>Ga0187867_10002760_pt1 | contig 14427 bp, 12 predicted proteins | sample June2016WEW_13_1_FD_132976 | JGI IMG/M metagenome (GOLD analysis project Ga0187867, IMG submission 132976) | Peatland microbial communities from SPRUCE experiment site at the Marcell Experimental Forest, Minnesota, USA - June2016WEW_13_10 | ecosystem: Environmental > Terrestrial > Soil >... | reverse complement strand
GTCAACGCCCGGACAAATTCCGTGGGGTAGCCACGCTCCTGGTCCAGCTTGCGCCAATATTCACCAGGAAAGCGGCCGCACAGTTTCCTGACTTCCTCGCGGATTTCCGCATGCGGGTCGGCGAAGGGTGATGGCGTGTCCATAGTTGGTCTCCGGGTTCCACCCAGGCTTAGGACGGGGGCACGACCGGGATCAAGCGCCAACCAGGCCCCGGAAACCGCTTACACTCTCGCTGGGTCTCGTATGCGGAGGTTCAGCCTGGTATGATCGGCACGTTTAATGATTGAACGCCATGACGTGCGCTGCGACGGTCGGGCTTCAGGCGAACACGGTTAACACCGCTTCAGGGTGCGGGGAGCACGTCAACGCATCGACGAAGGGCTGTTTGTCTGGCTGCCGCCTTGGCATGCACCATGGCATCTGCGCTGCCTATTGCCTTCGCCCAACAGCACGGTGTTACCACTGCGCGGCACGCCGCTCCAGCATCACCGCACAAGTTGACAATCGCGGTTGGCGGCGAATTCACCTCAATGGACCCGCACTACTTTAATTTCGGCCCAAACAATGCGCTCGCCTTCTATGTGTTCGAGCCGCTGATCCGATTTGATGCTGAGTTCCATCCGGAACCAGCGCTTGCCGTCGCGTGGGCAGCGCTCGATGAACAGACCCGGGAGATCAAACTGCGCCCGGGCGTGAGGTTCCACGACGGCGCGCCCTTTACCGCCGATGACGTGGTGTTCTCGTTCGCGTGCATCCCCAGGCTGCTACTAAGCCCAGGAAGCTTTGTTTATGCGGTGAAGCCGATTCTGCAGACGGAGGTGGTGGATCATTACACGCTCCGGCTACACACCGCCGCGCCTGTGCTGCTGATGCCGTATAATTTGACCAATGGCACGGCTGGCCATGCCGGACCTGCCGATCATTCCGCTGCATCACCAGGTCAACGTTGGGCGGTTCGCGCCGGCCTGATGTTCCACGCCGGCCTGACGTTCCACGCCCGGATGCAGGAGCGGACCGACGCCCGGGATATCGAACCGCAATAACGGTGACATGACTGTGACTGACGACCCCGCCGCTTCCCCCTGCCTGCACCCCCGTGCGATGATCCTGCCCGGACAGTGGTCCGCGAACTGAAGGAGGAACCAATGATCAAGCTCTACGGCATGGGCAGCCCCAACGTCGTCAAAATCTTCATCGCGTTGGAGGAACTCGGCCTGCCATACGAGGTGGCTCCGGTCGACGTGTTCACCGGCAAGCAGTTCGACGCCGAATTCCTGAAACTGAACCCGAACGCCAAGGTGCCGGTGATCGTCGATAATGAGGGACCAGGCGGCAAGCCTTACACGTGCTTCGAATCGGGTGCGATCCTGTTGTATCTGGCGGAGAAGACCGGCAAGTTCCTGTCGCATGACATGGCGACGAAATACGATGAAATTCAGTGGCTGATGACGCAGATGAGCACGGTTGGCCCGATGTTCGGCCAGCACGTGCACTTCATCCGCTTCGCGCCGAAAGGCAACGATTACGCGCAAAGCCGATACACAACCCAGGCGATGCGCGTATCGGAGGTCATCGAGCAGCGCCTCGCCCATCATGCTTATCTGGGTGGCGCGCACTACAGTGTCGCCGACATGGCGACCTTCCCGTGGTTGCGCAACATCCCGGCGCTTCTGGGCGACACGGCGACCGCGAAATTCCCACACATCATGGCCTGGGTTGCCAAAATCAACGAACGGCCGGCAGTCAAGGCGGCGCTGGCCAAGGTTGACGCAGTGCGTGCCGCGACGACGGCGTTCGACAAAGCGGCGGCCGAGGATCTCGACAAAGTGTTCGGGCGAGGCAAGTTCGCGGCAGCCTGAAGCGGATGCCTGTGTCGCGCGGCGCCGAAACTGAAACCGGCGCCGCCAGGGTCACCGGTCCGCCGGTTTGGCTGGACATGGACCAGCAAACTTTGGACGACGCCTACGACCAATCCAAATATGCGCCGAACCGGTCGCTGATCCTGCGCCGTTACGCGCGCAACAGCGAGATCGCCCGTGAGCGACTGGGCGCGCCACGCCGCATCGCCTATGGCCCAACCGCGGACGAAGCGCTCGATCTCTATCCGACGGTCACCCCGAACGCGCCGATCAGCATCCTGGTGCATGGCGGTGCATGGCGAACCGGGTCCGCCCGCGACTACGCCTTCGCAGCCGAAATGTTCGTTCGCGCCGGCGCCCACCACATCGTGCCAGATTTCGTCAACGTGACCTCCGCCGGCGGCGATCTAATGCCGATGGCGGACCAGGTTCGGCGTGTCATCGCCTGGTCCTACCAAAACGCGGCGAGCTTCGGTGGCGACCCCAACCGCATCCACCTGTTCGGTCACTCGTCCGGAGCACATTTGGCCGGGGTGGCGATGGCCGCGGACTGGCCCGGTACGTTTGGTCTTCCGACGGATGTGATCAAGACGGGACTGTTAAGCAGCGGCATGTACGACCTTAGACCGGTGCGGCTATCGGCACGGTCGCGTTACGTCAATTTCACCGATGAGATGGAGCAGGCGCTCAGCACGCGGCGTCACCTCGACCGCTTCGTGGCACCGGTCGTGTTGGCCTTCGGCACTGAGGAAACGCCTGAGTTCCAGCGCCAGAGCCGGGATTTCTACGCCGCCCTGCGCGACGCCGGCAAGCCGGTCGAACTGCTGGTGGGGGAGGACTACAATCACTTCGAGATCGCGGAGACGCTCGCTTCGCCTTACGGGCTTCTGGGCCGCACCGCGTTGGCACAAATCCTGGCTGGCTAAAACTCACCACACACTGAGTGGGTACCGGAAACCCGAATGCCGCCAACGTTCGTGGTCAGCGATCAACGGTGCGCCATCGGCAATTGTCAGCGGCTGACTTATCGCTTACGCCCGTCTCACGGGCACACCTTCCGAGCGAGACTCAATGCACCCACCCACCTGGCAGGCGCGCGTCTATGACGCCCTCAAGACCGCCCGCGTCTCCGTCGCCGGCTACGTCCCCGACGCCGGCCATGCCCACCTCATCCAGGCTGCCCATGCCGATCCCGACATGACCGCCGTCGTCCTGACCACCGAGGAGGAAGGCATCGCTCTCGCCGCCGGTGCCTGGCTTGGCGGCAAGCGAGCCGTCCTGCTCATGCAGTCCTCCGGCGTCGGCAACTGCATCAACATGCTGTCGCTGCCGGTCACCTGCCGCATGCCGCTGCTGACCCTGGTCACGATGCGTGGCGAGTGGGGCGAGTTCAACCCGTGGCAGGTCCCGATGGGCACCGCGACGCCGCACGTACTTACCCAGGCAGGCGTGCATGTGCGACGCGCCGACCACCCTGAGGATGTTGCTGAAATGGTCGCCGCCTCGGCGGCGCTGGCCTTCGACAGCCACATTCCGGTGGCGGTCCTGCTCTCACAACGCCTGATCGGCGCCAAGGTGTTCGTGAAATGACCCAGCCACGCACCCGCAACGACGGCACGCTCGATCGCCGTAACGTCGCCGCCGTCCTGCTGCGCGACCCCGGCGACCTCCTGGTCGTTACCGGACTGGGCGCCGCCACCTATGATGTCGGGGTGCTCGGCGACCGCGAACAAAACTTCTACCTCTGGGGCGCGATGGGCGGCACCGCGATGATCGGTCTCGGCCTCGCCTTGGCGCAGCCGAGTCGGCGGGTGCTCGTGATCACCGGGGATGGCGAGATGTTGATGGGCATGGGTTCGCTTGCCAGCATTGCAGCGGCAGGTGCGCCCAACCTGGCGATCGCCGTGCTCGACAACGCGCGCTTCGGGGAAACCGGGTCGCAGCACAGCCATACCGGTCTGACCACCGACCTCGAGGCAGTCGCCGCGGCCTGCGGTTGGACGGCGACGGCGACCGCCCGCGACATGGCGGCAGTCGAGGCACTACGGCCGCGCCTGCGCAGCGAGCCGCTGCTCGCCGTGATCCGCATCAGCGCCGACGCAAAACCACGCTTCATCCCGCCGCGCGACGGCGCCTACGTCACCGAGCGGTTTCGCCGCGCCCTTGGAATTATTGAAAACTGAACTCGATCCGGATTGCCGGGGTCGTGAGCCGGGGTCATGAGACGGTACGAAACACTTGCCATGCTGGCGCCAGCCACGGGTTTCTGACATATTGACGGCTCTCGCAAAATGCGAACGTCGTTTGTCGCGGCCTGCTCCCGTGGCGGCCGGGGCGAAGCATTGGCTGAATGGTGGAAAATTGACATGATGTTTTGGCGTCAACGACCCTCGGGCGTCTGGCTGGCGTTGCTGGTGCTCGCAGTACTTTTTCAGCTTCCCGAGCCCGCTTTCGCACAGGGCGCCCCGGCCCAGGGACCGGCAGGACCGCCGGCCGTGCCGGTCAGCGTGGCAACGGTTACTCGCAAGGATGTCCCCGACTACCTTCTCGGACTCGGCACCGTCCTGGCCCTGCAAACCGTGCAGTTGCGCAGCGAGGTCGACGGTGTCCTGCTGAATGTGCCCGTCACCGAAGGCCAGGAGGTGAAACAGGGCGACGTGCTCGCCGTTATCGACCCGCGGCCGTACAAGGCGGCGCTCGATGCCGCGGTTGCCCGGAAGGCGCAGGACGAGGCGCAACTGATTGCGGCAAAGGCCGACGTGGTGCGCTACACGGCGCTGGCGGCGCGGCAAGATGCGTCGCAACAACAGCTGGAAGTGGCCGAGGCCAAGGCCGGCCAACTCGTGGCCTCGATCGCGATGGATGAGGCGCAGATCAATACCGCGAAGATTAACCTGGCCTGGTGCACCATTACGGCGCCGTTCGACGGACGGGTTGGACTGCGGGAGATCGATCCAGGCAATTTCATCCGCGCCGCGGAAGTCAGCGCGATCCTGCCCTTGTCGCAATTGCATCCTATTGCGGTGACGTTCACCGTACCGCAGGACTATTTGCCGGCGATCCAGCGCGCGCTGGCCGCCGGCAAACCGCCGGTCGCTGCGTTCACCAGCAACAACAAGAGCGAGCTTGATCACGGCACCCTGCTGACTGTCGACAATGCGATCGACCCATCGACCGGCACCATCAAGCTCAAAGCCACATTCCCCAACGCCAACTCGCAGCTTTGGCCGGGTCAGTTCGTCAATGCGAGGTTGCTGTTGGACACCAGCCGCGGCGTTCTGACGGCCCCCTCAGCCGCGGTTCGGCACGGCCAGGATGTGCTTTTCGTTTACGTCGTCCGGCCTGATCAGACTGTGGCCCGCCAGGTGGTCACGGTACAGCGCGACGATGGCGTGACCGCGGTGATCGCGAACGGGTTGGAACAAGGCCAAATGGTCGTCACGGACGGCCAATCGCGGCTACAGGACGGAACCCACATTTCGATCATCAACGGCACCCAGAAACAGGCCGCCAACCCGCCCAAAGAAGGCGGCTGAGCCGGGACCAGGACGCAGCCAGACATGAGCATTTCCACGCCCTTCATCCAACGGCCGATTGCGACATCGCTGTTCATTGCGGCTCTGGTGCTGGTCGGGCTTGCTGCCTATCCGCTGCTGCCGGTTGCCCCGTTGCCGCGCGTCGACTTCCCGACCATCGTCGTCAATGTGAAATACCCGGGCGCGAGTCCGGAGACGATGGCGAGTGCCGTGGCACAGCCGCTCGAGCGCCAGTTCGCCATCATCCCTGGCATCGCACAGATGACCTCGATCAGCGTGGCGGGGTCCTCGCAGATCACCATCCAGTTCGATCTCGATCGCAACATCGACGGTGCCGCAGGCGACGTCCTGGCGCAGATCAACGCTGCCAACGGGCAGTTGCCAAAAAACCTGCCGTCACCGCCGACCTATTGGAAGGTCAACCCATCCGACGCGCCGATTATGATTCTGGCGCTGTCGTCCGACAGCGCACCACTGATCGACGTCGACGATTATGCCGATACCGTGCTGGCGCAGCAGATTTCCCAGCTCAGTGGCGTCGGCCAGGTGTTCATCGCCGGCGAGCGCAAACGTGCAATCCGCGTGCAGGTGGATCCGGCGAAGCTCGCCGCCATGGGTCTCACGCTGGAGGACGTGCGTCAGGTGCTGTCCAACGCCACCGCTGACGCCCCCAAAGGCACGATCGACACGGCCGAGCGATCCTATTCGGTGCTCGACAACGACCAACTCACCCATGCGGATGAATACAAAGACGTCATCGTTGGCTGGAAGGCAGGTGCGCCAATCCGCATCAGGGATATCGGCACGGCCATCGACGCTGCCGAAAACGCCCAGGTTGACGGTTTTCAGAATGGCGTTCCGGGCGTGGTGCTGCTGATTTTCAAGCAGCCCGGCGCCAATGTGATCGACACCGTGGAACACATCAAAGCGACCCTGCCACGGCTCGAAGCGTCGATCCCGCCGGCGATCAAGACCACCATCATCGTCGACCGCACGCAGACCATCCGCGCCTCAGTGCATGAGGTTCAGTTCACCTTGATGCTGTCGATCGCCCTCGTAGTCATGGTGATCTTCCTTATTCTGCGGAATTTTTGGGCCACGCTCATTCCGTCGATCACGGTGCCGGTGGCGCTGATCTGCACCTTTGCTGTGATGTATTTGATGGACTACAGCGTCGATAACCTGTCGTTGATGGCGCTGACGATCGCGGTCGGATTCGTGGTCGACGATGCGATCGTCATGCTGGAGAACATTTTCCGGCACATCGAAGGCGGCATGCGGCCGATGGAAGCCGCGTTGAAAGGCGCCGGCGAAATCGGCTTTACGATCGTCTCCATCAGCGCCTCCCTGATTGCGGTGTTCATTCCGTTGCTGTTGATGGGCGGCATCGTCGGACGGTTGTTCCGGGAGTTCGCGATGACGGTGTCGATTGCAGTGGTGGTTTCCGCGATCGTTTCGCTGACCCTGACGCCGATGATGTGCTCGCGGTTCCTGCACCACCATCAGGGCGGTCACAATATACTTTACCGCGCCATTGAGTCGTTTTTTGTTGCCCTGATTGCGGGATACCAAAGGACGCTGGATATCGCTCTGCGCTTCCGCTTCGTTACGGGCATGGTGTTTCTGGCCACGCTGGGTTTATCGGTTTACCTTTACATCGTGACGCCGAAAGGCTTTTTCCCGGCGCAGGATAACGGGGTGATGATCGCGACCACCGAGGCGGCGCAGGATATTTCCTTTCAGCATATGGGCGACATCCAGCGGCGGCTCACCGCCGTCATTGCCGCCGATCCGGATACCCAAGGTTACGCATCGTTCTGGGGCAGCAGTCAGGCGGGATATACGTTGAATGCCGGCCGCGTCTTCATTGCCCTGAAGCCGTGGGATGAACGGGTTGGCGGCAGCATTTACCAGTATATCGCCCGCAACCGCGAGAAACTGGCAAAAATCTCCGGCGGCAGCATGTTCATGTCGGTGATTCAGGAGGTTCGTGCGGGTGGCCGAGTCTCGAAAACCGACTTCCAGTACACGTTGCAGGATGCCGACCTGAATGAGCTGCTTGTGTGGGCGCCAAAGATTCTGGATCGGCTCAAGAAGCTGCCAATGTTGCGTGACGTTAACACGGATCAACAGGTCGGCGGCACGACCGCGACGATCACCATCGATCGGGACCAGGCGGCCCGGTTCGGGATTCAGCCGCAGACGATCGACGACACGCTCTACGACGCATTCGGCCAGCGTCAGGTTGCCCAATACTTCACCCAGGTGAACTCGTACCACGTGATTCTCGAGGCGATGCCGGACCAGCAGTCTGATCTGGAAACGATCAACAAGCTGTATGTGAAATCGAATACCGGCCAGCCGGTGCCGCTGCGCTCGTTTGTGAAGATTTCGACGGTACCGGTGCAGCCGCTGTCGATCAGCCATCAGAGTATGTTCCCGGCCATCACCCTCAGCTTCAACCTGGCCCAGGGCGCGGCGCTCGGTGATGCCGTGGACGCGATCAATGCGGCGATGGCGGACATCCATTTGCCGCTGTCGGTCAACGCCTCGTTCCAGGGAACCGCGCAGGCGTTCCAGGAATCGTTGAAAAGTCAGCCGTATCTGCTCGCCGCTGCGGTGATCACGGTTTATATCATCCTCGGCATTCTGTATGAGAGTTACATTCTGCCGATCACCATTCTGTCGACCTTGCCCTCGGCCGGCGTCGGCGCGTTATTGATGCTGAACATAATGGGCACCGATCTCTCGGTTATCGCGATGATCGGCATCATTCTGCTGATCGGCATCGTCAAGAAGAACGGCATCATGATGGTCGACTTCGCCATCACGGCGGAGCGGGTCCATGGGCTCCCGCCGGAGGAGGCGATTCGTCAGGCGTGTCTGATGCGGTTCCGGCCGATTCTGATGACGACGATGGCGGCCTTGCTGTCGGGCCTGCCGCTGATGCTCAGCAACGGTGCCGGTTCCGAACTGCGCAAGCCGCTGGGATACGCCATGGTTGGCGGACTGGCGTTGAGCCAGGTGCTGACATTGTACACGACCCCGGTGGTTTATCTTTATCTGTCGAAGCTGCAACGGTTCGTATCACGACAGCCGGCGCGGATGCCGACGCTGGCAACCAAGCTCGGCGACGCCGAGGTCGCGGACTGATCGCAACTTTCGAAGACTGCGCCTGGATCGCAGCGCGATGGATCAGATCAAGCGCAGAAAGAACGCCAGGGTGACGCATGCTGTCAGTGCGATAACGAAACGGCGCACCAACTCCGGAGGCAATATACTTGTCAGGCGGGCGCCCAGGTAACCGCCGATCACGCTCGCTGCGAGCATTGCCAACGTCTCCGGCCAGCGCACCGCGCCGGCAACGATGAAGCACAAAACAGCCCCGCCATTGGCCGAACTGGTCAGCAGCACGCGTGCCGGTGCCATGGACTTGAGATCGTCACTGGCGGTGAGCAAACTCCAGGACGCCATCATCATCAGGCCGACGGCGCCGCCGAAATAGCCGCCATACGTCGCAATCACGAACTGAATGAACGGCAACGCTCCTGAGCGGATCCGAACGACCCGGCGCAGCATGACGCCGGCGCGGGCGCCGAACGCGAAGGTCAGTGACGCGAGCAGCAACAACCAAGGAATGACCGCGTCGAACAAATGCGCGGGTGTCACCAGTAGCAGCATCGCGCCAGCAACCCCGGCAGCAAAGCTCAGCGGCGCAAGAACGACAAGCCGATACCCGCCGATCCCCTGTAGGTCGCGTCGATAGGCAAACGTGCTGGCAATGGTGCCCGGAAACAGCGCGACCGTCGAGGACGCATTCGCGATGATCGGCGGCAGCCCGGCAAATACCATGACAGGAAAGGTCACGAACGACCCGCCGCCGGCAATCGCGTTCATCGCACCGGCAAGGAGACCGGCCGCGGCGAGCAAAGGAAGCGTTGTCATGCCACTGATTGTACCGGTCTTGCCGGCGCAACGACACCGCGCGACGCGGATGCCTGCCCCGCAGGTCCGGCAACGACGATGGCTCTATCAGCCGGCCTCGCCGAACACCCGGGCGAAAATCCGGTCCACTGCGCGCACATGCAGCGCCGGATCGAACGCCGCGTCCAGTTCGGCGGCCGAGACGCGGCCCATCACATCCGGATCGGCCTCCAGGTTCGCCCGGAACCCGCGTCCTTCAGACGTTCCCAGTTTCGTCCAGGTCGCCATCGCGCAACGTTGCGTGATCGCATAAGCGTCCTCGCGCGAGATCCCGGATCGCGCCAGCGCCAACAGCACCTCTCCGGAGTAAACCACGCCACCCAGACTATCGAGATTGGCGCGCATACGCTCCGGATAGACCAACAGCCGGTCCATCATTCCGGCCAACCGCATCAGAGCGAAATCCAGCGCCACTGTCGTGTCGGGACCGATCACACGTTCGACGCTGGAGTGGCTGATGTCACGCTCGTGCCAGAGGCTCACGTTCTCCAGCGCCGGCACGACGGCGGACCGCACAATCCGCGCAAGACCGGTGAGGTTTTCACTCAACACCGGGTTCCGCTTATGCGGCATCGACGAGGAACCTTTTTGGCCGGGATGGAAGAACTCTTCGGCCTCGCGGACCTCGCTGCGCTGCAGGTGGCGGACTTCGGTGGCCAGCCGTTCGATACTGCTGGCGATGACTGCCAAGGTGGCGAAGAAAGCGGCATGGCGGTCGCGCGGAATGATCTGGGTGGAGATCGGCTCCGGCCGCAGCCCGAGCCGGGCGGCGACGTATTCCTCCACCGACAGATCGAGGTGAGCGAAGGTGCCAACAGCACCGCTGATCGCCGCCACGGCAATTTCCTCGCGGGCGGCCAGCAGGCGCGTCCGGCCCCGGTCGAATTCGGCGTAATGCCCGGCGAGCTTCAGCCCGAACGTGGTTGGTTCCGCATGGATGCCGTGGCTGCGGCCGATCGTCACCGTGTACTTGTGTTCGAAGGCGCGCCGCTTCAAAGCCGCCAGGACTGCGTCCAGGTCCTGCAGCAGCAGATCGGCAGCCTGGGTCAGTTGCACCGACAGGCAGGTGTCCAGCACATCGGAACTGGTCATGCCGAGATGCACGAATCGGCTGTCCGGTCCGATCGCCTCGCCGAGCCAGGTCAGGAAGGCGATGACGTCGTGCCGCGTCTCGCGCTCGATCGCATCGATCCGTTCGATATCGGCGGGCCCGATGGCGGCGAGTTTGGCGCCCCCCTTCTCCCGGATCGTGCAGGCGGCGGACTCCGGGATGGCACCGGCGCGCGCCATGGCCTCCGAGGCCAGGGCCTCGATCTCGAACCAGATGCGGTAGCGGTTTTCCGGGGACCATATTCCGGCCATTTCAGGGCGGCTGTAACGCGGAATCATACGAGCCTCATCGGAAAACAAAGGTGTGATTTCGTCGTGTCTGAGTTAACACGGCTGCCTCATCAGCGTCGAGGATCGCGGGCCGTTCATGGACTATGCCGGGTGGCTGACCGACCTGACCATCCTCGCGCAGGTCGTGATGATAGACGTCGCCCTGGCCGGGGACAACGCGGTGGTCGTGGGGCTGGCGGTTGCAGGTCTGCCGATGCACCGGCGCCGTCCGGCGATCCTGTTGGGCATCGGCGGCGCGACGGTGTTGCGCATCCTGCTTGGTGCAGTGGCGCTTCGCCTGCTGGACATCATCGGCCTGACCTTCGCCGGCGGTCTACTGTTGCTGTGGGTTTGCTGGCGCATGTTCCGGGAACTGCGAGCGACCCAGCACGCCCACGCCGATGAACGCCCGGAGAAATCGCTGCGTCAGGCGATGGTGCAGATCATCGTCGCCGACCTGTCGATGAGTGTGGACAACGTTCTGGCGGTCGCCGGCGCGGCACAAGGGCATCCGTGGGTGTTGGTCGCAGGCTTGCTGTTCTCAGTCGTGCTGATGGGCGCGGCGGCGACGGTGATCGCTCGGCTGTTGGATCGGTTTCGCTGGATCGGCTGGATCGGACTGCTGATCGTGCTGCATGTGGCGATCGAAATGATCTGGACCGGCGGATGGAATGTGTTTGGGACGTTGCCGTAAGGGCGGCAGCCGCGAGCGCGTCTGACCTGTCGCCGTACTTCCGGTCATTTGGCATTGCTTTGATCTGGCCTCGCGGTATGGCTTATTCCTGGCAGGTGCAGATCGGAACTGGCCTGGTGCGGCAGTGCGCCCTGCCCGCTGTCCCTGTAGACGAAAACCGGGAACTGTCATGAACCGGTGGCTCATCTTGCTGTTGGTCGGCTTTGCTCTGGGTGGCTGTCAGGCGGCAGGCGGTCCCGTATCGGACGACTGTCCCTCGCCCGATCCCTGTGACGATACTGGCCAGGAAGCGCGGCCACTGTTTGCAGCGCCGATGGTGACTTTCGCCGCTGCTCGGCCGCTCTGGCCCGGCTGCCCGTCGACGTTGCAGGTCATGGTGCGGCCGCGTCCCATCGTGTTCCGGGCGGTTCGACCTGATGATGAACCTGAGGCCGCGCCGGACCCTGACGATTGGGTTTGCGAAGCGCCGGAAGCTCCGCTCCTGCGCGCTGATTTGCGGCGATCGGAGCAGAATGTTGCGGCCCGCTGATCCGGTCGCCGGGCGCGCACGACAACGGTTCCCATATCCAATCAAAACGCGTCGATTGCGGCCTGGTTCTGGCACACCGGTTGCCAATTATGGATGGAAATGCACAACGCGCCGTTCGGGAATGGCTGCGCCGGTCCCACGCTGGTGCAGGCGAGGCAGGACCGTCGAACCTCGCGCCACCGTCGCTGGTTAGTTTGAGTATCGCGACGCAGCGGCCCATCCTTCACGCGAAAACGGCCTGGTGGAACCAAAGGCACCATGATGAAGGAGTTGCACCAAAATGGTATTCACCGAACCGAGACTGGGCTGTGGTGCGGCGATTGTTATTGATGGCCGCATTCTGCTCGTGCGGCGCCTGAGTGACCCGGAGGCCGGTTGCTGGGGGCTGCCGGGAGGGAAAGTCGACCTTTATGAAACCGTGGCCGCAGCTGTCGAGCGCGAAATCAACGAAGAGCTGGGAATTGAAATCAAAGCCGGCAAACTTCTGTGTCTCGTTGATCAGATTGACAAGTTGAAGGGCGAACACTGGTTCGCTCCGGTCTTTCTCGTCACCAAATTCACTGGCGACGCGAGAATTGTCGAACCCGACAAGCATGGCGGGTTGGCATGGTTTCCATTGGATGCGGTGCCAGATGCACTGACCCGGTCGACAATTGAGGCGCTTGGCGTTTTGCGGGATGCAGGTGCCGCGAGTTGACCGAGGCAGCCCGGGTCCGGCGAGCGACCCTTGATTAGCCGAGCAGCGCGGCGACCGGAATCGTTGCTCCGGGCAGCAGTTTCGGCTCCAGCATCCCCTCCCGTCCAACGCAAGAAGCCGAGGTGTATTGCTCGCCTTGCGGCTCCCGGCAAACCTCCACCTCTCCAGCGATAAGGTTCACGATCCAGAACTCCGGGATGCCATGCCGGGCATAGAGCGATCGTTTAACGTTGCGATCATAAGCGAGACTGGAATCGGCGACCTCGACGATCAGCAACACCTCGTCCGGACGCGGTGTCGCCCGCCGGTAGTCGTCGTCCCTCGGTTTCAGCACCGTGAAATCGGGTTGCGGTTCGCTCAGATCGTCGAGCTGAACCGGATTGCCCACCGCGACGACACCGCGGTCACCGACGACCTGGACGAGCCGGCGAGTTAGTGTATTCGTAGTTCCGGCATGTTCGCTACCAATAGGTGACATGGCGACCAGTTCTCCCTCGATGAGTTCGACCCGGTCGTCTTCGGTCAGGATGCCAACCTCACCCATGCGGTGGTATTCGGACACTGTCAGCGGACGACGGACCACCCACGGGTTACGGGTCAGCAATCCTGTCTCGCCAGATGCCATCATCCAGATTCCTTGGTTCGGAGCAGCATTCAATTAGTACACCAAACGACGGCGGCAAGGAATGATCAAGGCGACCCGCGCCCCGATCGGATAGGCGACGACGACCACCGCCACCCAACCCTGACAACCTCGCCGAAACTCCCTATCTTCCGGTTAACGCCACGGCCCAGGAGGATCTTCCAATGTTGAACCCGCTGTCTCCCTTGCCGCTCACGGACCCGACGCTGTTCCGCCAGGCCAATTATCTGGACGGCAAATGGGTCGAAGCCGACGACGGCAAGACCATTGTGGTGAAGAACCCCGCCACCTTCGAGGCGATCGGCGAAGTCCCCGCCATGGGCACCGCCGAAACTCGCCGCGCCATCGAGGCCGCCAACCGCGCCTTCCCCGCCTGGCGCGGGATGCTGGCCAAGGAACGCCGCGCCATCCTGCGCAAACTCTCCGACCTGATGCTGGCCAACGCCGATGACCTCGGTGTCATCATGACCGCCGAGCAAGGCAAGCCGCTCACGGAATCCAAGGGCGAGATCGCCTATGCCGCCAGCTTCATCGAATGGTTTGCCGACGAAGCACTGCGCCTCTACGGGGACACCATTCCGCAGAATGCCAAAGGCCGCCGCATCCTGGTGCTGAAAGAGCCGATCGGCGTGTTCGCTGCCATCACGCCGTGGAATTTTCCCTCCGCCATGATCACCCGCAAAGCCGGTCCCGGTTGGGCCGCTGGCTGCACGGGCGTGCTGCGACCGGCAAGCCAGACGCCGTTCTCTGCGTTGGCGCTGGCCGTGTTGGCCGAACGAGCGGGCATGCCGCCGGGCGTGTGCAATGTGTTGACCGGCCCCTCCGGCCCAATGGGCGCGGAACTCACCGGCAACAAGCTGGTGCGGAAGTTGTCGTTCACCGGGTCGACCGAAGTGGGCGCCAAACTGCTCGCCATGTGCGCTCCAACCATCAAGAAAACCTCCATGGAACTAGGCGGCAACGCGCCGTTCATCGTGTTCGACGACGCCGATCTCGACGCCGCCGTGCAAGGCGCGATGGCCAGCAAATACCGCAACACCGGCCAGACCTGTGTCTGCGCCAACCGGCTGCTGGTGCAGGATGGCGTGTATGACGCGTTCGCCGC
>Ga0187867_10002759_pt1 | contig 14430 bp, 10 predicted proteins | sample June2016WEW_13_1_FD_132976 | JGI IMG/M metagenome (GOLD analysis project Ga0187867, IMG submission 132976) | Peatland microbial communities from SPRUCE experiment site at the Marcell Experimental Forest, Minnesota, USA - June2016WEW_13_10 | ecosystem: Environmental > Terrestrial > Soil >... | reverse complement strand
TGGAGCATGCACGCGAATTCACACCCGATCGCCCCGCCGCCGACGATCAACAACTTCTTCGGCAGCGTCTTCCAATGCAGCGCCTCATCGCTGGTGCAGACGACGTTGGGATCCGTGGGCCATCCCCCAATCCGCGAGGGCACCGACCCCACCGCCAAGATGATTTTCGAAGCGGTGAGCGATTCGCTTTTGCCGTTGCTGTCGACGACGACGTTCCCGGGTCCGGCCAGCGTCGCCCGGCCGGAATAAATCGTCACCTTCCGCGCCCCCAGCAGCCCCTTGATCCCCCCGCGCAACGTCTGAACGATCTTGTCCTTCCGCGCCTGTATCTGGGTCCAATTCGCCGACACCTGCCCCGCCACTTCGATTCCCAGATCAGCGGCGTGCCGCACGCGATGCACCAACTCCGCCGACGCGAGCAACGCCTTGGACGGGATGCACCCATAGTTGAGGCACGTTCCGCCCAAAAATTCCTTCTCCACGATGGCGACGTTGGCCCCCATCTGCCCGGCCTTGAGGGCCGCGACGTATCCGCCCGGCCCGCCCCCGATCACGACCATGTCAAAGTGCCTGCTCATGCGATTGCTGTTCCCGTCTACGCCAGTTGCGACGGCGATTCCAAAATAAGCTTCAATCGGGCCAAAAACTTCGCCGCGGTCGCGCCGTCGATCAGGCGATGATCCGCGCTGAGCGTCATCGTCATCACCCGCCCGGCCCGCATCGCTCCGTCCTTCACCACGACCGCCTCCCGCGCCGTCCCGACCGCTAGGATCGCCGCTTCAGGCGGATTGATGATCGCGCCGAATTCCTCAACCCCGAACATTCCCATGTTGGTGATCGTGAACACGCCCGATCCCATCCCTTCGATTTTCCCGCTCTTGGCCGCGGCGGCGATCCGCTTCGTTTCGCCGGCGATCTGCCGGAGGCTCAATCGCTCCGCCGACATGACGACCGGCACGATCAGGCCGTCATCCATCGCCACCGCCACGCCGATGTTCGCGCTGGGGGATTCGACGATTTCCTCGTTCTCCAACCGGCTGCGGAACGCCGGAAATTCCATGATCGTCTTGGCGCACGCCATAACCACCACGTCGTTCAGGCTCACCGGATACCTGGTCTTTTCGGCTTGATAGAACGCGAACAACGGATCGGCGTCGATCGTGAGCCGGACGTAAAAGTGGGGGATCGTCTGCTTGGAGAGCAAGAGATTTTTGGCGATGGCCCTGCGCATCTGGCTCATGCGTTTTCGGGTGACGCCGGCGGGAGCGGTGGCCGCGGGGGCTGACTTTCCCGGCGGGACGTTGAGCGGAACGTCGGTGGAAATGATTCGACCGCCCGGCCCGCTGCCGGCCGACAGGGCGGCCAGGTCGATTCCCCGTTGAGCCGCGATTTTGCGCGCCGCCGGCGAGGATTTAGGCCGGCCGTTTTCGACCACCGCGGAGGCGGCGTGACGCGTTCCGTAAACTGTTTCCCCCTCCCCTGGTACTCCGGGGGAGGGCTGGGGTGGGGGTGCAACGCCTTGGGACGCGATGAACGCATCGACGTCCGCGTCGTTATCCGCCAGGTATGCCACCGGTTGCAGGACCGCCAACGCCCGGCCTTCGGGCAATACAATGCGTGATAACCGGCCGGAATCGGTCGCTTCCACTTCCATGTTCGCCTTGTCGGTTTCGATTTCGAAGATCACGTCCCCTTTTTTGACGTTGGCGCCGATGGCAACGTGCCATTTGACCAGAGTTCCTTCCTCCATTGTTTGTCCGGCCTTGGGCATCAGGATCGGAATGACGTTCCCCTTCGGCGCGACAGCGATGGCGGCCGGCTTGTCATCCGTCGAAGCGACAGTGGCGATCGCGGCGCCAACCGCCACGGTTTTCCCTTCACCGGCCAGGATTTCTGTCAGCGTCCCGGCCAGGGTCGATTCCACCTCGACGACCGCCGTCTCCCCCTCGACTTCCACCAGCACCTCGCCCTTGGCGACGGCGTCGCCGCGATTCTTCCGCCATCGGCGGATCGTACCCGCCCGCATATCAGCAGCCGCTGCAAGCGTGATTGTCGGCATGTCTCACCTGATGTTCCAAACCGAACTTATGTACGTTTGACATAGTTTCGTCAAATTTTGGCGTAAGTCAAGCATAATATTGCACAATTTGCTTGAATTATCCGCCAAACGATGGCATAATGCGCACAATATCGTGGCGGCGGGTCCAAGTCCCCCGCCCACCACCAAACCATGAACGGCCCATCCCGACAACGTCGCGAAGAAATCCTCACCGAGGTCTTTGAGAAGCGGCACGTCACCGCCAAAGACTTGGCCGCGCGCATGAACGTCTCGGAAGCCACCGTGCGCCGGGACCTCAAATCCCTGGCCGAGGAAGGACAGGTTGAATTGGTCTATGGCGGGGCGACGCTCCGTCGGCCTTCGGATTACTCCATCCGCTCCAAGGCCATGCGCAACGTCGAAGCCAAGCGGGTCATCGGCCAGCTTGCCGCCGGCCTGGTCGGCGATGACGAACAGATATTCCTGGATTCCGGAACCACCTGTTTTGAGATGACCCCGTTTCTCAAGCGCCGCCGCAACCTGTCGATCATCGTCAACTCCGCCCGGCTGGCGCTGGAGCTTGATGCCCCGGGCCTGAGCGCCATCATGCTCGGCGGGCAGTATCGCGCCGATCGCATGGATTGCGTCGGCCCGCTCGCCATCGCCACGCTGTCGCAACTCCGCGGATATCTCTGTTTCATCGGGGCCGACGGCCTGGACATGGAATTCGGCCTGGCCGCCGCCGACATCGAAAGCGCCAATCTCCATCGCCTGGCCGTGCGCAACGCCCGCCAGGTGGTGCTGCTGGTCGATCACACGAAATTTCACACGCTCTCGCTGTTCAAGATTGTCGATTGGAACCAGATTCATCGCGTCGTCAGCGATGCGCCGCCCAGCCCGCCCTGGCAGCAATTCCTGGCCCAACGCAACATCGAGATTCTTCATCCCGGAAGGATTGTTCATCCCGGCAGCGAGACCGCCGAAATCAGTCCGGCATCTGAAGTCAAAGCCGGCTTATGAAAACGAGGAAACTCAAAGGAAAAAGGATTTACAACCATGCCCAAGAGCCAAATGCTCAGTCCGTCCGAGTTCCGAACCAGGAGTTCGATTCAGTTCCAGCCGATCCCGGTGAATCAGTACAGCCGGACGATCGCCGATGAACTCATTCATTATTCGCCCAAGGACCTCCTCCGCATTCAGCGCGACATGGAGATGATCCGCGCCTTTGAGAACATGCTCAACGAGATCAAATTGCGCGGCAATTTCAAAGGAGTGGAGTACAACCATCGCGGCCCGGCGCATCTGTCGATCGGGCAGGAAGCCGCGGCGGTGGGGCAGGCGTTTTTACTCGGCGTGGATGACCACATTTACGGCAGCCATCGCAGCCACGGCGAAATCCTCGCCAAGGGCCTGTCCGCCATCGACAAGCTCGACGACGCCTCGCTCATGAACCTCATGCGCAACTACTTCGGCGGAACTTGCCTCCGGGTCGTCGAGAAGGACGCCAAGGGTTCGACCAAGGATTTGGCGATTGATTATCTGGTTTATGGAGCGTTGGCCGAGATCTTTGGGCGCGAACCGGGCATGAACAAAGGGATGGGCGGTTCGATGCACGCCTTCTTCCCGCCGCTGGGGATTTATCCGAACAACGCCATCGTCGGCGGATCGGCCGACATCGCGGTCGGCGCCGCGCTCTTCAAGCACGTCAACAAGAAGAAAGGGATCGTGATCGCCAACATCGGCGACGCCTCCGCCGGCTGCGGGCCGGTCTGGGAGGGCATTTGCTTCGCCACCATGGACCAGTTCAAGCTGCTTTGGGATGAGGCCCATCGCGGCGGTCTGCCGCTGATCATCAATTTCGTCAATAACTTCTACGGCATGGGGGGCCAGCCGGTCGGCGAAACCATGGGCTTCCGCATCCTGGCGCGTCTTGGCGCGGGCGTCAATCCGCAGCAGATGCACGCCGAGCGAATTGACGGGTACAACCCCCTGGCCGTCGTCGACGCCATCGCCCGCAAGAAGAAAATCCTCGAGTCGGGCGACGGGCCGGTGCTTTTGGATACCGTCACCTATCGGTTCAGCGGCCACTCGCCCTCCGACGCCAGCAGCTATCGCGACAAGGCCGAGGTCGAGGCGTGGCAAAAGGTCGATCCCCTTCTCACCTTCGCGCGCGATCTGATTTCCGCCAACGTCTGCACGCAAAGCGAGATCGACGACCTCAAGGCCCAGTGCGACGACATCGTCTTCCGCGCCTTCAAGAAGGCGATCGACGAGACGATCTCGCCGCGCGCCGATCTGAAGAAAGTCGGATCGCTGCTGGAGAAAACGATGTTCTCCAATCAGAAGATCGAGTCGATGGAGCCGGGCCGCAAGCCCGAAACGCTGGGGGCCAAGGCGGAAAACCCCCGCGTAAAGCAACTGGCGACGCGCAGCCGCTCGGCGTTCGACGAGAAGGGCGGCAAACTCTCCAAGGCCAAGTGCATCGGCATCCGCGACTCGATTTTCGAGGCGATTTTTGATCGCTTCCACGTCGATCCGACCCTGGTGGCATACGGCGAGGAAAATCGCGACTGGGGCGGCGCCTTCGCCGTCTATCGCGGACTGACCGAAGCCCTTCCCTACCATCGCCTGTTCAATTCGCCCATCAGCGAGGGAGCCATCGTGGGCACCGCCGTCGGCTACGCGCTGGAAGGCGGCCGCCCCCTCGTTGAGTTGATGTACTGCGATTTCATGGGCAGGGCCGGCGACGAAATCTTCAACCAACTGGCCAAATGGCAGTCCATGTCCGGCGGATTGCTCAAGATGCCCGTCGTCCTCCGCGTCTCCGTCGGCTCCAAATACGGCGCCCAGCACAGCCAGGATTGGACTTCCATGTGTGCCCATATCCCCGGCCTCAAGGTGGTCTTCCCCGCCACGCCCTACGATGCCAAGGGACTGATGTATTCGGCCCTCAACGGCACCGACCCGGTCGTCTTTTTCGAGAGCCAGCGCATCTACGATCAGCCGGAGGAATTCGTCCCCGGCGGCGTGCCCATCGGGTATTACGAAGTCCCCATCGGCGAGCCGGACGTCAAAAAGACCGGCAAGGACCTGACGATCCTCACCATCGGCGCCACGCTCTATCGCGCCGTCGAGGCCGTGAAAATCCTGGAGGAAAAGCATGGCGTCTCCTGCGAGATGATCGACGCCCGCTCCATCGTCCCGTTCAATTTCGAGAAGGTGATCGCGTCGGTAAAGAAAACGCGCAAGATTCTCCTGGCCTCCGACGCCTGCGAACGCGGCAGCGCGTTGCAGACCTTCGCCGCCAAGATCACGCAGTTTGCGTTTGACGAATTGGACGCTCCGCCGACGGTCGTGGGCGCGCGCAACTGGATCACCCCGGCGGATGAAGTGGAGGATGCGTTCTTCCCCTATCCGTCCGATCTCATCGACGCGGTGCACGAACATCTGATCCCGCTCAAGGGATATCAGACATCGCGCCCAACCGACACTCGGGAGTTGCTGCGCCGCAGCGCGGAAGGCATCTAAATGGTTTGTAGCGTTCCGCGTTGCCCCCAAAGCCGGGGGATGGCAATCCCCCGGTCTTCGAACGCCGCAACGCCCCCGCATCCCCTCCCATGACGCGCGATACCCGCCATGTTCCAGTGCTGCTCGGCGCGGTGCTGGACATTCTCGACCCGCGTCCGGCACACATTGTCGCGGACTGCACCCTGGGCCTGGGCGGACATGCGGCGGCAATTCTGCGACGGATCCAGCCCACCGGCCGCTTGATCGGAATCGATTTCGACCCCGCCAACATCGCCATCGCTCGCGAGAAACTCGCGGACATCGGCGGCACATTCGAGTTGCATCACGGCAACTTTGCGGCTCTTCCCACCATTCTGGCCCAGGCCGGCGTGGAACAGGTCGATGCGATTCTGGCGGATTTGGGCGTCGCCAGTCCGCAGATCGACGATCCGGCCCGTGGATTTTCTTATCGTCAACCCGGCCCACTGGACATGCGGATGGACCCCACGCGCGGCCGCCCCGCCGCCGCGATCATCAACCAAATCCCGCAGCGCGAGTTGGAATCGGCGCTGCTGGAACTCGGCGACGAGACCGATGCGCCGCGGATCGCCGAACTGATCGTCCATCGCCGAAAAACCCGGCCGATCACAACAACCGAGGAATTGACCGCCATCATCTGCCAGGCCCGCGATTTCACGCTCCAGCGCGCCGCCGGCGCCAAACTTCATCCGGCCGCCCGGACTTTCCAGGCCCTGCGCATCCTCGTCAACCGCGAATTGGCCAACCTGGATCGCCTGCTCGCGGTCCTTCCAAAATGCCTCCGTCCCGGCGGCACAGCCGCCATTATCAGCTTCCACAGCGGCGAAGACCGTCGCGTAAAAACCGCCTTCCGCGACGGCCTGCGCGGCGGGATTTACGCACATATCAGTCCCGATCCCATAGTCGCGGACGAACCAGAGCAGAAGCTCAATCCCCGCTCGCGATCCGCCAAACTCCGATGGGCGAGGGTCGGATGAACTCGTTCACGCCAGCGTCTCGCGGATAAACTTGACCTCGTCTTCGTTCAATTTTCTTCCCACGCCGGCCAGGTTGCTCCTTGCCTGGCGCTCGTTGCGGAAGCCGGGGATGACGCAACTCACCCGCGGCATCGCCAGCAGATAATTCAACGCCATCGCCGCCAGGTCTTCGGTCTTTTGCCCAAACCGCTGTTTGAGCTTTTGAAGTTTCGGCTTGAGCTTGAGCAATTCCTCGCCTTCAAATCGCTTGCTGCCTCGACGATGGTCGCCCGGCTCGAATTGCGGCGGCTTGGCCGGATCGAATTTGTCCAGGAGCAGCCCCTGCGCCAGCGGCGAAAACGCGACGAACGTAATCTGGTATTGATCCATCAGTTTTTGCAGCCGCGAGCCGCGCCGCACGAAATGATCGTCCAGCGCATTGGCCCAGCTTTGCAGCACGGCCGGCTTGACCACCGGAACGGCCCGCTCGAAATCCGCCTCGCTGTAAGCGCTCTGCCCTTTGACCCGAATCTTGCCTTCCTTCTGTAATCGGTCCAGCGTATCGGCCGCCCCGGCCAGATATTTCGCGTCCGGCCCGAAATCGCCATGATGCAGATAGTAAATGTCGATGTAGTCGCGCTTCAGATTTTTCAGCGACTGCTCGCATTGGTGGCGAATGTGCAGCGGATCGTACGCATGCTCCGCCGTCCCGGGGAAATGGCCGATCTTCGACGCGATGATCTGCCGCTTTGATTCGACTCCCAGACGATCGAAGATCCGTGCCAGCATGCGCTCCGCCCGGCCGTTGCCGTACACGTCCGCGTTGTCCCAATGGTTGACTCCCGCATCCAGCGCCGCCTTGATTCCCGCGGCGACCTCATCCTCATTCACGTCGGCCCAGCCGTTCGCTTCGCCGTTGACCCAATTCAACCCGCCCATCGTCCAGCACCCAAAGCTCACTTCCGAAACGCTCACGTCCGTATTACCAAGCTTGCGGTAATTCATTGGCAAATGTCTCCAAAAACGCGAATGATACACTCATTTAGCGTGCGCCAGCCATGCGTTGTCGCCGACTTCACAGTAATATGTTAACAACAACAACCGTGCATCGCATTGCAAGGAGCATTCATGGCAAAGAAAACACGAGCCGCAAAGAAACCCGCCGGCAAACCCTCGCCGGCAAAGAAGCCGAAAAAGGCGAAAAAAGCGTCCGCACCCCGCCGGCCGATTCCGCAACCGGCGACCGCCGCTGGCGTCCCGGTCACCCGGGAAATGGTCGCCAAGCGAGCCTATGAGATTTGGCAGAAAAAGAACCACGTCGCCCATTCCAACCACCCGGTACAGAATTGGCTGGACGCCGAGGCCGAATTCCGGGTCCGTACCGGGAAATAGTCTCACGCCAGATCCCCAAATGGCTTGCGCTGCCAAGACCGCCGTCACTTCGCCGATTCCGCGCCCTCCACGCGCAACATCGGCAGTGGAACGTAATACTTCAGATAGGTCTTGCCATCCCTGTACCGCATCCCGCCCGGCGATTCGACCAGCACCGTCGCCCGGTGGTGAATCCGGTTGACCAGCCCCGCGATTCGTTTCCCGTCAATCTCAAACTCGACCTTGCTGCCGATCTTCACCGCGTGCCGAACTTCGGCCTGCTCTCGAGGCGTGACCAATTCGTGCCGCGTATCGGCATGCCCGAAGATGTTCACTGCCATCGACTTGAACCGCGGCTTCGAGCAACTGGATTTTCCCCAAAACAGCATTTCCGCCAGATGCAGCATCTCATGCTCCATGATCCGCTGAAGCGCCGCTAACCGATTCGTGCACGCCAGCCCGCACACCGTCACCGGCCGATCGTTTTCTCCGAAGTTCATGAACAGCATCCGGCTGGCGATGGCGATCTCGAAGCGCGGCGCGCTGATTCCGTTTCGCAGCGCCAGACGCGTCCGAATGGTTTTGCCGCCGGCATGGGTCATCGTCGAGGACAGCCGAAACGTCAACGCCGCGCCGGCCGTCGATGCGATTGCTCTCGAGAGCCAACCGTCAAAAAACCGCTCCTCATAAAGCCGAAAGAGCAGGCCCAGATCATCGGTTCCGATGACGCGGAAATTTTCTTCCCGTATGCAGCGGGATTCACCAAGCACCGCCTGATGAATCTCGGCGAATCTCGCCGAAATCACTTCAGGAGGATTATGTATCGCCAGCAAGTCCACCATTTCGCCATTGATAAGCGATCCGGCCGGCGTGGGGCAAGCGCGCCGATCATTAGAAAACCGGCCCCGCTTGCACGAGGCCGGTTCTCTCTCGGAAGGGACAAATCGCCGGACACCGGGCCACAGCGGCTCCAAGGCCCGAAGGGGCGAGGCTATATTTCCGGTTCCATCGCGCCGGCGCCGCGTTCGCCGACGCACAGGAATTTCTGATTCTTTCTCTTTCGCGCCGGAACCCCGCTGGCTGGCCGGCCCCGGGCCGCGTGCATTCCGACGATCATTGCCGCGCCGAGCAGTCCGGCGAATTCCTTCCAGGCCATCGCGTTTTGTTCATACAATCGCACGGCCAGCGTGTTGGCGACTTGCGCCAGCGCCGTGGCATCGGAAATCACCAGTTTTTCGACGAACTGGGCCGATGGGCCGGCGGTGGACACGCCATTGAAGCCGCGGAAAAATCCGGCCGCGGCGGCAATCTCGGCGTCGACGTTGGAGACGGCCAGCGTCGTGCTGAAATCGGCAAAGGCCCCTCGCCACGTTCCGCTCAGGAAACTTCCGGCCAACTCGAAGCCGGGTTCCCACGCGGTTTTGATCGACACGAAAGCCGCGGAATCGCCGCCGGCTTGGCCCCAAAGAGTCGGAAGTTCGACCGCCTGCCGCCCCGAGGCGGCCGCGACGTCGCTCGATTGCGAGCCGGCCGACGTCGACAGCGCCCTCGCGCCGGCAGCGGCATACGGTGCGCCCCCATTTTGATCAACGGTGAATCTCGGGTGGACGCCGGCTCTGGAGCTCGAGGTCTTCACCGCCGCCGCCGTCGAAACCTTCGCCGCGGTGACGGTAACCGTCGGGCCGGCGCCGATCAGTTCCTGGATCACGTACGGCGCCCTTGGGGAACCAAGCCCGGTCACCGCGTCATAACCCGGCCCCGCTGAGAAGAACCAGGAGCTTGCCCCGACCGTCTCATCGTGAAACGCCTGGCTATACTGGGTTGAGTTATACAGGGAATAGAGCAACGGCAATGTTTGTGACGTTCCATTGAGCGTGCCGAGTCCTTTGACGGCGCGTCCCTGGTCGGCGATGGCCACCAAAGCCGCCCATTGCGGAGCACCGGCGCTGGTTCCACCGACCTCCCACCATCCCTTGCCGCCGTCATACGCAACCGAATCGTAGACCGCCAAGCCCGTATTCGGATTGGCGTCGTAAGCGACGTCCGGCGTGGTCCGGGCGCCGGTGGTTTGGGCAATGGTTTGATAGCTTGGTTCGCGTTCGTAGCTGCTGATGCCTCCGGTGCTGTCGGACCAGCCCGTTTCGCTGCCCCACGTTCCCGACGAATTGGCCAGATTCAAAGTCGTCCCTCCGACGGACAACACGTTGGGAGAACTCGCCGGCCATTCCGGTCCGTACCAGGACCCCTCGTCCCCGGATGCGGACACGAACGTGACGCCCTGGTGGCCGCTCGGCGTCGTGAAATACCCGTCGTATTGCGTCTCGCTGGAAAACTCGCTCGCTCCCCAACTCATCGAAACAACCGACACTCCCGCGGCGTTTCGCGCATAGTTCACCGCCGTCAGCAGATTCCCGAGACTCGATGAACTCGCTTCAACCAGCAGAATATTCGCCCCGGGCGCGATCGCATGGGCCCATTCCACGTCCAGCGAGATTTCCAAATCCCATCCCGCGTTGGCGGCCGGCAGCGCGGTCGTGCTGCCGGTCTGGCTCACCACCTTCAGCGATGCGGCGCCGAGGCGATACTGGCTGTCAAACGCCGCCAAATCGCCGGAAATGTTGGGATCGTTGTACGCATCCACGATGGCGATGGTCTGGCCCGCGCCCGTGCCGGCGGCGCCGTTGCTCAGCGTCACGGCATTGAATCCATACGCCGCTCGAATCTGCGCGGGCGTGTATCCGGCAATCGAGCTGGCGCTGGCGTCCGGGACGGCGGCAAGCGAAGGATCGGCCAGCAGTTGGCTCGCCGATAGCAAAGTCCTGTTTTCCAGTCCTTCGAATAGCGGTCCGCCAAGCGCGGACACGACTCTCTTTTTCTTATATCTTGCAACGAAATTTTCAACCGACATAGATCCTCCGGATCAAACGACCTGATTGAAGAAGTCATACTCCTCGTCGAACAGATGCTCGTATATCGTGCTGCGGGCAACTAACTCAACCCGATGCAGTGCCAAAAGTTGCACCAAAGAGTATTCGCGCGAGATTAAAACTTCGATTGGCGCCGGGTCACGATTAATGACCCTACCTATCGGGCGGTAACGTCATTTCCTGGATTTAATACAAGCCCCAACCTTAACTTGCCATGAACAGCACAATAAAAAAAATGCCCGGCAACCTTGTTCCCAACGCCCACGGCGCCGCCGTGGGGCTGGCGCCGACAAAACGCTAACCAACGACGCACATTCGAGTTACACAGATCAAATCCCCGCATCGCCTTCAATCGCCGCGCCCAGAATACTGGACAGTGATTCATCCGACAGCGTCACCGGATTGAACCGCATGCTGCTCGCCTTTCGGGCCAGCCGGACCATTTCCCCCACGCGCTGCGGCCCGATTCCATACTGTTTCAACGGTGGAATCTTCAATTCGCGCAATAAATTAAAAGTAAATCGAATGCATCCGTCGATTGCGTCGGCATCATTGGCCGACTCCAATCCCGGCAATTGCCGCCCGACCGCCGCATAACGCCGCAGGCCCGGCGACCCCGCCGCCGAATCCAATTCTCGCAGCGCCCGCACGTTCGATTCGATGACATGCGGCAGAAGGGCCGCGCACACCGTTCCATGCGGAACCGGGAAATTCGCCCCCAGCACGGCGGCAAACCCATGCACCGCACCCAGGCCGGCGTTGGTCAGCGTCACCCCGCTCAACAGCGCCGCCAACGCCATCCCCTCGCGCGCCTCCAAATTCGTCCCGTCATGGAACGCCAATGGAAGGTTCCGCGCCGCCATGCCAATTCCCGGCAACGCCAGCGCATCGGTCATCGGCGATGCTCCGCTGGACGTGTAGGATTCGATGAGTTGGCACAACGCGTCCATTCCCGAACTGGCCGTCACCTCCGGCGAAACCGTCACGCCCAAACTCGGATCCACCAATGCCACGCGCGGCAGCAGCAGCTCGCTACGGATACTCGCCTTGAATTGCTTTTCCGGCAGACTGATGACCGCGTTGCGAGTCGCCTCCGCCCCGGTGCCCGCCGTCGTCGGTATCGCCATCCACGGCGCCGCCAGGATTTTGATTTTCTTCCCCTTTCCGACGACCTCCATGTAATCGACCGCCGACCCGCCGTTGGTCAACAACCCCGCCACGGCCTTGGCCGCGTCGATCGCGCTCCCGCCCCCCACGCCGATCACCGAATCGCATTTTCGCCGCCGCCCCTCTTCCGCCGCCGCGTCAACGTGGGCGACGGTCGGCTCCCCCCGTTGCCGCACCACCGCCGCCGCGACGCCTTGCCGCGACAGCAATTCAATGATGTCATCCACAACCCCTTCGGCATTGTAAATCACCAGCGCCGACCGACCCAACGTCGCCGCGATCTCGCCGGCAACGGCAAATTTCCCGCGCCCGAAAATGATCCGGCCCACGCCGGAAAACTCAAACGCCGTCATCGCCGCCATCCCCGAAAAACACCGAAACGTGCTTCACGCCCTGACGCGCCTGCGCCATCCAATCCGCCACGGCATCCTTCCATCTCAGATAATGCTCCGTCTGCTGATGCCGAACGAAATCCTCTTTCGCCCGGTAAACCTCATACAGCAAAAACCGCGTCGGCTCCGCCTCGCCCTGCGACACGTCGAATCGCACGTTCCCCGCCTCTCGCCGGGTATTGCGCGCATTGTCCAGCGTCGCCTCGATAAACTCCCGCACCTTCTCGGGCTTCACAAATATGGTCACGCTCACGACGTACATGTTGTCTCCCATAGGCAGAGTCGCGTCCGAAACAATTTTATATTTTTTTCGCCTTCCGAACAAAACATATGCCTTAAACCTTCACCTCCCGCCTAAGATTATAGAGGGACCCCTTCATGCGATCCCGTCGCGCTCGATGCTTAAAGCCGTCAATTCTGTCCCGGTTTGAACAGGTCGGGGTATATATAGCATACGATGGACGTCGCAGTCGCCAACGACCAGGACCTTTTGGCCGAGCATCGGGCCGGGTCTAAGACGGCGTTTGCTCAGCTTATGGCACGGCATATCGATTGGGTCTACTCCGCTGCCCGCAGGCGCGTCGGCGATGCACAGCTTGCCGAGGATGTCACACAGGCGGTGTTTATCGCGCTCGATCAGAACCAAAAGCTAAACAGGAAGACAATCGTGGCGAGCTGGCTTTTTGGCGTATTGCGATACACCGCATCGAAAGTGATCCGCGATCAATCCCGAAGAAATCACCACGAGCGCGCAGCGGCTTTAATGCGACGACGGGACAGCGGGCCAGGCGCGGAGCCATGGGATGAGGAAAGCCCTCTCCTCGAAAGCGCCGTGGACTCGCTCGGCCGTCGCGACCAGCAGGTAATCATGCTGCGGTTCTATCAGGGATGTAGCTTGGCGGAAGTGGGGCAGGCGCTCGGTATCTCCGAAGAGGGCGCCCGGAAACGCATCGCCAGGGCGATTCGGAAACTTCAACACTTTTTTTCCCGGCAGGGCGTCGGCGTGCCCGCCGCGGGACTGGCCGACGCAATGGTGGCCCATTGCGTGCATCCGGCGCCGGCTACGCTGGCTTCTTCGATAGCGTCCGGATCGCGTGCTTCCAGCATTGCCTCGAAACTGGCGTTGTCCTGGCAGGCAGGCGTGCGCCTTCATGTGGTGCGGATTTTTGCGGCAATTGCCGGGACGGGAGCGGCCGTCATCGTGGCGTTCTTTGTTCTCTTTCAGCTTCTCGCGCCGCGGCCACTAACGCCGCAGGCTTCCGTTGCTGCACCGGCGACGCAGCCCCTCGCGTCCGACGAGCCTGCCACGCGACCTGCGACGCTAACGCTGAATCAGATCATTGCCGGCATACGAAAATCCGAAACGCAGTTTCAAAACGTCCATGTCAAGGATTTTCTGACCACGATGCAAAACCAACCACACGGACAGACCGCGTGGATTTCCACGCGGATCAGGTATACCGGCTCCGCTTGGTACGGCCCCGACGCGCGCGGTCCGCGGCGCATTTATTTCACGGACATCGTTTTGCCCTGGGAACAAGGTACGGCTCCCTGGGCTGAGCAACTCACCGACGAAGGGTGGGACGGGCATGAGGGGATATACCTGAATCTCGCCGGGGGTCCCCTCGGGAGGATCGTCCGTTTACGGACAGCAATGCTGTGGTCCAATGTTCCCCCCGATCTCGATGACTATGCCCCCGAATGGTCTGGCGCGGGCTACACGCTTCAATATCAAGTCAGGGATGAAGACCTGGTCAAACCCGTCAAACCCCGCACGTCATTGGCCGATCAACTTGAGTTGCTGAGTAAAGTCAAACCCGATCAACTCGACCCTAAGACGAGAGCCAGGCTCATGAGACTCGACGTCGCCGACCAGAGCATGAACGGATTTGATGCTGTCCGCGTGCGGATGAGTTGGGGGTCGCCAACAGGCGTTGGCCAACCAAAGTTTTTTGGCAGCAACACGTATTGGTTTGATCCCTCGCGAGGCTATGCGCTGGTGAAAACGCAGCTTATCATGGAATTACCCAATC
>Ga0187867_10002758_pt1 | contig 14431 bp, 9 predicted proteins | sample June2016WEW_13_1_FD_132976 | JGI IMG/M metagenome (GOLD analysis project Ga0187867, IMG submission 132976) | Peatland microbial communities from SPRUCE experiment site at the Marcell Experimental Forest, Minnesota, USA - June2016WEW_13_10 | ecosystem: Environmental > Terrestrial > Soil >... | reverse complement strand
GCGGCGGCCATCGGCGGCGGAGGCTTGGGCGTCTTCATCTTCCGCGGCATCGCTTCCGTGGATAGCACCGAGATCCTGGCCGGCGCCGTCCCCGCCGCGTGTATCGCGCTCGCAGCCGATGCAGCGCTGGGGTTCCTGGAGCGGCGTTGTGGGGCAGGCTCGTAGCCTGCGTCGGCCTCGCAGGCCGACTCGGAGAATTGGTGCTAGCATGAGAGCATGCTGCCGGATCAAGCCGCACTCATCTCTACATCGGCCTTATGCTGGCGATGGACCCTGCAAGCATCCTCAGACCGTCTCGAATGATCGTCCACGCGTTGCGTAACTCCACGCACGCATGGCCTGGATTTCCTTTGCAGGGATGGCTCCGCGAACCGGAACTGGCCGATCTTTCCGAAGCTGGGCGGATCGGTGTAAGGCTCACTGGCGCGGCTCTAGCCGCCTGCGCCTTCCTATCCATCGCCGCTGCGTAGGCCTTTGGACCCATATAATAATCCAATGCTCCGCCGGTGGTTTGCTTCCATAGCACGGGCGCTGTCCACGCCGATGGCGTGCCTGTTTCTGGCGGCTTGGCCGGCCTTGGCCCACGACCCCCACGATCCATTCGTCGCCGTCGCAGTTTCCCCTAACTTCGCCCAAGACCAAACGGTCTTGGCGGCCTCGGGTGTTCTTTCCATCAGAGCCAACGTCCAGATAGTCATGAAATCCTCCGACGGAGGTGTTAACTGGTCGGTCGTCCCGGGCTTGGGGAACAATGGGACCATTGCGGCCGTGGCCTTCTCGCCGGGCTACGCGCAGGATCAGAGCATTTTCGTCGCGACCAATCAGGGGCTCTTCCGGAGCGCTAACCAGGGCACATCCTGGACCTCGTTGTACAAGCCCTCTCTCGAAAGCATGGCGCTGTCTCCCAACTTCGCCGCCGACAACACCATCTTTATCGTGACCACCGCCAATACGGTTCTGCAGTCCGCCAATCGTGGCCAGACCTGGACGGCCGTATCCACGCCGTCCCCATTGACCGCCGGGTTGACCGTAATCGCGGTATCTCCGAATTTCGACGTGGATCAAACTCTGTTTGTGGGCACGAACGCCAACGGGATCTTCGGTTCAACCAATGCCGGCGCCAGTTGGACGTCCGTAACGCCGGGCTTGACGCTTCCCGCCGTCTCAGCGGTGGCATTCTCGCCCGGATTCAGTGCCGATCGGACGGTAATCGCCGCTACCGAGGGCCAGGGAGTCCTGGTTTCCTCGAGTGCCGGAAGTTCCTGGACATTCGCCAACTCAGGTCTCGCCGATCCCAACGTCACTGCTTTGGCGTTGTCTCCCACATTCGCTGCCGATTCGACCTTTTGGGCGGCCACCGGGTCGAGCGGAGTCTTTCAAACCACCACGCTGGGGGCCTCCTGGAATCCTGCAACCGCTATATCGCGCCAGCCCTCTTGCCTGACTCAGACGCACTATCAGGCCATCGCCGCCGCCGCGGGCAACGGCGGCACGGTCCTCTTTCTGGCAACATACGAAGGTATGTGGACGTCCACCGCGGCCGGGTCCTCCTGGCAATACATCGATACCTTGCCCACCCGGATCATCCGCCACATCCACATGTCGCCGGCATTCGCCCAGGATGGCACGATCTTCGCCAGCGCTTATGGCAGCGGGAACCTTTGGTCCACTAACGCAGGCGTGTCCTGGATTTTTCAGAACAGCGGTATGCAGGCGCCCTACACCGACGCCTCGGGCCTCTCTCCGAACTTCACTAACGACGGTACGGCATTTAGCGGCAACTACCTGGGCCTCGAAAGGACCACCAACTGGGGAGCCACCTGGCAGATGATGCACGGTTCGGGCATAGCTGCATATCCGCGTGCGCTGGCTATCTCTCCCAACTTCGCAAACGACCAGACCGTGTTCATCGGCGGCGAGCCGGCGGCTACCTACTACTGCCCCAACCCACCGCCGGCGCAGCCCCCAGGTCTGTACATCTCCACGGACGCTGGAAGCGTCTGGGCTCTCTCGAGCCTGAACGGCGTGGGAGTGGATTGGATCGCCGTATCGCCGGGCTTCGCCACGGACCTTACCGCATTTGCCTCCAGCCCCACCGGCGGGTTGTACCGGACCGCCAACGGCGGCGTCTCGTGGACCCTGCTCACCTTCCCCGGTTCGCCATCGGGAATGGCAGTGGTGGCCGTTTCGCCGAATTTCTCAAACGACGGCACGGTCCTGGCCGGGGGGATAAGCGGTGGAATCTACAGGTCTACCAACCGGGGAAATACCTGGACCCAGATATCTCAGAGCGCCTCGATCAGGGTCCTGGATATCCAATTCTCTCCGAACTTCGCGAACGATCAAACGCTGTTTGTAGGCACTGTCCAAGAGGGCCTGATGATGTCCACCAACGGTGGCCGCGCCCTGACTCCGGTAACCACCTTCCCCGACACATTCGCGATTGCCATCGGCATCTCCCCTAACTTTGCGGTAGACGGCGCCATCTTCACGTCCAGTTATCACGGTCTGTTCGAATCGACTAACCGCGGCGCAACCTGGTCTTATGTCGACGCACCCTCGAGGATCGAGGAGACGCGTAACATCGCCAGCTACCTCCAGGAGCCTCCCACCGTCGATTACGACGGTCTTTGGTCCTTTGTCACCGCATCCTTGACGGCCAGTACTTACGGCTACGCTACCACCATGGAGTCCCAGGATACCGCGGCCGTCACTTTCATCGGTTCCGGCATCCGGTGGGTGAGCCTGACCGGTCAGGACCAGGGGACCGCATCCATTCAACTGGACGGGGTCACGGAAGGCACTGTATCTCTGTACGCGGCCAGCCCCGATCAATTCCAGCAGACCGTGTGGGAACAACATGGCATCGCTTGTGGCGCCCACACCTTTACCATTACCGCCCAACCGCAAGTCTTGCAGTCGGTGGCCCTGGATGCATTCGACATCTGGGTAGATACCTGCCCGGCTACGATTTACAGCAACCCCGCCGCGCTGGGCGGCAACTCGGCGACGGTGGGGAGCGCGGCCGGCAGCGGCGCGGTGACTCTGACCACCACCGGCAGTTGGACGGCTTACTCGAACGCCCCGTGGTTGAACGTGTCCATCGGAAGCACGGCCGGATTCGGGAGCGCCACGATCCAGTACACTTACAACGCCAATCCCAATGCGGGCGCACAGATAGGAACATTGACCATCGCCGGATTGACGTTTTATGTTACCCAGGCGGGCGCGAATTACTTGCCCACGAGCTTTGTAAACGCGCTGCCCGTCTCCGGGCTCAGCGATCCGCAGGGCGTGGCGCTGGATACCCAAGGCAACATCTACATCGCGGACACCGGCAATAATGCTATCAAACAATGGAGTGCCGGCGCGCCGCAGGCTATCACCATAGTCGGTACCGGACTGAGCAGCCCCAACGCCGTCGCGGTGGACCAACACGGCAACGTGTTCTTCGCCGACAGCGGCAACAACGCCATTGAGGAGTGGAGCGCGGCCAACCCGCAGGCGGCCACGCTGGTTTCGGGGCTGAACAACCCATCCGGAGTGGCGGTGGATGCGCAGGGCAACATCTATATTGCAAATACCGGCCACAACGCCGTCCAGCAGTGGGACGGGGCCAACCAGCAGTTGAACACGCTGGTTTCGGGTCTCAACGCCCCGGTCGGCGTGGCGGTGGATGCGCAGGGGAATGTCTACTTCTCCGACTCCGGAAATGATGCGATCAAGGAATGGATCGCCGCCACCCAGCAGGTCGCCACGTTGGTGTCCGGACTCAGCGGACCCTCCGGAGTTGCTGTGGACGCGCAAGGCGACGTGTACTTTGCGGATTCCGGCAGCGGCACGATCCGGGAGTGGAGTCCTCTCAGCCAGCAGGTCACCGTCCTGGTTTCGTCGGGACTGAGCAGCCCGGCGGGGATTGCATTGGATGGGCAAGGTGACGTCTATGTCGCCGACAGCGGCAACAACGTTGTCAGAGAAGTTACCCCCTCCTATGTGGCATTGAGCGCCGCCAGCTTGAACGAAGGTTCCCAGGCGGGCACAGACTCGGTTACTGCGCACGTGCTGCCCGTGAGTATCCCGCTAACCGCCACCTCCGACCAGTCGTGGCTGACCATTACCGGCATCTCCGGCGGAGTAATCGGCGTTGCGTTCCAATCCAACGGCACGTCGGCCAGCCGCACGGCGCACATCACCATATTGGGTCTGCAGGTGACCGTGACGCAGAGCGGCGACATTCCAGCCGGCTTAGTCAAGTGCGCCGGCGATGGCCAGAGCACTCCGCTCGGGCAGCCCTTTGCGACCGCCTTGCAAGTGTGCGTCACCGATGCGGGCGGAAATCCGTTATCGGGGTCGCCGGTGACGTTTAGCGTCGTGCCCGGCTCGAGCGGAGCTGCCGGGGCGTTCAACCCGGCTCCGCCGATGCCGATCTTGACCAACGCAAGCGGAATCGCCACCGCGCCTGCGCTGACCGCCAACGGCAGTGGAGGCACGTTTATGGTGACCGCCAACGTAAACGCGTTGAGTGTGACATTCATGCTGACCAATCTGGTCTATGCCTTGGGCACCCCCTCGGCGATCGTGGGGAATACCGCGGGCAGCGGCAGCGTGCTGCTGTTGGCTAACGGTCCCTGGACCGCCGCCAGCAACGCCCCCTGGTTGCAGCTATCCGCGGGCAGCATCAGCGGCACTGGGAATACTTTGATTCAGTTCAGCTATGGCGCAAACCCGAATTCCGGCGCCCAGGTCGGAACACTGGCCATATCCGGCTTGACATTTACGCTGACCCAAGCCGGCGCCGGCTTCACCCCGATCGGTTTGATGAATACGTTGGTGTCGTCGGGCTTGAATGGCCCGCGCGGCGTGGCGGTGGATGGAGCGGGCAATGTCTATATCGCGGATAGTGCCAACAACGCTATCAAGGAATGGAGCGTAACCACGCAGCAGGTGCGCGCGTTGGTCCCCTCCGGGCTGAACAATCCCACTGGAGTGGCCGTGGATGCGAACGGCAACCTGTACATCGCCGACCGCAAGAACAACGCCATCAAGGAATGGACCGTGGCCAATGGACAGGTGACGCCGTTAGTGTCCACGGGCATCGGCAGCCCCATGGGAGTGGCGGTGGATAGCCGTGGCAACGTCTATTTTTCGGATCCCGGCCACAACGCTATCAAGGAATGGGTGGCCGCGAATAACACGGTCGTCACGCTCGTCTCCGTGGGCCTCGCCACTCCGGAGGGTGTGGCGGTGGATGCCGAAGGCAACGTCTATTTTGCCGATTCAGCGAACAACGCGGTCAAAGAGTGGAGTGCGTCCGGAAACGCAGTCGCGACGCTGGTGTCTTCCGGCTTGAACGCTCCTTATGGGGTCGCGGTGGATGGCGATGGCAATGTCTACATCTCGGATGGCAACAACAATGCCGTGAAGGAATGGAGTCCGGCGATCACCCAGGTAACGGAGCTGATTTCCACTGGACTGAGGGCCCCGGGCGGCGTGGCGGTGGATGCGCAAGGCAACGTCTACGTCGCCGATACGGGTCACAACGCCATCAAGGAATTTAGTCCCGTTTACCTCTCCGTGGCCGCCGCCGGCCGCAACGAGGGGACTGCGGCGGGGACCGATTCGATCCCAGTCCAGGTGCTTCCGGCAGGCACGCCTCTGGCGGCCACCAGCAATCAGTCCTGGCTTACAATCACTGGCGCCAGCGACGGAGCTATCGACTTTTCGTTCCTGGCCAACACGTCCGTGAACAGCCGCACCGCTCAGATTCTCATATTGGGACAGCCTGTGATTGTAACTCAGAGCGGCGACACACCCGCCACCATCGCCAAGGCAGCCGGGAACGGCCAGAGCGTACTCGCCGGTATGCCTTTCCCCGTCCCGCTGCAAGTAATTGTGAAGGATGCGGCGGGCAATGGCGTGCATCTCGCCGCAGTGACATTTACCGTGACGCCTGGGTCTAGCGGTGCCGGCGGGACATTCAGCTCAACTCCGCCCATGCCAATCACTACCGGCGCCGGCGGTTTCGCGACCGCTCCCACGCTGATCGCCAATGGTGTTGCCGGTAAGTTCACCGTGACGGCCAGTGTCGGAAGTGTGACGGCCATCTTCACCTTGACGGTAACGGCGCCGTGAACATTAAGCTCTTAAATACCCAAGCGCAATTCCGCACTGACCCAGATAGTAGGTGGTCCACACCAGGTAGTCTCGCAGCGGCACGGGGGACTTGAATTTGTCGAGGGCCAGCAGCGAGTCCGAGACCAGAAAGAGAATGGCCCCTACCGCCACCCACCGTTGCGGGAAGCGCGCCAGAATAGCCGTCGACACCATGGCCGTGAGGGCGCAAACATAGAAAACCACCGGCACTGCCAGTTTGCCGGCGGAAGGGACGATCCATGCGGAAAAGGTGGCGCTGTAGACCAGAATGAAAAGTACGGCGGCAAAATGGGGCGGGTCCAGCCGGATTCCGGGGGTGCGATTTCGTACAAATAGGAAGATATACGTCAAGTGGGCTAACAGGAACGCGCCCAGCCCGAAAGCGAACAGCCCAGGGTCCAGGTCCAGCAGGACGTCGCCCGCCGTCGAGAACGCCAGCCCCAGCGCCAGCACTTCGGCATCGCGCCGCAATCCACGCGACCGCAGCGCCAACAGCGCCAGTGCTCCTACCGCGCATCCTTTCACCAGCGCGCTTCCGGTGAACGGCTGCCACCGGGTGGTAGCCAAATACACGGCGCTGGCTGCGACCGAGACGTATACCAGCGGGCGGGAGCGCATTGGCGTAAGTATATCGCGGGCGGCGAAGGTGAGTTAACCAGGTAGTTGCCCAATGTCTATTGAGGGTTAAGGTACGATGGAGAGCGTTGCTTGTCTGCCGGAAGGCAATTAGAATCGGTCCAGATAGAGCCGGGATTTCATGGCCATTCTACTCTGGATTTTCGTGCCGGGATTCACGGCGGCAGGCGCGGCGCTGCTGATCGTCTTCATGATGCGCTGCCGCATGGACGAGGCCATTGCGCAAGAAAGAGGCGCGTTGGCGGAGCTGCAGAGCGCTTTGATTGTGCAGCGCCGGACCCTGGAAGGCGCCATTAGCGATGCCAAAGCCGAAGCCAGGCGCCTGGCGTTCGACGAGTTCCTCAACGATTTCCGCGTGGAACAACGCCAGTATGTACGCCGAAGCCGGCTGCTCTTCATGAGCAGGCAGACCCTCGTGGTGCGCGAACGAATCCTGTTTCGCAATCTGCCGCTGTCCAATTGGGTGGAGCACAGCGTGACGCTGGAGGAAAGCGTGGGCGCGCCTTACGGCACACACGGCCTGACCATCGAAGCTATGCTGGGTTCTTGAAGCGGCTCATCATCCGCCCCGGCGCCATCGGCGATTTCATCGTCTCCATTCCGGCCATCGAGTGCCTGCGCGCCCCTTATCTGGAGATTTGGGCGGCTCCCGGGAACGTGCCGCTGGCCGCGCGCATCGCGCAGCATGCCCGATCCATCCCGTCCACGGGCCTCGATCTGCTCGAAATCACTGGCCCTGACGCGCGCCTGCTCGAGAGCTTGCGCGGGTTCGATTCCATCGTCTCCTGGTATGGCGCGAATCGGCCCGAGTTCCGCGAGGCTGTCGCCGCGCTGCGGCTGCCGTTCCGGTTCCTCGCCGCGCTGCCGCCTATTGGACCCAGCCCGCATGCGGTGGACTTCTACTTGGCACAGGCGCGCGACCTGCTGGACAATGCTCCGTGCGCAAGCGACGGCATTCCGCGCATCCCGTGCGATGCCGTCCGGGGCGGCAGCGCGGTCATCCATCCATTTGCGGGGAGTCCGATAAAGCGCTGGCCGCTCGCACGCTTCCAGGAATTGGCGCGCCGGCTGGAACGCCGCATGCCCGTGGAATGGTGCGCCGGCCCGGAGGACCAACTGCCTGGCGCGCGGCGTTTCGACGACCTATACGAACTGGCCTGTTGGCTCGCCACGGCGCGGGTTTACATCGGCAACGATTCCGGCCCCGCACACCTGGCCGCGGCCGTCGGTACGCCGGTGCTGGCGTTATTCGGGCCAACCGACCCGGCAGTCTGGGCGCCGCGGGGACCGCGCGTGACCATCGCCGCGGCGCCCGCGTTGGATGACATCACCGTCGATCGGGTCGCAAGCCTGCTTGAAGACGCCGTCCGCGTGTTATGATCCGTCAAATGTTCTGCCACAAGTGCGGTACGCAAGTTAGTCCCGATGTCCAGTTCTGCCCCACGTGCGGGACATCGCTCGCGGTGGGCTCGCCGGGGTTGACCGGCGCTCCAGCAGAGCCATTTACGCCGCCCGCCGTAGTCGAAGTCAGGGCGGGGCACTGGGTCAGCGAAGGCTGGGCGCTGGTGACGGCGGACCTTGGCAATTATGTTCTGCTGGCCCTCGTGTTCACGGTGCTCAGCTCGGCGGTGCCCGTGATTCTGCAAGGGCCGATGATCGCCGGGCTGCATATCTTCACCATGAAGAAGTTGATGGGCCGCCGCGCGGAATTCGCCGATCTGTTCCTGGGCTTCAACTACTTCGTGCCCACGCTGGTCGCCTCAATCGTGATTGGACTCTTTGTCTTCTGCGGGACGCTGTTGTGCGTTATCCCCGGCCTAGTGGTGGCCGCCATGTATAAGTTCACCTACCTGTTCATCGTGGACAAGCGCATGGATTTTTGGCCGGCCATGCAGGCCAGCCACGCCGTGGTGAAGCGCGATTATGTCGGCTTCACGCTGTTTCTGATCCTGCTGATACTGGTGGATCTGCTGGGTGTGCTGTGCTGCGTCGTGGGTATCTTCGTCGCCATACCGGTGACGTTCGCGGCCATCACGGTGGCATACAAGGAACTGGTGGGATTCGACCCGCGCACCGTGGACGCTTTGTGACCCCTTCGGCGGTGCGCCGTGCGGCGGCGGCGGTTGCGCTGTTTGCCGTGCTGTGGTTCGTCAGTGTGCCGGCCGAGCCTGCGGTGCGGCTCTGCGGCTTCCATTGGCTCACCGGACGTCCGTGTCCCCTATGCGGCCTCACGCGCGCGCTGTTCGCACTGGCGAAAGGCCATTGGGCGGACGCGCTACACTTCAACGCCCTCAGTCCGCTGGCGTTTGCGATGTTGTTCGCGCTGTTCTGGAGTAGCCCGGTGCGGGCGCGCTTGTGGAAGGGCGGCGTGGCCGCGTTCGCGGTTTATGGCGTGCTGCGCATCTGGCTTCCGGCGGTGTGACAGCGGCCTGCAAGGTTGTCGATCAGAGACGCGCAGGTAGCGGCGCCGTGCTCGCCCATGACTATTGTGTAATGCGTCGTGCCGGGGACCAGATGTTCTTCCATGTGCGGAACATACTGGCGCATCTGCTGCACGACCGGTTCGGGGAAAAGGGGAGGCATTTGCGGCGTGAAGCCTTTCTCCGCGCGCAGCATGATCACGGGCACGGAGATGGCCTGCAGTCGCTCCACGATCTCCGCGCTTTTGAACCCTTCCATCAGGTCGGCGCGTACCGCCGCCTCGTAAGCTTTGGGTTGCAGGTGGGGTGGATCGCCGCCCACCTCGTAATCGAGAAAAGCTTCCACCCAGGGCCCCCAATCCTCGGCGGGAAAGTGCGGCTGTCCCCGCCAGAACTGGCGGTACGCTTCGCGCGAAGGGTAGGTCTGGCTGAGTTGGCCGATGCGCAATGCGAGGGCTGCATCGAGCGCTGGTTGCGGACCCGCGGCGCCGGAGATGGCCGGGAGATAGCCGCCATCGATGAGAACCAATCCAGCGACGCATTCTGGACTCTGCGCGGCTAGCGCGGCAGCTACGAAGGCCCCCATGGAGTGCCCCACGACGACGCTGGGGCCGAGACCCATGGCGCGCATGGCGGCGGCCACGTCGCGCGCGTGCTGTGTAAAGCCGTAGGGGCCATCGGGCTTATCGGAATCGCCACGCCCCCGCAGATCGACGGCGAACAGGGCGCGCCTGCCCGCCAGCCGCTCGGCGATGCCCACAAAGTTGACGTAAGACGCGGTCAGTCCATGTAGCGCGACCAGCGGGACGCCCAGTCCTGGCCAATAGCCGAAGGCCAGCTCGACGCGGTCCCCTGGCACTCGCCCGCGAGCTTCTCTGGTGATTTTCATGATGGATCCTGGCGCACCTAAAAGCTGAACTTGAGAGCCATTTGAATCACCCGCGGTCCGGTGCTGGCGGCCACGATCTGGCCGAAGTTGGCGGACGTCAAAATGTTCACCGGATTTGCGAAGTTCACGATGTTGAAGATGTTGAAGAACTCGGTGCGGAACTCGAACCGGCTCGACTCGGTCACCGGGATAAACTTGACGATGGAAAAATCCACGTTACTCTGCCCTGGACCGCGCAGTATGTTACGCCCGGTGGCGCCGAAGTCGCCATAGGCGGTGGGCAGGACGAAGGCGGCAGTATTGAAGTATTCGTTCAGACGGCTGGTGACCGATCCGCTGAATGTGGCGCTGGAGATGGTGTCTCCGGGCGCATAGTCTCCGCGGGTCTGTTGGAAGGCGCTGTCGGATCCGATGATGGAGAACGGCAGGCCGGATTGTACGGTAAAGATTCCCGCCAACTGCCAATCGTCGATCATGCGCCTGGCGAAGGCGGAGCCGCCGCTATAGAACCTCGGCAAATCGTAGACTCCGCTGACCACCAGCCGCTGCCGCCGGTCGAAGTCCGAGGAAGCATAGTTGTGTTGGTTCACGAGGTTGCCCGGAGTCAGCGTGATATCGCTGACATCGGTGCCGGAGTAATCGTCGAGTGAGTGTGAGTAAGTATAGCTGAGTAGCATCTGCAAGCCCTTCGAGAAGCGCTTATTCACGCTGGCCTGCAGGGAGTTATAACTGGAATTGGAATCGGTTTGGACCGCGAAGTTGCCCAGGCCGGGCGCCAACAGGTTTGAAAGTCCGGGGAAGAAGGGGCCGCCGGAAATACCGCCCAACGCCGGGGTAGGCGCCTGATTAATGGAATACAGCCGTGGAAAATCGCGGCCGGCCGAGCCGACATAGCCCAGGTCTAACATCCAATCGTGCAGGAACTCCCACTGGAAGCCCAGATTATATTGTTGAACGTAGGGTGTGTGCCAATCGGCGGTATCCGGATAGACGCCGGCGGACGGGACTACCGTCAAGCCGCCCTTAACCGCCGCGGGCAGCACGGCCGGAGCGCCTCCGAACGGAAAAATGGCGGTGTTGCCGAAGTTCAGCGGAAAGGCGTTCGGCAAGGGCACTTGCACGAATGGATCGCTCAACGGCGTGGCCAGCACGGTGGCCAGCATGTCATACGGCTCATTGAACAACTGCGTATTATAGAGCCGCATATTGGGCCGGTCGTAATAGATGCCATAGCCCCCGCGGACCACAAAGCGCGGCGAGTCGAAGGGTTTCAGGGCAAAGCCGATACGCGGGCCGAAATTGCGGTCGTTCGGATGTACCAGGCTGTCGGTGGTTTTGGGAATGCCGGGAAGGTTGCCGTTGCCCGCTTGCACGAATCCGCCCGTCACGGCCACGCCGCCCGTGATCGGAATCGTAGTGGCAAGCGCAGGGTCGAAGTCCACGAAGCGGCCGTTGGTTTCGGTGATCGGACCGAAGGAGTCGTAGCGCAACCCCAGATTGACGGTCAGGCGGGAACTGACTTTCCAATCGTCCTGTACGAAGGCATTGAAGTCGTTGGCGCGGTTATGGAGGTCATTCACGCCCGAGCCAATGAGGGAGAGGCCGGAGAGGCCGCTGAGAAAGTCGGTCATGGGGTTGCCGTTGATGAACCCCAGAAAGAAGATCTGGCCGCGGGTATACGCGTTGAACGTGGCATCCAGCCCTTGACGGTTGTAACCGCCGCCGAATTTCAGGGTGTGCCGTCCCGCGGTCCACGTGAGCAGGTCGGTGAAGGTATAAGTGTCGGTCTTGGCGTAGTTGTCGGCTAGTCCGTTCGACCCGATGTCGAACATGTTGGTCATGGTGAGGGTGGGCATGCCGCCGAACAGGCTACTCAGTGGAGAGCTGATACCTAAGGCGGAGGAACTGATCGGCTCGTCGGGAGTAGAAGGACCGAAAATGGTGCTCCAGCCGAATTTCGCGTCGTTTACCATGTGTGGGGAGAGCACCGACGTGACGCCGGTGGATAGCAACCGGTGATCGATCACTTGCGTCACGGGCCAACCGGGGGCCTGGATGGCGTTGCCGTCTCCGAAGGAGTTGTAGATGGCCTGTTCCGTAGTGTTGTTGGCGAAAAAGAACTTCCCGTAGAAGTGATTTCTGGCGGTGAGCGCGGCATCCAGATTGGCGTTGAACTGGTTTTCGTTGAAGGTGGAATTCGACGGAATAGTCACCGGGACAGGGGTAGGGGAGCCCACGCCGGTGATGGCGCCCGGCGCGGACGGTAGGATGTATTGGCCATTCGGGAATTTGGCTTGTAGGACGGCCAGCGCGGACGGATCGACGTATCCCAGTGCGCCTTCGCTTTTGGAGAATGCGGCCAGCGAGGCGGCATCGCGTTGAGGGCCCAGATCTCCGGGAATGAAGACGGTGGAGAGCGAATTTTCGAGTGAGGTACCGTTGATTTCCCGCGTGCCCTGATAGGAGGCGAAGAACCAGATACGGTCTTTCACAATCGGACCTCCGGCAGTTACGCCAAATTGATTGCGATTGTAAGTGGGCCGGCCGACTCCTTCGCGGTTCAGAAAGAAGTTGTTCCCGTCGAGATCGGTATTGCGCAGGAATTCGTAGACGCCACCGTGGAAGGCGTTGTTCCCGGACTTGGTAACGACGGCCATGGCGCCGCCGGCATTACGGCCCTGCGCAGCGTCGTAGAGGCTGGTTTGCACGATGAACTCCTGCAGTGAATCGATAGCGGGCACCGCCAGGTTGGGCATCGAACCGGTGCCGATGGAGTTGGCGTCCACGCCGTTGATCATGACGTTGTTGGAGAGCGAGCGCTGTCCATCCACGTAGATGGCCGCATCGCCGCGCCCGAGTTCGGAGGAGTTTTGGAGAGAACTGGAGGCGCCAGGAGTGAGACTGAGCAATTGTTGGAAGTTCCGGGTGGACAACGGGAGTTGATTGATCTGGCGTTGTTCAATGACCGTACCCCGCGTGGAATTCTCGCTCGAGACCAGCGGGGCGGAGGCCTCCACGTTGACAATTTGGCGTTCGGCCGCCGCGATCCGCAGGCTCACATCCACCGTAGTGGTTTCGGTGATGCGCACCACCACGTTAGTGAGATTCTCCGCCGCGAATCCCGGCGCACTGACTTCCAGGCGATAGATGCCTGGTCGAAGCTGCGGGAATGCATAACGGCCGGCATCGGAACTTGCCCCCGCACGCCGGACCCCGGCATCGCTGGTGAGAACCACGGCGGCGTGCGCGATCGCGGCGCCGCTGGGATCCCGCACGTCTCCGAGGATCTGGCCCGTGGTGACCGTTTGGGCATGGGCCGCGGCCGCCAGGACCAAGCTCATAACCGTTACGAACAGCAAAGTCTTCTTGGTTTGCATAATCCCTCCTGCTTTGTGCACCCTCTTGGTGCGATATTCTTCATCCGGTTTGCGGGTGGCCTACGGCCGCGCGGCTTCCCGACCAGCATCCTTCGGTGAACAGCCGCACCATCTGGCTCACCGCTTCCTTTTCGGGTACGCCGAGATGATGTTTTCCCCGAAACAGGGTCTCCACCAGAAAATAAGTGAAGAACTGCAGATAGATGATGGTGAAGGCCAGCGCCGGCGGCATGCCGCCCCAGGGCCCCTGCGCCGCTGCCTTCTCCAGTTGCGCGCCGAGCATACGCTCCACCTGGTCGGCCCATCCGCGGTACGTGTGCGCGAAATGCTTGTTCCCGAACTCGACCACATCGATGTACATCAAGCGCCAGTAGTTGGGGTTGTGGACGACGATATCCTTGATGGCGTTAGCCAAGCGCTCCAGTTGGGCCGGGTGAAACACGTCGTCGATGTTAGCGAGGGCCTGGGCGCGCAACGCGCCGAAGCGCTCTTCGTATTTCTTCACCAGGGTGACAAAGAGGTCTTCCTTGGTGGGGTAGTGATTGTAGAGGTTGCCGATGGAGAATCCGGAGGCTTGGGCGATCTCCCGCATGGAAGTGCCGTGGTAGCCCTGGCGGGTAAAGATTTTCATGGCGGCCGCCTCAATCTTCTGGCGGCTGCGTTCGACGTCGCGGTTTTTGTTGGCCTGCATGGCCTCAGTATAGCGAACCGCCAATTCCCGCTCCCCTCGTATACAGAACGATCATTCACTTTCTACAGAACGAGCGTTCACTCTTTATACGGCAAAAGGGCGTGGGTTGTCAATAGGCCATGCAAAAAATATCGAGCTTGCCCCAAGAACCCAAAATCGGTAAGCTCGGTCTAATGAAAACCGCCTTTGTGTTTTGGTTGTGCCTGCTGACGGCGTTTGCCCAGCAGGGCGGAGTTTCCGACGCCCCCTCGCAAGTGCGGACGAT
>Ga0187867_10002757_pt1 | contig 14433 bp, 12 predicted proteins | sample June2016WEW_13_1_FD_132976 | JGI IMG/M metagenome (GOLD analysis project Ga0187867, IMG submission 132976) | Peatland microbial communities from SPRUCE experiment site at the Marcell Experimental Forest, Minnesota, USA - June2016WEW_13_10 | ecosystem: Environmental > Terrestrial > Soil >... | reverse complement strand
TTCAGATAGGTTGAATTGTCAAAGATCTGCGCGTTGATCAGCCCATGCAATCCGGTTGCGTCGCGGATCCTCGCGATGCAGTACCAAATCGTGGGACCAAGCGAAAAAATTGCGGCAAGATAGACTACGCTATGAGAAATGTTGGCTGCGTAGCCGCGCAAACCCGGCCGCATGGTGGGATGGCCGAAAGCGAGTTCAGCTAAGATGCCGACGAAAAACCAGGCAAACCAAAGCTCCACCGGAGTTTCCGTCACAAATCGCTGCGCGATGTTTAGGATGTATGCCGCAGCATCGAACACAACTCTGCCCCCCACTCACCGCAGACAGGCTAGCGCGGGCCGATTTGAATATCAACGGGTAGAAGGCTGAGGCTGAAAGAGGGCGCCTCGTTCGCTGAAGCGTTTCCAGGCCGGCAGATTACTGCGCATCTGGCTGGTTGCGGCGGCGTCGCACTGATCACGGGCCAGGTTTACTGCAACGCATATGCCAACGCCTTTGCGTAAAAATCCTGTATCTGGGGCCGCAGTACTTGAACAGCGAGTCGTGACCGGATGATCTCCAGGTTAACCTGCGCTGCACGGTCAACCAGCGCATCATCAGACAGTGCCGTAAGGAATCTGTCGCAGATGAGATCGAAGTCGTCTGGCAAGACGCCGAATCCTGATTGGTCTGAAACAAGCCATTCCTCGCAGCAAGATGTATTGCTCTGGATGGGGAAGGCGCCCATTGCTATGGCTTCGAGCACCGAAGTTGAGATCGCGTCCGAGACGCTGATGCCGAGATACATCCGCGCGCGGCCGAAATGGGTCAGAATTTCGTCGTGCGTCGCCCAATCGATTACCTTGATATCGAGGATGCCTTGCGGAGCGAGCTCAAGCGCCCGACAGTTCTAAGCGCGGGTTATCAATTCGTGGCGTCCGGGGCGGCGCCAGTGGCACGGTGCTCGACAGCGGCAGCTTCGCTTACGCAGCCTCCGGCGCGGTGTTGAATAACACGTTGGATAGCGGCGGTGTCGATCTGGTCGCCGGCATGGCGAGCGGTACGACGGTCAGCAATGGTGGCACTGAGCTGGTGCTCGGCGGTGGCTCAACGGTGAGCGCGGCCATTTTCAGCGGCGGCGTTGAATCGGTCGAGGGCACGGCGAGCGCCACCACGGTCAGCAATGGCGGCTACGAGTTTGTGGCGGCAGGCGGCAGTGCCGACGGCACGATCATCGACAGCGGCGGCTTTGTCTATGTGGCCTCCGGCGGCAGCATCAGTGGCGTGACGATCAGCGACGGCACGCTGGATTTGACCAGCGGCGCCGTGGTGACCAGCGGTGCACTGGCAGTGACGTTCTCCAGCGGCGGCGAGCTCATCCTCAACGACGCGGTGCATTTCGGCGGCTTGGTGGCGGGCTTTAGTGGCACCGACAGCATGGACCTGGTCAACATCCCCTATGTCACCTCGGGCGGATCGGGATCGCAGACGACAGTGAGCTGGATGCAACCGACCAGCAGCGCCAACGCCAGCGGCACGCTGACGGTGTCCGAGGGTGGCTCCACCGCCAACATCACGCTGCTCGGCCAGTATGTGGCGGGCAACTTCAGCATCCAGAGGTGCATCGCCGCCAATAGAAGACTTTCTGTCTTTGTTCGAAGACTTGAGCCGCTTCTTTCATCCAGCAATGAGCCAGAGCCTCGGAGCATAACGAGCTGGCGCATTCATGAGTTTTTACCCGTAGTTCGCCGAGAGCTTCCTCTATGTCCTATTGATTGCCTCGGCCCGTCAGTGGATCAATCAGTCCAAGCGGGGTAGACAAAGCCGAGTTCTAGATGGCATAGACAGCGAGCCATGGAGGCGCAAATTGAGGCTGACTTTCGTTTATCGGCGGACTAGAACAACAGGCTCTGGTCTCACAAAATCTTGTTACAGGGGCTTGTGTCGGTGAGGGTTGCAGAACCCGCTCGTTTAAAAGTGAGCAGAATCCGCTCGTCTAATGGGTAGTGGTTATGTCAATTAAAGTGTCAATCATTATCCCAGTTTACAATGGCGACAAGTACCTAAGCGACGCAATCGATAGCGCTATCAATCAGACGTATCGCAACATCGAAGCCATCGTCGTCAATGACGGCTCGCGAGACGACGGCAAAACCCGCGCTGTCGCAAAACGATATGGCTCAAGAATCCGCTATATAGAACAAGAAAACAAGGGAGTTGCAGGCGCGCTCAATACAGGCCTTGCAGCGATGAGCGGTGACGTTTTCTGCTGGCTTAGTCATGACGATGTTTACCGGCCGAACAAGATCGAGCGCCAAGTTGATTTCTTCAACCGGCTCGATCGCGACGACGTAATTCTGTTCAGCAATTACGCGCTCATTGACGAAACCGGCAAAGTAACTGGTGAAACCGCGATGGAGCGGGTCATTGGAGACAAACCGCAACTTGCACTGCTGCGCGGCTGCATCAACGGCTGCACGGTCTTTGTGCCGAAAAAAATATTCGACGATCTCGGGTCATTTGATGAAAACCTGCGCTATACGCAGGATTACGACATGTGGAAGCGGATGGCCGCCCGGCATTCATTCGTTCTCATGCCGGAAATTTTGGTCAATTACCGTATGCATTCCGAGCGCGGCTCCTTGCATCCGGGCGCGACGGAGGAGGCCAACGAACTCTGGATCGACTTGGTGGACAGCACCTCTCTTGGCGATCGGGTCTCGATTGCGGGAAGTTCGCTGCGCTTTTTTCGAAGCCAAGCTGAGTTCTTGGCTGCAACGCCCTATCAACTCGCGACCGCACATGCACTCAAACGTGCTGAAACATGTATTAAGACGACGAAGGTCAGCGTTGTCATTCCCTTCTTCAACCGGATCGCAACAGCGAAGCGGGCCATCCTCAGTGCAGGAGCGCAGACGCACCAAAACCTCGAGATTATTGCGGTCGACGACGGCTCGACCGAGGACTCGGCCGAATTGGACCTTATGGCAACCGCTGATCAGCGCTTACGCATTTTGCGCAAGCGCAATGGCGGCCCAGCATCGGCTCGCAATGAAGGCATGAACGTAGCGACCGGCGAATATATCGCGTTTTTGGACAGCGACGACACCTGGGCGGCGGACAAAATTTCAGTGCAGATGGGACAAATGCAGGAAGGTGGATACCTGTTCTCCCATACGTCTTACAATCTCGTACATCCTCGAAGTAATTTGGGAATTGCAACGCGAAGCACCGGAAAGCTGAGAGGCACGATTTATCCTGGCGTTATAGGGATGTGCCCAATCCACACCTCGACTGTGATGTTACATCGAAGGTTGTTTCAAGACGGGTACCGGTTCCCCGAGGCATTTCGAATCGGCGAAGACTGTCTTCTCTGGATCGATATCGCGCGGCAATACTCGGTCCTGGGAATAGATGTTCCACTGACGACGGTCGAGTGGTCCGACGCAAGCGCGGCCATCAATTTGCCTCGTTCGGTAGAAGGACTGAGAAACATTCGTGGTGCTTTGCTCGCCTCGAAGCTCCATAGCGAGCATGCTTTCGAAATTGCGGAATTGACAAATGCACTCGACTGCTTGGAGAGAATCCACACAAAGCGAAGGATGAAAGGAACAGGTGATGCGGATGTAAATGTAGATCTGCTATTGAGCGCATTCATGGGCTCTAGTCTGCCAGCGCTTGATTTCGATGAGGAGCGCCGGACAAAAATAACGATTTCTCCGCAGTCATCTGCGTCATTGAACAGGTTGCGGTCTCGGTTTCATGAACGAGCGACGATCCTGAAACTGAGATCGATTGGATGGATTAAGCGGACGGCTAGAGATTTTCTCCCGCGGCCGGTCATTGAGATACTCAAGGCGTTCAGGGTGTTAGACTATAAGACTGTCGTGGGCGTCTCCGCATGGTGGATTGAGAAGATCAAGCGTCGAAGTTTTGGCAACCTCGGCAACGTTAAGCAGAATCCTGCCCAACGGTTTGTGACGTTGCGCGACCATTTGCTTTGGGTGGACCAATTACGGGTGGCTGGCAAGCGATCCGAATTCGAGAGTGCATATCATGATATTTTGCACCGATTCGCGATCAATCCAGACGCATGGTTGGGTGTTGCAATTCGCGCCAACGAGGATGGTCGCAATGATCTTGCTATGTCATGGTTACAAGAGGCGGTACAGCTCTGTAATAGCGCAACTGCGCAAATCTACCTCGGACAAGTTTCGCGAGAATTGGGAGATTACGCGCAAGCCGAGAGCCATTACCGGGCTGCGCTGTTGCTCGATTCGGCGGAGCCCCAAGCGCATGTGGGATTAGCTATCGCTCTCGGCACCCGGGGGGCCTTTACCGAGGCAATCACCCATATAAAAAAAGCGACCGAGTACGGCCTCGATCCAAACTACAGCAAATTTCTGCTGGCGGGCGCGTTTCTCAGCATAGGCCGATTCGAAGAAGCAGACGCCATCTTTTCACAAAACATCGCAATAGCATTACCGTCACCGCTTACTACGGACACCCGAATCTTGCGGTTTGGAAATGGCTATAGTGAAGTGATGAGGCAAGTGTCGCGGACTGAGCCGCCGCTGGAAGGACCGCTGGACGTCCCTGAGGACGGCAGGGCCGTCTATTTTCTCTGTTGCGACGGCGTTTACTTCGAGCGTTTTATTGAGGCGGCGATCAATGCTTGTATAAAGAATGGCGGCGTTGATTTCATCATCCATATTCATCTTATAAACCGCCTTGCGTCTGCCGAGGCTATTCTCTGTGGTCTCCGCGATCGTCTTCCGCGGCATCGTTTGCGCGTCACCGAGGAGACAGTGGATTTGGGCGCATTCGACGAAGCTGAGCGACGCACTTATTACACGTGCCGCCGGTTTTATCTGTTGCCCGAGCTTATCCGAATTTACGGTCGACCTATTTTATGCGCGGATGTCGATCAGCTCATCATGAAGTCCGTACATTCGCTGTTTGATGAAATGGAGGGCTTCGATGTCGGCCTCTTGCACGATCCGCTGAACGCGATGAACTTGACCTCCTACTTTTCGGCCACTGCAGCATTCTTCGCACATACAGAGGCGGCGTTCAGGTTCGCCGATAGAGTTCGGCGCTACATCGACTTCTTCCTAACTGTGGAATGCACCCCACTGTGGCACCTCGATCAGGCGGCGCTCGCAGTGACCTATCTGAACGACCCGGAATCCGTGCGCCTCCGCCGTTTCCCCTATTCGATTGTGCATTCGCGTCCTGCGGGAGATAACCAACTTGGAGAGGCGCTATTCTGGTCGATCACTTATTCCGTGGAAAAGAATGCCGAAAAGCTTCAGTCTTTCCAGTTTCTTGAATATGCGTGACGACATTAACCGATTGGAAGCTCCCGGAAACTGTACCTGTGAATTTCAGGCGTCTACTCCCGTGAAGACGGACAACTGCATCGAGTTCGCGCAGCTGGTTTTGGATCTCGCGTACCGTCGTGCCGCCGGCGTACATCGATATTGATCTTGTCGTCGAAGCCATCGAGCCGGGTATCGCCCTTAGGCAGGATCATGAGGATCGAAGGTGCCGCGGTCGCGCGGCACATCCCGAGGTCGACGGCGCCATCCTCGGTCATCACGGTCTTAGGATTGCTGTCGTTGGGACGAAAATCGCCGCCGGCCCGTTCGCTTTCTCGGTCGCCGAGCTGGTGGGTCGGCGCGCCCATGCGCCCGTCGCAGCAGGCCTTCTTCAGCTGCTTGAACAGGCCAACCGGCAAAATAAGCACTCTTGGGCTGGGCTTCCATTTTCGCCCACCATCAAATATGGTGCGCTACTGCTCGGACGGAGGGCGATATGGCGGCACCGTATGCTAGCTGCTGGTGGCTGCAGGACCACATCGAGTTTTCCTACGACGGCACCATCCATGCTTGCTGCTACGGCTATCCGAAGAAACGGCCGGGCGCAATAATAGGTAGGGATTGGGAGGAAGTCGGACATATTTACCTATGTGATGTGAGGGATGACAAGTTTCCACACGAGGAAATTCGCGAAAAAAAGCGTCTTCTCCACGCGATGATCGCGCGGAATGATCCAGAAGCCGAAGTCTGCCTCGCATGTCCGGTGCTCAAGACGCAAGATTGGCCGGGTACGAACTATCTGATCAGCAAAATCACTCTCAATACGTGGCTCCATTGTAACTTGAAGTGCCGGTACTGCTTTGTCGCACATCCCGACTTCAAGCCTAGAAGGGTTTCATATGATTTTGCCGCGGTGATCGAAGACATGTTGAAGGGTGGGCATCTTGATCCGAATGGAAACGTCACGTGGGGCGGTGGCGACATCAGCGCGCTGCCAGAGTTCAATCGGATTAGCGATCTCTTTAGCTCCTACGGAATTTTCCAGAATATCAAGACCAGCGGTTTCAAATTTCTGCGGGGAGTTGCAGGGGCGCTGGAGAAGAATTTGGCGCTTGTAGAAGTCAGCGTCGACGCGGGTACGCCCGAGACCTATGCGCGCGTTAAGGGAAAGGACGCTTTTGATCGCGTAGTGTCCAATCTTCTCCAATATTCGAAATTTGGACAAATCCAGTTGAAGTATATTGCGATGAAGGACAATCTCGGTGACGGGGACATCGACGGCTTTTTGGATTTGGCGCGAATGATCAACGTCAAGAGCGTCGTTGTCACGCCAGAATGGAGCCAATGTCACGATGGAGCTTATGACGAAGGGCTTCTCAAGCAGATTGCCAGACTGATCGACTCACTGAGAACGTTCGTCCCCACGGTGACGCCCAGCAATAGTGACGATAGAGAGCGACTTTTCCCGGGCATGCGGCGCGAGCTTGAACGTCATTTGACTTCAACGGAGTCGGCAACGACTGTATAGAAATCAGGTATCCGCTGGGCGCCGCTTTGCACGACGGGTTTGCCGATCGTAGTGCTCGCCGGAGTGACAAAATACAAGGCGACATTTGCGGCGTCGTTGCGTTGAACCTCGACGGTGAGGTCGGCCTTCCAGTATATCATCGCCCCTGAATTCATTATATCGAATGGCACCATCCCATGCAGTCGCGCGGGGACGTGGAGAGGGATTTTTGATGAAGATTGTCCTAGTTACGTTCTCACTCGATCCGGAACGTGGCGCCGGCACAGCTGAACGGACGCGACGTCTAGCCGTTCATCTCGCTGATCTCGGCAGCAAATGCTCGATTATTGCATCAGCGGGCACGACGTGGCTGCATGAACTGGAAGAAGCGGGCGTCGAGGTCTATTTGACCGGCCACATAGGAGGCCGGTTTCCAGTTCCGCTACCATATCGGGCTAGGATTTGGCGTATGGTCCATGACGCAGATGTGATTTACGTCACGGGTTACTGGTATCTTCTCGCGGTCTTCGTATGCTTCATGGCCCGAATTGCCCGCAAGCCCTTTGCATTGTGTCCGGCGGGTGAGCTCACTCCGCTCTACCGAAAGACCCTGCTAAAGAAGAGTTTTTATTGGCTCTTCGGCCGAACGATGATCACAAGCGCAGCGTCGATCATTGCCACGACTGCTCGTGAGCGGGATGAAATCGTCAGGATCGACGGCGTGCCGCCGGCACGCGTAATGATATCGCCGAATGGAATTGCTCCGCTGACCGTCACAAAGAATTGCAACATCACTCTGCCGAGTTCGCCGTTTATTCTCTTTCTTGGGCGTCTAACGCCAGTCAAGGGCCCAGACCTATTGGTGGACGCATTTGCAAAAATAAGCACATCTATTCCAGGCATCCGCCTAGTGATTGCCGGACCGGATTGCGGAATGCGGTCTGCACTTGAAGCCAGGGTTCACATTTTGGGGATCGGTGGACGTGTAACATTTCTTGGATTTGTCGACGAGTCGACGCGACAGCACCTATACCGGCGTGCAGCATTCCTTGTGATCCCTTCGCGCTCCGAAGTAATGTCTATGGTTGCGCTTGAGGCGGCAGCAATGGGTACCCCGGTGTTGCTCACAGATCGCTGCGGCTTCGAAGAGGTTCAGGAGGTTGGCGGTGGCCTCGTCGTGTCGGCCGACATAGCGGATCTCGCCGGGGGAATGGCGACAATGTTAAATGAAACCAGTAACTTACGACTTATGGGTGAAAGGCTCCGTAACTTCGTGCTTACCCGGTACGCGTGGACGACGGTGGCAGCTCACCTTCAAGGCCATCTCGCTGAAGTCGCTCGATCGGCGCGACCTTGCTCTTAAATCTTCAAGTAGGGCACCCAATGACGCGATACGTAAAACAGCATGTAAAGAAAGTCCTGATGGTGTTACCGCCGGTGCGGAGATACTTGAGTCAAAAATACTTTCTTGATGCTGCCTGGAAATCATCAAGCGCCGAGCGTGATAGGTTTTTAGCTGAGCTAACAGATCAGCGCGTCGCGACAGAAGTCCTTACCGCTGATCGGGACGCACTTGCACAAAAGTGCACCCAGCTGTCGGCGGAAACCGAAAGGCAATCCCGCACACTTAAGGCCATCCTGGCTGAACGCGATACACTAACCAGGTGGCGCGATGAGCTTCAAGTTGAAGTCGAGCGACAGCGCAGCGAGCTTCAAGCCCTGGTCGCGGAACGCGATACGCTTAGGTGCGAGCGCGACGGGTTTCAAGGCGACGTCGAACGCGAGCGCAGTCAGATGCAGGCTCTAGTCGCGGAACGCGACAGGCTTCAGGGCAACGTCGAGCGACAGGGCAGTGAGTTGCAGGCTCTGGTGGCGGAACGCGATACGCTTAGGCACGAGCGCGACGGGCATCAGGGCAACGTCGAGCGACAGCGCAGTGAACTGCAGGCTCTGGTGGCGGAACGCGATACGCTTAGGCACGAGCGCGACGGGCTTCAGGGCGACGTCGAGCGACAGCGCAGTGAACTGCAGGCTCTGGTCGCGGAACGCGATACGCTTAGGCACGAGCGCGACGGGCTTCAGGGCGACGTCGAACGACAGCGCAGGGAGATGCAGGCTCTGGTCGTGGAACGCGACACTCTTAGGCGCGAGCGCGATGCGGTTCAGGGCGACATCGGGCGACAGCAAAAGGAGATGCAGGCTCTGGTCGTGGAACGCGACACGCTTAGGCGCGAGCGCGATGCGGTTCAGGGCGACATTGGGCGACAGCAAAAGGAGATGCAGGGTCTGGTCGTGGAACGCGACACGCTTAGGCGCGAGCGCGATGCGGTTCAGGGCGACATCGGGCGACAGCAAAAGGAGATGCATGCTCTGATCGCGGAACGCGACTCGTTAAAATTAGAACGCGGTCAATTGATGGGCACTCTCAGTCATTATGAACTGCAGTTGGAGAACCTGGCGGTCGAGCGCCAGCGGCTCTATGACGAGCGCCGCAAATACAATGACGCCATGCTCGGGAAGTTGAGCGTTGTGCAGGCCGAGTATGGTTCATTGGAGCGTAGTCTGACGCATTTGACTAATACGTCGAAAGAAATGGTTTCTGCAGTGTTTTTGCGAAACGCGTACCTCAATCTGCTCGAAGACGCATTGACCGGGATAATCTTCAGGGATGAATCCATAGCCCCCGGTCAACAAGGCTACGATGGAGCCCGACGCGAGTTAGGACGGGATTGGCCGAAGTATGCGCCGACGATGATTGGCAAGGTCCGGATGCGGAATATTCGGGATCTCGCGGAAACAATCCTCAGCAAAGGCGTGCCCGGGGATTTTCTTGAGGCCGGTGTCTGGAGGGGCGGGGCGTGCATTTACATGCGCGGCATCCTGAAGGCGTACGGCATCGAGGACCGACGAGTGTGGGTTGCCGATTCCTTTTCTGGGCTACCTCCGCCGAGCCCGGAACTCTATCCGGCCGACGCTGGCGATCGTCACCACTTGGTCGAGCCGCTCATCGTTTCGCTCGACGAGGTTCGGGCGAATTTTTCGAAATACGGTCTCCTGGACGACAGTGTCCGTTTCCTCGAGGGGTGGTTCAAGGACACGCTGCCGGTTGCACCTGTGGAACGCTTATCGCTGCTTCGACTGGACGGCGATATGTACGAATCGACAATTCAGACGTTGGATGCGATGTACTGGAAACTGTCGCCCGGTGGCTTCGTCATCGTTGACGATTACGTCCTCTCGGGCTGCCGGCAAGCCGTGGATGACTTCCGCACCCGTCACGGAATTCGGTCCTCTATTGAAGAGATCGATGGCGCCGCCGTTTACTGGCAAAAGCTCGCGAATGAGCAGTTTGTTTCTCTGCCGAAGATACCGAAGGAGCGACCTTGGCGACGACAGCGCAAACCCATGAAAAAGAGGGTCCGCAAAACGTCGCACAAGACGACCCACCACCGTCGTCTGGATTAAGCCCCAATGGCTAAGGTCGCGGGGGGTGCGCTCTAGAAAAGTTCCGGGAGCCCACGCGTGCTCAGCACTGAGATTTACGGTGACTTCGCCCCCGGGGTGCGATCGTGGCACGACGCGCACTACAAGTTACACGTTAGTTATAGCACAATCACTCTCGATAGTAGTATGTTGGCCGAACGAACCCAACCGTAGGGAACCTGACTCGTTGGAGGCGCCCGAAGCTTCTCGCCAGTCGCCCTCGCGGTACGAATCATTTTGGCATATTGGGGCAGAAAGCTCGACGCTCTGCCGACCTGCGGGTAGCTTTCTTGCGGCGGCGCGACGGCGAGGCGCCGGTCGAGCTCCCCGCCCCGGAACAAGCCGGTCTGGGTATCGATGAGCCCGACCTCGGGACGCTGAATTGATTGTCGTCGCCCGCAGCGCTTCCTCAATAGGCTGCGCGTCGCCTATCCGGAACCGTCGCATTGACGACGTGCAGCCTTGCAACGCGCCGTGGTAGCGACGTCGGCGTATGAGCCAATCGCAGTGGAAATTACGCTTTCTCGTGTTTAATGTCGTGGTTTTCGCGTACGCTCTATGGGCGCCATTTGGCTCGCTTGGCGAATTGGAGCGGTCCCTGCCCATTCGTTTTGCAGCAAAGCTTCTCTGGGGCCCCATGGCTAAGGTCGCAGCGGGCCAGCCAGGGGGTCTTGCGGCAGGCACTCGGATGTCACAGAAGGAGGGAATTATGTATTCACCATTTGCAGGTGTCGGGCCTTGAAAATACGGGCCATGGTGCTGGGTGCCGGGGGTATGCTGGGGCATAGGCTGCTTCAGCGGTTCAGCCCGGAGTTCGATGTAGTGGGCACAATCCGGTCCCACGAACCAGAACGTGCCGTGCGCGACGCATTGCCCGGAATCCCGCTCTATCCAGACGTTCACGCGGAGGATCTCGCCCCACTTGAGCGCGCTATTGACGATTGGCGGCCGGACGCGGTGGTCAACTGCATCGGGATCGTCAAACAGGCGCCAGAGGCGGCCGAACATATCGCATCCATTGGCATCAATGCGCTGTTCCCCCATCAAGCGCATCTACTCGCGGCGAAACGCGGGATCAAGTTCATCCATTTCAGTACCGATTGCGTGTTCAGCGGACGCCGTGGCGATTACAAAGAAGGTGATATCCCGGACGCCGCCGATCTCTACGGTCGATCAAAACTGCTTGGAGAGGTAACCGGCCGTGGGGCGCTTACCCTGCGCACCTCAATCGTCGGACGGGAGTTACGGGGTCACCGCGGACTAATCGATTGGTGTCTTGGTCAACGGGGCAAACACATCAAAGGCTTCGCGCGCGCACTTTACAATGGCCTGACCACGGGCGCCATGGCTGATCTGGTTGCAGAGATTATCAGGTCGCATGGTGCGCTCGAAGGGCTGTGGCATGTCTCATCGGACCCTATCAGTAAGTTTGATCTACTTAAAATCGTCAATCAGGTATATAAACTCAACATCGAAATCGAGCGCGACGATGAGTTCGTGTGCGATCGGCGACTGAACAGCACGCGTTTTCGCAATGAAGTAGGGTGGCGACCAAAGACGTGGCATGAAATGATCGCCACGATGCGAAGCGAGGAATGCAATAATGTTAAAGCACGATCCGTTTTCGCCTAACAAAGTTTTGGAAGGCAAGCGTATCTTGATAGTCGGCGGAACCGGCTCGCTTGGTAAGACGCTTCTGTCGCGAATTATTCGCGGAGAGGCCGGGCGGCCGGCCAGAGTCGTGGTTTTCTCGAGAGATGAGAGCAAGCAGCATCAAGTCCGACTGGAGTATCTGCGCCGGACTGTTGCAACGGACGAGGTGATTTACGAACGCGCCGGACGCGTGCTGCAGTTTCGGATCGGTGATGTCCGAGACTATGCCGCGGTGTGTGGCGCGCTCCGCGACATCGATATCGTATTCAGCGCCGCAGCCATGAAGCAGGTGCCGGCCTGTGAATATTGTCCCTCAGAAGCGGTGATGACCAATATCCATGGCGCGGAAAATATCATACGCGCCATTCGGGATCTAAGACTTTCCGTGCACACTGTTGTCGGAATTTCGACGGACAAGGCAGTCAAGCCGATCAACGTGATGGGAATGACTAAAGCATTGCAGGAGCGCATTTTCAGCAACGGTAACCTTGAGGCACCAGAAACTCGCTTCATTATCGTTCGGTACGGGAACGTCCTCGCCTCTCGGGGTTCTGTCATTCCATTATTTCATCATCAAATCCGGAGCGGTGGCCCGGTAACGGTTACCGATCCTGAGATGACGCGCTTTTTGATAAGCTTGGATGATGCGGTCAACGCGATCTTTGATGCCCTTCGGGATGCGCAACGTGCCGAGATCTATGTCGCGCGAATCCCGAGCGCTCGAGTTCTAGATATTGCGATGGCTTTGATCGGACAACAACCGATCAAGACTGCCTTCGTCGGTATTAGGCCTGGCGAAAAGATGCACGAAGTACTGATCTCAGAAGAGGAAAGTCACCGCACATTCGAACGCGGTGCTTACTATGTAATAGGTTCAAGTCTGCCGGAGCTCAATCCGGAGAATTCAAACCCAGCTTACCTTGGCAGAGAGTATAGCTCGCGCGACGTATTGATGACGCTTGAACAGGTTCGCGCGCTTTTGATTAAGAACCGGCTGATGGTCAGCACGTCTGCGGAAAAAGAGGAAGAGTTGATCCGGTGAAAATCGTCACCGTCCTCGGCACGCGCCCCGAGATCATCCGCCTGTCTAGAATTATCGGAAAACTTGATCAGGCGGTTGAACACGTGTTAGTTCACACGGGTCAGAATTTCGATCCTAAGCTGACCGAGATATTTTTTGAGCAACTGCGTATCCGTAAGCCAGATCATCAACTCGCCGCTACAGCGAATACCCTGGCGGGCCAAATTTCCCAGATCCTGACCGGATGCGAAGCCGTGTTCTCACGCGTCGCGCCCCACCGTATTCTGATTCTGGGCGACACGAATTCAGCGCTGAGTGCAATCATCGCGAAACGTACGGGCATTCCCGTGTTTCACATGGAGGCGGGTAATCGTTGTTATGACGATCGGGTGCCGGAAGAGGTCAATCGCCGTGTAATCGATCATTGCAGCGATGTTCTCATGCCCTACACAGAACGCAGCCGTGCCAATCTTGTTCGCGAAGGAATTCCTGGAGATCGCATCTACGTGACTGGCAATCCCATATTAGAGGTGATCAATCATTATCAGACGGAAATCGATAAATCGATGGCGCTTGCCGCATTTGAGCTCCATGTTGGCAAGTATTTCCTCGTTACGCTCCATCGGGCGGAGAATGTCGACCTCGAGCGTCGACTTGCCGGTTTTGCCGAGGCATTTCAGCGGCTCAGCGAGCAATATCAATTGCCGGTGATTGTGAGCACGCACCCGCGGACTGCAGCGCGTATGGCTCAATTCGGTATCGGAGCCGAGCGCGGCGACGTAAGATTTCCGGAACCGCTTGGATTCTTTGATTTCGTTGCGTTGGAGACCAATGCCTATTGTGTTCTAAGTGACAGCGGCACGGTTCAGGAGGAATGCGCAATCCTTAAGGTACCTAATGTCACCTTGCGCGACGTCACGGAGCGTCCAGAAACCGTGGAATGCGGCAGTAACATTCTCAGCGGCGGAGATCCTGATTCTATTCTGGCCTGCGTCGCTAATGCCTTAAAGTGGGGACGTGATTGGAGCGCGCCGCCGGAATATCTTGTTCAGAACGTTAGCGACACGGTACTTCGGATTGTGACCGGGTTTCATAGGCATCTTTAGGCGGGAGCGTCATTCCGGGGTGGGCGCCTGTGTTTTACGTCTGCCAACCAACCGGCCAACTTGTCCATAAGTTGTCCTTGATCAAACTCTTGCTCGAAATATCGTCGGCCCGCCTTGCCCATGTTAGCGCGTTCGGTTGGAGACATATTGTAGAGAGTAAGCACGGCCTCAGCCAGCGCGGCTGGATTTCCAGGTTCGGACGTCAACCCCGCCCCGGATTCGGCTACGATTTTGGCGCCCTCGCCGGCGATAGCCGCGATGATGGGCCGTCCGCAAGCCAGGTAAGCCTGTAATTTTGACGGGATGGTCAAAGCAGCAACCTCGCCCCGCAACAATGTGACAAGCAAACCATCAGCCGCCGCG
>Ga0187867_10002751_pt1 | contig 14455 bp, 13 predicted proteins | sample June2016WEW_13_1_FD_132976 | JGI IMG/M metagenome (GOLD analysis project Ga0187867, IMG submission 132976) | Peatland microbial communities from SPRUCE experiment site at the Marcell Experimental Forest, Minnesota, USA - June2016WEW_13_10 | ecosystem: Environmental > Terrestrial > Soil >... | reverse complement strand
GTGCTTGACCGGGTGTTGGATCGAGCCCGGGCCTGCCTCGGCGCGGAAATGCTCGGCTCGGCAACCGAGGCGTTCGAACGGACCGTGCAATACCTCAAGGACCGTAAGCAGTTTGGCGTCGCCATCGGTTCGTTCCAGGCATTGAAGCACCGCGCCGCGCAAATGTTTTGCGAAGTGGAGGTGACGAGGTCAGCCGTGATCGCCGCCTGCTCGGCGCTGGATGAGAACACCAACGACGCAGCCGCTCTGGCCGTGCTGGCGAAGGGCAAGGCCAACGACACGCTGGACCTGTGCGGCAACGAGGGCGTGCAAATGCACGGCGGCATCGGCATGACCGATGAACACGAGATCGGCTTCTTCATGAAACGCGCCCGGGTCGCCCGCGCCACCTTTGGCGATACCGCGTTTTGCCGCGACCGTTACGCAACCTTGTTGGGCTACTGATCATGCGTCTGCTGATCGCCAAGGTTTCTCATGAAACCAATACGTTTTCGCCGGTGCCGACGCCGGTCGCGCGGTTTTGTCCGGACGGCGAAACGCTGTTGACGGGCCAGGCGGCGATTGATTTCTACCGCGGCACCACGAGTTGTATCGGCCGCTACCTTGCCATCGCCGACGAACTGGGTGCTGAGGTCGTGTTGCCTGTTGCCGCCGCGGCACCGCCAAGCGGTCCGGTGGACGACGATGCCTTCGACCTGTTCTGCAGCCTGATCACCGATACGCTGCGGCACCAGCGTTTCGACGCCATCATGCTCGATTTGCACGGCGCGATGGTTACGCGTCAGTACGAAGACGCCGAAGGCGAGCTGTTACGCCGGGTTCGCGCCGTTGCACCAGATACCAAATTGTCGGTTTCGCTGGACATGCACGCCAATATTTTCGACGGCATGGTATCACGGGCGGACGTGATTGCCGGGTATCGCACCTATCCTCACGTCGATCACCTGCCGACTGCGGAACGTGCCGGCCGCACCCTGGTCCGTACCCTCCGCGGCGAGGTGCACCCCGTCATGGCCTGGGCCAATGTGCCGATGCTGCCGCACGTCATGGCGCAAGGCAGCTATCGTTCGCCCAACAAAGACCTGCAGGCGATGGCCGAGGCGATGGAACGGAGCGGCGAGGCCCTGGTCGCCAGCGTGTTCACCGGTTTCCCGCACGCCGACGTTTCACAAGCGGGATTGAGCGCGGTGGTGGTGACCGATGGCGATGCCGCCGCCGCGCAACGCCTCGTTGCCCGATTACTGGATGCGGCATGGGCGGCACGACAGTCGTTTACCTTCCAGACCGAACCGCTTGCGGACTCCGTTGCCAGGGCGAAAGCGTTGGATGGGCCGGTGGTGATGTTGGATCACTGTGACAACTCTGCCTCGGGCGGCACCATGGATACCACCACGGTGTTGGCGGAGATCATGCGGCAAGGGCTGGAGGACGTGGTGTTCTTCGGTATCTACGACCCGGACGCGGTGCAGGCGGCGATGCGCGCCGGCGTCGGCGCCATGGTCGAACTCCGCATCGGCGGCCGCATGCAAATGCCATCCGTTCCTGGCAACAACGAGCCGTTGCTGGTGTGTGGCCGGGTGCGTACCTTATCGGCCGGGTATTTCGTCAGCGAAAGCCCGATGCGAGCCGGCGTGGCAGTCACCATGGGCCCAATGGCGGTGCTGGACACCGGCAAAGTGGAGATCGTGCTGATCAGCCGCCACACCGAGCCCAGTGATCTGGGGTTGTTCAAGGTGGTGGGGATTGATCCGGCCAAGAAGCGTTATGTCGCCATCAAAAGCCGGGTGCACTGGCGCGCCGATCTCGGGTCACTGGCGAAACATGTGATCGAATGCAACGGGCTTGGCGTTTGCACATCGGATTACGGCATCCTGAATTTCGAACGCGTGCGGCGGCCGATTTATCCGTTGGATCTGATCAACGAAAGAGCCTAGCGCCTCGCTACTACCCGAAATTCTGTCATTGCGAGCAAAGCGAAGCAATCTCCCTAAGTTGGGCCTGGAGATTGCTTCGCTTTGCTCGCAATGACAGCGTTACATCGATCGTAAGAACTACCGCGATATAACGAACCCTTCGTAATCATTCGCCGCAACTGCATCGCACTTCTTCTTGTATCCGGCAAAACCTCCGACATACGGCATGAACACTTTCGGTTTACCCGGGATGTTCACCCCCATGTACCACGAGTTCGCCAGCGGATACAACGTGCTGTCAGCCACATCGTTGACATGCTGCACCCAGTCGCGCTCGGCCTCCGAGCTTGGTTCGATCCGCCGCATGCCGCGCGCTCGCAGCGTGGCCAGACAGTCGCCGATCCAGTCCATATGCTGCTCGATCGCCACGATCATCTGCGTTTTTACCGAGGGGCTGCCAGGCCCGGTAATGGTGAACATGTTCGGGAACCCCGACACCATCAGCCCGAGATAGGTCAACGGCCCACCTGCCCATTTCTCCGCCAAGGTCGGACCGTTGCCGACCCGAATGTCGATCTCGCGCAATGCTCCGGTCATGGCGTCGAACCCGGTGGCGAACACGATTGCGTCCAGTTCGTATTCTGCAGCGGCGGTCTTCACCCCGGTCTCGGTGATCCCCTGGATCGGGAAGCTGCGCACATCGACCAATGTCACGTTGTCGCGGTTATAGGTCTCGTAATAATCGGTATCCAGACACAGTCGTTTTGTGCCAATCGGATGATCTTTCGGCGCCAACAGCTCCGCCACTGCCGGGTCGCGCACGATGGAGCGGATTTTGTTCCGCACGAACTCCGACGCCGTATCGTTCGACGCCTTGTTCACCAACAGGTCCGTGTAGGAATACAGAAAACTGATGCTGCCGCCTTCCGCCCATTTCGATTCGTACTTGGCGTCGCGTTCGTCCGGGGTCGCCTCCAGCGCCGACTTCACCGGCGGAGGAAATCCGGCGATGCCAAATGGCGTCTCATAAGCCGCTGCCCGGCGAACAGGATATTCAGACTTATGCGTGGCCTCGATCTCCGGATCCATCGGCCCATTGCGCGCCGGCAGGCTGAAATTGGCGGTGCGCTGAAACACATGCAGATGCTTTGCCTGCTGCGCGATCAACGGGATCATCTGCACGCCGGAGGAACCGGTGCCGATCACCCCGACCCGCAACCCGGAGAAATCCACGCCTTCATGCGGCCACAAGCCGCTATGGTACCACTGGCCTTTAAACCGCGCCAGGCCAACAAAATCCGGCACCCGAGGCGTCGACAGATTGCCGGTGGCCATGATGCAGAATGGCGCACGCACGACGTCTCCCTTGTCGGTGCGTACCGTCCAGATGCAATCGGCGGGATCGAACACCGCCGATACCACCCGCGTGTTCAACACGACATCGCGGCGCAGATCGAACCGATCCGCGACGTGGTTGATATAGCGCAGGATCTCCGGCTGCGTGCCGTAGCGTTCCGGCCACGTCCATTCCTGCTGCAAATCGTCGTCGAAAGCGTAAGAATATTCCATGCTCTCAACGTCGCAGCGCGCCCCCGGATAGCGGTTCCAGAACCAGGTGCCGCCGACGCCTGAGCCAGCCTCGAACGCTCGCGCGGTCAGCCCCAGTTTGCGCAGCCGGTACAGCGCGTAGAGCCCGCCCAGTCCGCCGCCGACGACGATGGCGTCGACCTGCGAGGGGAGGTTGGTGTTCGCTGCGGTGATGTCCCGTTCCATAACGTCAGGCATATCGGCGCGCCTCTGGCTGATCAGGTGAACAGACAAAGCACGCCCAGAGCCGATCGCCAAGCAGGACGAACTGGCGCCCTATATCGAGGCGGCGCTGCGACGCAAACAGTGGATGCAACCGCTGGCGCCGGAACAAATTCCGGTGGTCCAGGCCTATGGCAAATCCGTGGTCGCGGCCAAGGATGCCACCGATAAGCCAACCTACCGCATCGGCACCGCCGGCGGATTCGAGGCGCCGATGGAGGACCTGGTGGATCGGAAACTCAACGCCGCGGAATAAGTCACGCCGCGACGATCGGCAAATACAGCGTGAACGTCGAGCCCACGCCGGGATCACTATCGACCGTGACCGCGCCATGCCAGGACCGCAGGATGCCATGGACCACTGACAGGCCGAGACCGATCCCCTGGCCGACCGGTTTCGTCGTGAAGAACGGTTCGAACACGCGTGCCCGGGTTGCCTCATCCATCCCGCTGCCGGCGTCGGCAACGCCGACCGTCAGATAGGGCCGTCCCGGCTCAATCGACAGAAGTTCCGCGAGGTCCGCGGATGGGTCGATGCGTCCTATGGAGATCGTGGCCGTGGCGCTGCCCGGAGTGGCCTGCGCCGCATTGACCAGAAGATTGGTCATGACCTGGATCAGCTCGCTCTTGTTGGCGGCCACGAGGCAGCCGGCAAAGGCATCGAGATTGACTTCCCGGACCATGACCGCCGGCCGCATGAGGTTGCGCACAAAGCCCAGTGTGGCGCGTAATTCCTGGCACAGATCGAGCGGCGTCAGCACCGGCTCCTCATGACGTGCGAAAATCCCGATATCTCGGACGATGCGGCTGGCCTTGCGTACCGCCTCCACCACGAAATCCAGGTCCTCGCGGGATTCGGCGTCGCCTTCCGGCAGGCGATCACGCACCATGGCCGGCAGCACGAGTGCCGGCTGCAGCAAATTGTTGATCTCGTGCGCCGCGCCGCGCGCCAGATGGCCCAGAGCCGCCAGTTTGCCGCGTTCGCGCTCGGCCGCCTCGCGTTGGCGGGCTGCGGTGACATCGATCCGGATGCCGACGATGCCGCCATCACCGGTGCGCCGCTCGACCACCTTCAGCCAGCGACCATTGCTCAACTGCTGTTCGTAATGCGGAGGGCCGGCCGCCCGATGCCGGGCCATCCGCTCGGCTACCCAGTCGTCGAGAGCTTGTTCATCACGGGCGAACGTGCCGCGTTTGGCGCTGCCTCGCAGCACGTCTTCGTACCGCACTCCCGGGCGCATGAGTTCCTCGGGCAGGTCAAAGATCTCGCCGTAACGCGTGTTGCACATCACGAGGCGGTCTTCGGCGTCGTGTAGCACGATACCCTCGGGGATCGCCTCGATGGCATCCATCAGCCGCACGCTTGCCAGGCGTGCCTCCTGCTCGGCCAGTTCGGCGCGGCGCAAGGCTTCATGCATCGCCGCCTCGCGTTCGATCCGGGCGGTGATGTCGGTTCCGGTGCCGCGATAGCCGGCGTACCGGCCGCTCTCCGGGTCGACAAACGGTTTGCCGCTCAGTTGCCAGAAGCGCGCCGCCTGGCCCGGGGGCGTCACGCGGTGGACTTCGCCATGGAACTCGCGGCGGCCATCGATCGTCGCGCGCAGGTCCTGCATTCCGTCGGGGTCGAAGCCGAGTTCCACCAGATCGCCGAGCCCGCGGCCGGCGATCAAAGCCCAGGGAATGCCGGAGGTCTCGGCGAAGCGTTTCGAGACGAAGGTAAAACGATGGTCGGCGTTGGTTTCCCACAGCCAATCGCTGGCGATGTCGGCGAGGTCACGGTGCCGGGCCTCGCTCTCGGCCAGCGTCAGGGCACAATCCGGTGCGGTGTGGCTTGGATTGACGCGCGATGGCAGCGCAGCTTCCAAAGCCGCCGGGATGCCGGGCGGCACAGGCCCAATCACGGCACCCGCTCAGGGGGATTTGACCAGCAGCCGGTCGACCGCTGCCAACAGGACCTCGCTGTCGAACGGCTTCTCGAGGAATGCGTCGGCTTTGAGCCGTGCCAACCGAAGTGCGCTTTCCGCCGACACGCCCGCCCCGCCGCCGGAGATCGCGATCACCTTGGGCCGGTTCGGCAAGCTGCCCACCTCGCTCAGGATATCGGCGCCATCGATCCCCGGCATCAGCATGTCGGTGATCACCAGGTCGAAGTGGCGCGACCGAAGCAGATCCATGCCCTGACTGCCGCTTTCCGCTGCGGTCACCTGATGGCCGGCGCGGGTGAGCATGGACACCACGGCGCGCCGCACGCCGGCCATGTCGTCGATCAGCAGGATTTCAGTCACGCTGTTTTCTCCTGGTTCGAGCGCTTCCCTGTGGTCGGTATGATCACGCAGCGACCTTCAGGCCGAGCCGTGCCAGTGTATGCGCGGCGTAGGTCAGATGATCGTGGCCCAGGGGCAATTGCAGATGGACGCCGCCACTTCCGGCATCGACGAACCGCGCCCGCATCGAACGATCGAAACCGTCGACCCGTAGCTCCAGCAAGGTACCTGCCGCAGCGGTCAGCGACCCGGTGAACAGCGCGGTGCCGGGCGACATCCGCGTCACCCGCCCGCTGATCGTTTTGCCGTCCAACATTACCGTCGCCTGAGCGTTCATTTCATACGTAAGTAACTGTTCGCCATCGCCGAGTTCACCCAGCGCGGCCAGGAAATCCTTCACTTCATCGCTCAGGGTGCCGGACTCAGTCGACAAGGTCGCCGCAGTACGTCTGACTTCGGACGCGGTCTCACCGTTACCGCTGACCGTACCCTTTACCCGTTCCATGCTCTGCGCCACGTTGGCGGTATTGCCGGAGACCAACTCGACGCTGCGGGCAATTTCCTGCGTGGCAGCAGCCTGTTGGACGACGGCAGCGGCGATGGCCAGGGCGATTTCGTTGACCTGGCGTACGGTTCCGGCGATCCCCTGGATGGCCTCGGCGGCGCGCACGGTTGCCGTCTGGATGGCGCCAATCTGACCACCGATTTGCTCGGTTGCCTTCGCAGTCTGCGCTGCCAGCGACTTCACCTCGGACGCAACGACGGCAAAGCCTTTGCCTGCATCGCCGGCACGCGCTGCCTCGATGGTGGCATTGAGTGCCAGCAGGTTGGTCTGTCCGGCGATGTTGCTGATCAGTTCAACGACGGTGCCGATCTGTTCGGCGGCGGTGCGCAGTTCGGCGACCTTGGCGACGACTTCGTCCGATTGTTGCATCGCCTCGGTCGAAATCCGCCGTGACTCGCTCGCCTGACGGCCGATTTCTCCGATCGAGGCCGAAAGTTCCTGCGACGCCGCGGCAACCGTCTGCACGGTTTGCGCGGTCTGTTCGACCTCGGTCAACACCAGCGTGGTCTGGTTGCCGGTTTCCGTCGCCGACCGCTCCAGCGCGGTCGAGCTTTGCGACATGTTGGCTGAGGCCGCTGCCAAAGTGGTGAAAACACCTTCGACGCTGCGGCCGAAGAAGCCGACCAGCTGGCCAATTTCTTCCTGCCGGCGTGCCTGGATCGCCTGTTCCCGGGTTTGTTTGGATTCCAGATCGTCCTTGGCGATCGCGTCCTGCTTGAATACTTCCACGGCCCGCGCCATGGCGCCGATCTCGTCGGTGTTGTCGCGGGCGGGCACCATGACGGTGCGATCGCCGGATGCGAGCCTGGTCATCGCCTCGGTCATGCCTGCCAGCGGGCGGGTGATGCCGCGGCCGATCAGCCAGGCAAGGCTGGCGCCGATCAGCAGCGCGACCGCCGCCATGATCCCTTGCAGCCAGGACGAACTGACGATGATCGCGGCGCTGGTCGTACTGGCGTCAGCCAAAGCCGCCTTCAGGGAGGCATTGGCGGCGCCAAGCTGTTGCTGCATCGATTGGATCTGCGGCCGCATCGTCTGTTCGTAGAGATCCACGGCTCCGAGCCGGGCCTCGGAGAAGGATTTGAAGTTGGTCTCATAGGTGGTCAGTGACGTCTGAACCGGTGCGATCAGCGCCGCGACCTCGGGGCTTGCGACAGGCTTGAGGGCGACCAGCGCGGCCTGGGCTTTCTCGCTATTGACCCTGAAGGTCTCCGGGCCGGCCTTGTCCGATGTCGCCATGAACCGCCAGTTCGCCACCCGGACCAGTAGAACTGCCGCGTTTACGTTGGCCGCAGCCGCCGCCATTGCAGGCTCGTGCGTGGCTTGCGCCGCGTCCACCAGGTGAGTGCTCGCCGCGGTCAGAGTGTCGCCGCCGGTGAACAATGCGGCCCGCCGCTCCTCTGAGGTTTTGATCCCCGCACTGAAGCGCTCCAGTGCCTCGCTATGGGCACGCAGCACGCTCTGCACGCTGGCGTACGCACGGCGGCGTTCTTCCGATAATGTCGCCGCACCGGCGGCGGTCAGCAGCTCTTCGGCGGCGGTTGCATTATCAGTCGCGTCCTTGATATCTTCGCCGTCGATCCGCATGCGGGTTTCCGCGCGACGGATTGCTTCCAGCCGTCCGGTTGCCTCGAGCACGCGCGCGACGTTGCCGGCCAGAGCACTCATCTTGCTGGCTTCGCTACCCACGCTGGACAGCTGGTAGATGCCAAATCCCGCGAGCGCGAGACTGAGGACGATCAGCGTCCCGAAGCCAATCCATATGCGGGTGCCGACATTGAACCGCTCGAATCCCATGCAACCCTCTCAGCGTCGATCGTAAATCCGGACCGGCGATTGGCCGGTGGACCGACTCAGGCGAACATTGCACAGGAAGGTTAGGGTAAGGTTAACGACGGCAATAAAATGAGCGGCCGTTCCAGGCGCGTGCTCTCGCCAGGCTGGCGTCTGCGCTCTCTGGCGTTCGCAGCGTCGGTACCGCAAAATCCCACACCCAGAGCCACATGTCGCCAGGCGGCAATTGGCGGATTTGTCTGTCGCAGCTCACGTGGCGCTCAACGCTTCAACCAGCCTCAGCGATGCCGTTGCAGGCCCGCCGGATTGCTGGCGTCATGCCGGTCCACAGGGTGTTGCGTTAAGTGGCTTCGTTGTGATGCGCGCCGAATTCCCAGGGCCACGCGGCTAACGTACCACGGGCGCCCCGTTGCGTCTGAGCGAACGCGGCGCCGCCCGCCGAGAATGCGAAATCGGTCGTGCGTGGATTGCCGAAGGCATCCCGATAGAACAGGGTTCCCCAGACATAGAGGCGCTTCACGTCGGTCTCGACATTGCTCACCTCGGTCGCCGTGGCAGTTCGTTTAAACTCCAACCTGACGGATCGTTTTTCCTTTGGAAACAGCGTGTTATTGGCTGTCAGTTGGCCGGTCGTTGCCGGCATGACGGCGTCCGACGGCAGTCGGTCGATGATGTCGATGCCGTAAGCATAACGGATGTCGGACCCGACGGTCTGGCCGTGATTTTCAATATGGCAAGAAATTGCAATGTTTTCCGGTTGGTTCCAGCCTGCAACGTTGTCTGGAGCGACCGATATGTAAGCCCGCAGCTGGTGTTCCGCGGTCGCATCCATCCTGGCGATGGTTTGCTTCAACAAAATAGCCTGAATGCCGAAGACGACGACCTGGATCAGCGCAATGACCGCCAGGGCCCAACCGAGGAACGGTAACGCCCGCAAACCCGGTACTGCCCGTGGCGGCGGAGCCTGACCAGGCCGTTCCGGGCCGGATTGGGGCTGCAGGTCTGCCGCGTTGGTGATCTCGACCGCAAGTGGCGCGCTTTTGGTGCCGCGCAGATCCGGTTGGCCTTGTGTTGTATTCGGGATGGGTGAGGTCGCCTGGGCCGGCGATTGCTGGGGTTGGCCTGCGCCGGTTCCGGCAACCGGTGCGGGCGGAAGTGGCACCGTCGTTTGTTGGGCGGTCGGCTGTGGGATCACCGTCGGCGTGGGCGCTGACTGCGAACCAGGTTCGAGCGTGACAGTCCGCGGTTCCGCTCGCAGCAGCCCCGGCGAAACCATCGCGCAAACGATCGGTATCAGTACCGCTGCCCACTTCACTCGGACGCCCCTTTCGCACACCCCGATATTTTGCCGGATGTTGCAGGGTCTGGATAGGGATGCTTCGGCGGCCGTGATCTGGCGGAGCCGGCCACCTGGCGGCGCGGCGACAATGGGACGCCGACCAAGGGGTGGTGCAGCAATCGCCTGGATCCTCGGCGGCGGAGTTTCACCCGCGATTCGGGTCAGGCGGCTCTGCCTTCGGGTGGGTTCGATCAGCGCGGTCAATCGGCGTGGCTTCGCCCGTTTGGAGCGAAATATTGCTGGCTTAAGGATTGGTAAAAACCATATAATTAAGCTGCCAAAAAACAGTTCTTCGGACCGCTGGACAGAACGCGTTGAATCCGAAGAGTTCAGTAGGTTGGGTAAGGGGGAATTTCCATGCGGTTTAGTACCGTCTTAGTTTCGTTTTTGTTGGCGTTCAGTGGCGCCGGCATCGCCCAGGCGCAGACGTCGGCGCAGACACAGGCACAAACGGCACCGCCCGCGGCGGTTGGGGGGGCGCCTCAGGTCTCCCGCGGCAATGACGGGGTGGTGGGCGTCATCACCGGCATGGAGGGCGGCACCTACGCGCAAACCGGCGCGGATCTGACCATTCTCGACGACGATTCGCTCCGGGTTTTGCCGACCCTTGGTAAGGGTTCGCTGCAAAATCTGTCCGATATTCTGTACCTCAGAGGCATCGACATCGGCTTCGTCCAGGCCGACGCGCTGGCCTACGCGAAGCAGCACAACATGTTCCCGGGTCTGACGCAGAACATCCGCTACATCGCCAAGCTGTACGATGAGGAGGTGCATGTCCTGGCCCGCAAAGACATCACCAAACTGGCCGATCTGAACGGCCAGCGCGTCAACGTCGATGTCGCCGGCAGCGGCTCGGCGATGACCGCAGAGATTCTGCTGGATGCCTTGGGGATTAACGCCAAGGTCGAGCACGACAAGCAGATCAACGGCATTCAAAAGCTGAAAAACGGCGAGATTGCCGCGGTCATCCATGTCGGAGGTGCGCCGATCCCGCTGTTCGCCAACATTCCCCCCGACAGCGGGCTGCATTTCCTGGATGTGCCGCTCAATCCGGCACTGGCGCAGACCTATCTGCCGGACAAGTTCACCCACGACGTGTATCCGGCGCTGGTTCCTGCCGATGCGCCGGTTCCCACGATCGCTGTGGGAGATGTGCTGGCGGTTTTCGCCTGGCCGCCGCGCACCGATAGGGCCAACAACGTCAACCGTTTTGTGACCGATTTCTTCAACCGGTTTGCGGAGTTCCAGAAGCCGCCGCGGCATCCGAAGTGGCGCGAAGTGAACCTGACGGCCGAAGTGCCCGGTTGGACGCGGTTGCCGTTCGCGCAGGACTGGCTGGACAAACAAAACTCGGTCCGGACTGCCAGTCCGGCAACCCAGGTGCGCTTCAACGCTTTCCTGGCGCAGACGCACCCGGGCGTGAACAGCAAGTTGAGCGACGCTGACCGGGAGAAGTTGTTCCAGCAGTTCGTCGCCTGGGATCGGCAGCAATCTGCGGCGCGTTGACCATGCCTCCTTTGCGTTCGATACCGTCGCGCTGGCCAGGCTATTGGCGCCAGGCGCCGCTGCTGTTCACAGCGGCGCCGGCGTACTGGCGCACGCAGTATGCCGCGGTGCGACGATTGGTCGCCGGCGATCGCGCCAGGCCCTGGCAAGTTTGCTCCGATTTGAGCCTGGCGCCGATGCACCGCGCCCGTCTGCGCTACCGCCGGTGCGCACTAGCGGGGCAGGGCCTGGCGGTGCTTTGTGCCGGTTATCTGCTGATCGGGAGCGTTTGCTTTGCGGCCGGTGACGCCTCCGGGCCGGCGCCGGGAGCGCCCACGGCGGACCATGTCACCGAGGCGCTGTTGCGCACGATCGTGCAACAGATCTCCGGCGGACGCATCATTTCGCCTCCTGAAGATAACGCCATGCAATCCTGGCAGCTTGTGTTGCAGCGGGACATTGCAATGCAGCGTTCGCCGGAAGTGCTCAAGGCCCTGGAAGATTTCGATACTTACGCAAGGATGCGCGCGGCCGACGAGAAGGCCGCCGGACGCGTGCTGGTCGCGGCCGAACTGACCGTGTTCGCCGATCAGGCGAGCCGCATGATGGGGCGCGTCTCACCCGCCGACGCACCGGGCACTGTCGCTTCGGCGCCGGATACCGCAGGCACCGATACGCCGCACGACCAAATCGCTGGCGGAACCGCTGCGCCGGCCGGAGCGGTGAGTGGCGAGACCTCCCAGGCGCCATCGGCCGGAGCCAACGCCGCGCCGGCAGCCTCAGCAATCGGCGCCACGTCGACCCGCGCCCCGTCCCCCCACGCCACGTCCCCCCACGCCACGTCCCCAGATTCCTCGGCTGGCGCCCCAGCTCCGGGGGAACCGCCAGCCAGCGGGGCTCCACGGAATACTTCGGCCGCTGTAACAGCATCTGCGGCGCCCGATGCGGCGAGTAGCGAGCCACCACATGCCGGACCGGTGGGTGTTGCGGCCGCGGCGACCGAGGCGGCGGGCGACATCGTCCCGCGGGCTCAGTCGGCCGGCAGCATCGCCTCGGTTGCCGACGCGGTCATGCGCATCGCACCGCCTAAGCAGACCTTTGGCACGACGACGGTTGCAGTCGATACCAATGGCAGCGGTTCGCGTCCCGCGCGACCGGCCGGAGACGCCGGATCGGCGACGGATGCGGCAGGGAGTACGGCAGCACACGCCAGTGCCGCTGACACCACAGCATCAGCACCGGCCCCTGCCGCCAGCGCGGCGCCGCACACCACATCATCCGATACGGCTGCCTCAGCGCCCATGGCGGTGCCCCAGGGCCCATCGGCTCGCGCGACCGCCTCCGCGACAGAGGGTAATCCGTCCGGGGCGGCATCTGCTTCGGAGCAGGTGGTGGCCCGCAATGAGGTATCCCAGGCGCCACCAACTGGCGTCACCGTGTCGCCGACAACCGCTGCAACTGGCGATGTGGTCAGGGCACAATCGACCGGAACAACGGCCCCGGTGCACGACGGCGTGCCATTCGATGGATTGGCCAGCCCGCTCCTGGCCCAGACTTCGGCGCCAGCGGTGCCTCGTGCGCCAGACAACAGCGCCACCGAGACCGTGACGGCGGCGGTGCCCGCCGCAGTCGGTGCTGCAACCACTGGCGTGCAGCCGGCTCCAGGAGCAGAGAGCAACGCGCCGATCCCCAACGCCCCGACCTCCAACGCCTCTGGCAACGCCCCTGGCAACGCCTCTGGCAACGCCTCTGGCGCAACCCAGCCGGCAGCACCGGAGTCGGCAATGGCGGCATTCTACACCGCCCGCGGCGATGCGATGCTGGCGAACAAAGACATTTCGGCCGCTCGCAAGTTCTACGAGTATGCCGCCAACGCCGGGAGCGCGCGCGCCGCAGCTGCACTCGGCAGGACCTACGATCCCGCCTTCGCTGCTCAACTGGACGAGGTTGGCTTGCGACCCAATCCCGAGCTGGCGGCAGTCTGGTACCGCAAGGCGGCGGAACTCGCGGGCAAGCAACCGCAGCTCTCGCAGAGCGGCGATGCCGGCAAATAGTACCGTGCCATAATGTGAAGAGATCGGTAGCGACCGGTCAGAATTCTATTCCGTCAGTATGAGCGCGCGGTTGCCGGGCGGCAGGGTGACAAATCCCGCCGCCTCGGCACCTTCGATCGAATTGACGAGCCCGGCGTGGTCAACGCCACGATGCCAGACGCCATGGCGGTCACCCCCAAAAGACGCCTGTCCGGACGGACCGGCCTCGCTCGTCAGGCAGCCTGCACGAGGCTCAGTACCACGCCTTTACCCCGCACCTCCGCTTCCTCGTAGTCGGCAGCGGCAATCGCCCGGTCGAGAGCGGCACGCAGTTCCTTGGCCGTCTCCAGCGTCAGCTCGACCGCCGCCCGCGCACCGGCGTCGAGGCCGGTGTTGTAGAAGTCGAGCGTAATGACATCGCCCAGATTGGCATGGCGCGCGTGGTCATAGGCGACCACCGAATGCGAGAGCGGGAACCATTGGTCCCCGCGCTTCGCCATGCCCTCCGCCGGAACGATCTCGATGATGGATGTGCACATGTCCGGCTCTCCTACTTCGCGAGATATTTGCCGAAGAAGGCCCAGATCTTGTTCCAGCCATCCATCGCCTGCTCGGGCCGGTACAGCGGCCGGTGCCAATAGAAGAAGCCGTGGCCGGCACCGTCGTAGCGGTGGAACTCATAGGTCTTGCCGGCCTTCTTGAGCTCGGCTTCGTGCTGGTTCACCTGCTCGGGGCTCGGTGCGCGGTCGTCGTTGCCGAACAGGCCAAGCAGCGGGCAGCTCAGGTCCTTCGTCATGTCGATCGGCGCCACCGGCTTTTTCGCGTTGAGCTCTTCCTTGCTCATCACCACGCCGCCACCCCATTGTTCGACGACGGCATCGACGTCTTTCTTCTGGCAGGCGTAGATGAAGGCGTGCCGGCCGCCCGAGCAGGAGCCGATCAGCCCGACCTTGCCGTTGTTTTCCTTTTGCGCACGCATCCATTTCACGGCACCCTCGGTGTCGCCGACCATCTGCGAGTCGGCGATGCCGCCCTCGGCGCGCACCTTGGCGGCGACGTCATCCGGATTGGCGTCGCTGCCGCCCTCGCGCTGATAGAGGTTGGCGCAGATCGCCATATAACCGTGATGCGCGAACCGCCGCGTCGTCTCGATATAGAGCTCGCTCCAGCCCGGCAGATGGTGGATCAGCACGACGCCGGGAAATGGACCCGGACCCGATGGTTTGGCGGTGTAAGCCGTGATTTGCGTTCCT
>Ga0187867_10002750_pt1 | contig 14455 bp, 10 predicted proteins | sample June2016WEW_13_1_FD_132976 | JGI IMG/M metagenome (GOLD analysis project Ga0187867, IMG submission 132976) | Peatland microbial communities from SPRUCE experiment site at the Marcell Experimental Forest, Minnesota, USA - June2016WEW_13_10 | ecosystem: Environmental > Terrestrial > Soil >... | reverse complement strand
CCTCGGTGAACGAATGCCTGCCCTCGTGTTTCACAAGCCCAAGCCACTGCTTGGCTACGCTGCGGCTGTGCTGCTGGCAGTTTTCGCGCAGGTCTGTCGAATTCCCCTGCATCCCGCCACCGCGATGCCGTTCATCACCTACGTGCCGTTCATTCTGCAGGCGGCGGCGTTCGGCGGACTGGAACCGGGGCTGCTGACCACCTTTTTATGCGCCTTCGAATCGACCTTTTTCGCCACCGAGCCCGTCGGCACGCTCCGGGTCGCCGACCCGCGCAACTGGCTGGGCATCTCGGCGCTGGCGCTCACCGGCCTGGTCGCCAGCGTTTTGTTTGAACGGCTCAAGCGAGCCAGGGAGCGGCAGCGCGCCGCTTATTTGGAACTGGCCACGGTCCACGCCTCAGCCCCGGTACTGCTCCTGGTAGTGGACGAAGCGCTCCGCGTGCGCAAGGCCAACGATCTGGCCGTGCAATTTACCGGACAAAACGTGTCGGACGTACTGGGTCTGGGCCCCGGCGGGGTGATCGGATGCCTGAACGCATTGGCCGATCCCCGAGGCTGCGGCCACGGGCCGGCTTGCGCCGAATGCGTCATCCGCGCGGCGGTAACGGATACGCTCCGCAATGGTACGACTCACCGCGGCGTGGAAGCTTGGGTGGCGCTGTCCGCGGAGGGCCGCGAAAAAACGGTGTGCCTGCAGGTTTCCACCGTCCCGATGCAACTCGAAGGGACCGGCGGGACCGCGTTGATTTGCGCGCAAGACATCACCGAACGCAAGCAGGCCGAGATCGAGCTGCGCGAACAGCGCGATGCGCTGCAGCGGCAAGCCGAGTTGATCGATCTATCGCATGACGCGATCGTTGCGGCCGATCCCAGCCGGGTTATTACCAGATGGAACACGGGCGCCCAGGAAATGTACGGCTGGACCGAAGCCGAGGCGGTCGGCAAAATCATGCACGACCTGTTCCAGACCAGCGCCGGGACCGCAATTGCCGCGATTGACCAAACCCTTCGCCGAGCCGGCCGCTGGGAAGGTGAATTAGAGCATGTCCGCCGCGACGGGACGCGTCTCACCGTCGACAGCCGGCAGGTTCTGCAGCGCGATTCCCAGGGGAATCCCGCCGGAATCCTGGAAATCAATCGCGACATCACCGAGCGCAAGCAAGCGCGGAATCAACTGGTGGAGGCCCACCGCCGGACCACTGCCATCCTGGAAAGCATCTCGGACGCCTTCAACACCTTTGACCGTGAATGGCGTTACACCTACGTCAACGCCGCCGCCACCAGGATATTGCACAAGTCCCGGGAGGAACTGCTGGGAGCCAACCTCTGGGAGCTTTGGCCGGACGCAGCGGACTCGCCGTTTGGGAAGGCCATCCGCCGCGCCGTCGCCGAGAACGTCCCGACGGCGGTCGAGGCGTTTTATCCGGAGCCGCTCAACGCCTGGTTGGAGGTCCGCAGCTATCCGTCCCCCGAAGGACTCGCGCAATTCTTCACCGACGTCACCAAACGCAAACAGGCGGAGGACGAAATCCGCCGCCTGAATACGGACTTAGAGCAACGCGTCCGGGACCGCACCGCCCAGCTCGAGGTCGCCAACCAGGAACTGGAAACCTTCGCTTATTCGGTTTCGCACGACCTGCGAGCGCCGCTGCGCGGCATCGATGGCTGGAGCCAGGCGCTGGTGGAAGACCATGGCTCCCAATTGAACGCCGAAGCGCGGCACTATCTGGGGCGCGTACGCTCCGAGGCGCAGCGCATGGGCCAGTTGATCGACGATTTGCTCCGGCTCTCCCGCGTCACGCGCGCGCCACTCGAGCGCGACTCGGTCGATATCACCGCGGTGGCCCGGTCGATCGCCGATAATCTCGGGGAAATCCACGCGGATCGCCGCATCGAATTCGTCATTCAACCTGGAATGACGGCCTCTGGAGATGCCCGGCTGCTGGAAGTCGCTTTGACCAACCTGCTGAACAACGCCACTAAGTTCACCGGCAAGCGAGCCGAAGCGCGCATTGAACTCGGCCGGACAGAGCAGAACGGCCAGCCCGCGTTCTTCGTGCGCGACAACGGCGCCGGCTTCGATATGGCGTACGCCCGCTCGCTGTTCGGGCCCTTTCAGCGCTTGCACCGCGCGGCCGAATTTCCAGGCAACGGCATCGGCTTGGCCACCGTGCAGCGCATCGTTCACCGCCACGGAGGGCGCGTCTGGGCCGAGGCGGCAGTGGACCGCGGCGCCACCTTTTATTTCACCCTGGGATGACTCCCGTGGGGCCGCCTGCCAGAACCGTCTTGATCTTATCCGCCAATTGCGCGGCGGTGTAAGGCTTCTGAATGAAACCGGAGAGCCGCTGGCCGGCGAAATGCGGCATCGTCTCCGCCTCGTGGACGCCTCCGGAGAGTACGATTTTCAGTTCCGGCCGCACCCGCTGCAATTCGCGCAAGGCATCTTCTCCGCCCGGCAGGGGCATGGTCGAATCCAGCAGCACCAAGCCGATTTCCGCACTCGTGCCGCGCAGCAAGTCCATGGCGTCCCTGCCATTCTCCGCCAGCAGTACGCGATAGCCCTGCCGCTCCAGAGCGCTCTTGGCAGTACGGCGCACCAGGGCTTCATCGTCCGCCACCAGGATCGTGCCCGTGCCGCGCAAATCCGTGCTGCCTGCCCCTGCGCCGGCTCGGGCGGCCGCCCGGGGACTGGCCGGCAGCAACACTTGAAACGTGGTGCCCTGGCCGGGCGCGCTGCGGACGTGCATGGCTCCCTTGTGTCCCCGCACAATTCCCAGCACAGCGGAGAGACCCAGGCCCCGCCCCGAGAACTTGGTGGTGAAGAAAGGGTCAAAGATCTTCGATTGCGTTTCCTGGTCCATGCCGCAGCCGGTGTCCCGCACCTCCAGCTCCACGTATAGTCCCGGCTGAATACCGCGGCTGGACTCCGCGCTGATGGATTTGGCGCGGGTAGCCACCGCCAGCGAGCCGGGTTGGTCCTCGCCGATGGACTCGCCGCCATTGATCACCAGGTTCATGATGAGCTGCTGCAACTGTCCGCGATCCCCCTCCACCGCGGGCAGACCGGCCGCCAGATCCAGGCGCAGTTCGACGGTCCTGGGAATCGATGTGCGCACCAATTTGGTCATCTCGCGGGTCAACTCGGAGAGGTCCACAGGCTGGATGACGAAGCGCCCCTTTCCGGAATAAGCCAGGAGTTGGCGCGTAAGGTGCGCGGCGCTCTCGGCGGCCTTGATGACTTCTTCGACATAGGGCCTGCCGGCGTGTTCCGGCCTGAGCGCGTCCAAAGCCAAGCTGGCGTTGCCCAGCATTCCGGTCAGCAAATTGTTGAAATCGTGCGCCACGCCCCCGGCCAGCACGCCGATGCTTTCCAGCTTCTGCGTCTCCCGCAACTGCTCTTCCAGGCGCTTGCGTTCCGTCACGTCCCGGTAGTTGATCACGATTCCGGCGATCACCCGGTCGTGCAACAGATTCTTGCTGATCGCCTCGATCCAGCGCCACGACCCGTCCTTGTGCTGCACCCGAAGCTCGACGGTGACTACCGCGCCAGGGCGCTCCAGGAATCCGGTAAATGCCCGCGGCAAGTCCGCACGTTCGTCTGGGTGGATTAAGTCGAACACGCTGCGGCCGCGGTATTCCTGGTTCTCGTACCCTAAAACCGGAGGGCCGCTGTAGATCTGGTTGCCACTGGCGTCCAGCAGCACAAATCCGTCCGCGCTGTTTTCTATCAGGGCCCGGAAACGTTGCTCGCTCTCGCGCAGCGCGCGCTCCACCCGCTTCAGTTCGGTGATTTCTTGAACCACCCCGGCTACGCCCACGATCTTGCCGGATGCCGCCTTTACCGGATAGTAGCTGGCCAACAGATCGCGCGGTCCGCCGGCCTCCGATGTGCCGGTGCGGAACTGCCAGTCCAGAACCGGCCGCCCGGACTCCATGATGCGCTCGAGCAGCGGCGCGAAGAAACGCGCGGCTTCCGGAATGATTTCCCATACCGTGCGGCCCAGGTGCTCGCCGGCCGGCAAACCGTTCATGGCCGCCAGCCGTTCGTTAATCCGCAAGTACCGCAGATCCGCACCGATCAGGCATAAGCCCACCGGCGCCGTATGGTAGATGTGCTCCAGTTCCGCCAGCTCCTGCTGCGCCCGCTCCTCGTTCTCGCGCAGGATCAGTTCGAAACGCTTCTGGCCGGTGATATCGCGAAAGTTGAGGACCACCGCCGCCACGCTCTCCTCATGCAGCAGATTGGTGGCGAAATGCTCCGTCCAGATGACGTCGCCGTTCTTGCGGATCGCACGCACTTGCACGGTGACCGTTTGCCCCGGCAGCCCCAACACTTCGCCCAGGCGCAGACGGGCCAGCCTGCGGTCCTGCGGCGCCACCAGGTCGACTGCGTTGCGCCCCGACAGTTCTCCGGCGCCGTAACCCAGGATGCGTTCCGCCGAAGGGCTGACGTAAAGCATGACGGCTTGCGCATCCAGCAAGCAGATGGCGTCGAAGCTGTGCTCGATCAACGCCCGGAAACGCTTCTCGCTCCTTTTGACGCCTTCCTCCAGCGCACGCTGGCGGACACGGTTGCGGGCCGCTTCTAACTCGCGTTCCACCGCGTGCCCCAGGCGCGAAAGGCGGTCCTTCATGACGATGTCGCGTGCGCCCGCCTTCACCGCGGATACCGCCGCCTCGTCCACCACCGTGGCCGATACCAGCAAGACGGGCGCGGATATGCGCTTCTCGCGCAAAAGTGTCAGCGCGCCCTCGTAAGTGAAGCTGGACAGGTTATGCGCGCACAGGACCAGGTCCCAGGGCCGCTCGTCGAGCGCGGCCGACATTTCGCCGGCGGTAGCCACGCGCCGGTAGTCGGGGGCATAGCCGGCGCGCCGCAGTTCCAGCACCGCGCGTTCCGCGTCTTCCGCGGAATCCTCGACAATCAGGACATTCAGGGGGCGCTCTGCGAGCGCCTCGGGATTCATGCCTACTTATTGTAATTAAGTGGGGCCGCCCCCGGCCCGCCGCACACCCGTTCCCCAAGTTGTATCCTAGATAAGAGGAGTAACGACCGCTCCGCCCCATCCACCATGGCCACCATCCCCGCGATCCCCGTGCGCGACATCGAAATGACCACGCTGCCGAATGGCGTGCGCGTGATCACCGAGGCCATGCCGCACGTGCGCTCCATCTCCGTGGGCATCTGGATCGGCACCGGCTCCCGCCGCGAAAACTCCGAACAGAACGGCATCTCGCACTTCATCGAGCATATGCTGTTCAAGGGCACCACCAGCCGCTCCGCCGAGGATATCGCCCGCTCCGTTGATTCGGTGGGCGGCAATCTGGACGCCTTCACCGCCAAGGAACTGGTTTGTTTCAATACCAAGGTGCTCGACCAGCATCTGCCGCTCGCCTTCGATGTCTTGGCCGATCTGGTGCTCCATCCGCTCTTTCGCGACGAGGACATCGACAAGGAAAAGGGCGTCATTCTGGAAGAAATCAAGATGGAGGCGGACAGCCCGGATTACCTGGTCCACGAAATCTTCTCCTCCAATTTCTGGAAGGATCACCCGCTGGGCAAGCCCATCCTCGGCACGCGCGAAACCGTGAAGCGTTTCGACGGCCCAATGATGCGCCATTATTACCGCGCCGTTTACGCGCCCTCCAACCTGCTCATCACCGCGGCCGGGAATCTGACGCACGAGGCGCTGGTCACCCTCGTCAGCCAGCATTTCGAATCGTTGCCACCGAATGGATCGGCGCCCACGGACCAGGCGCCCGCCACCCACGCGCGTATCGCCCTGCGCAACAAGAAATCGCTCGAACAGGTGCACCTGTGCCTGGGCGTGCCATCCTATCCGCTGCCGCACGAGGAGCGCTTCGCTTGTTACGTGCTGAACACGCTGCTGGGCGGCGGCATGAGCTCGCGCCTCTTTCAGAACATCCGGGAGCGGCAGGGCCTGGCCTATGCGGTCTTCTCCGAACTGAGTCCGTACCGCGACACGGGCTGCCTATCCATCTACGCCGGCACATCCGTCGAATCCGCCGGCAAAGTGGTGGAGTCCATCGTCAAGGAGTTCCGCCAGCTCAAACAAGATGGCGTCAGCGATGAGGAATTGCGCCGGGCCAAGGATCACCTGAAAGGATCCCTGATGCTCAGCCTGGAGTCCACTTCCAGCCGCATGTCCAACCTGGCGCGGCAGGAGATGTACTTCGGCCGCTTCTTCACCCTCGACGAGCTGGTGGAGAGCATCGAGCAGGTCAGCGCCGGTGACGTGCAGCGCATCGCGCAGGCGTTCTTCGATCCGAAACAGATCGCCCTCACCATCCTCGGCAATTTGGACGGCTTCAAGATCGGCCGCGAAGATCTGGTGTGCTGAGCCATGAAGCTCCTGGTTCTGGCTGTGGTGGCCGTGGCCCTGTTCTTCGGCGCCAGGTGCATGACCATCCGCAAGGATCTAATCGCGGAGCGCCAAGTTATCGATACCGATTGGGCGCATGTGGACGCCGCTCTCGCACAACGGGCCGGTATCGTAACGGAGTTGACTGGCTTGGTTCAGGCCGAAGCACCCTCCGAAGCCGGCGCCATCCTGAGGGTCGACGATGCGCGCAAACTGCTGGGCCTCGCGCGTAACCAGCAAGAAAGAATCCAGGCGAATGCGCGGCTCAATGAAGCTCTGGCGCGCCTGATGCTGCAGGTGGAAAACTATCCCAAGATCGAAGGCAGCAAGCCATACGGCGATCTGTTGGAGGCGCTGAAGGGCGCCGAGTATCAGATCGCCTTGGCCCGCCGCAAATACAACGAAGCGGTGGAACATTACAATGCGCGCATCGACCTATTTCCAAGCAACGTCGTGGCTTCGGTAACGCGCCTTGGTAAAATCGACGCTTATTTCCAAACGCCCGCGATCTAATCGTGATCATCATGGACATACCGGTTTTTCCCAATTACATCGATGGTCGGTGGACCGATAGCGGATCGCATTTCGAAAATCGCGATCCGGCCAATATGGATCACGTGGTCGGTCTGTTCGCGAAAGGCACTGCCGGCGATATCGGGGATGCCGTCGCGGCCGCCGCCAACGCTTTGCCGGCCTGGGCGAATCTGAACGCTCCCGCGCGCGGCGCCATTCTCTTCAAAGCCGCCGAGATTCTGGAGAGCCGTTTCGACCAGGTCGCGGCCGACATGACCCGCGAAGAAGGCAAGACGTTGCCGGAAGCCAAGGGCGAGGTCCGCCGTGCGATCAACATCTTCCGCTATTTCGGCGGCGAAGGATCACGCCTGAATGGCATGCTGGTGCCTTCCGAGCGCGACCGGGTACACATGTTCGCCATCCGCAAGCCCATAGGCGTGGTGGGACTGGTCACCCCGTGGAATTTTCCCAGCGCCATCCCTGCATGGAAACTTGCGCCCGCGCTGATCTGCGGCAACACCGTGGTGCTGAAGCCCGCCAGCGCCGCGCCACTCAGCGCCTGGCGCCTTGTGGAAGCCTTGCACGAAGCCGGTCTGCCCAGAGGCGTGGTCAATTTCGTGGCGGGCCCCGGCGGCGAACTGGGTCAGGCGCTGGTGGACGCCCCTGCGCTGAAGGCCATCTCTTTCACCGGCTCCTGCCAGATCGGCAACTGGCTGCATGCGGAAGCCTCCAAACGCCGCTTGCGAATTCAACTGGAAATGGGCGGCAAGAATCCCACCATCGTGCTCGCCGATGCCGATTTCAACGCCGCCGTCGAAAACACTGTCAATGCCGCGTTCTTCTCGACCGGCCAGAAATGCACTGCTACCAGCCGCGCGATCGTGGAAGACGCCATCTACGACCGCTTCCTGGAAGCCTTGGTGGAGCGCACGCGCAAGCTGAAAGTCGGCGATGGTATGCAGGCGGGCATCGACATCGGCCCGTGCGTGGATCAGCCACAAATGGATACCGTGCTGCGCTACATCGAAATCGGACGGCGCGAGGCGGGCGCGCCCAAAATCGGCGGGCAAAGGCTCACCGGCGGCGATCTCGCCAAGGGCTATTTCGTCGAGCCCACCGTATTCGCCGATGTCACCCCGGAGATGACCATCGCCCGCGAAGAAATCTTCGGACCTGTGTTGGCCGTCATGCGCGCGCGCGATTTCGCGGACGCCATGCACATCGCTAACGATATTCCGTTCGGGCTTTCGGCTTCCATCCAAACGACCAACCTCTCGCGCGTCTTCGAGTTCGTATACCGCATGGAAGCAGGCCTGCTTACGGTGAACCTTCCCAGCGCCGGCGTCGAGTACCAGTTGCCCTTCGGCGGGACCAAGGAGTCCAGCTTCGGGCCGAAGGAACAGGGACCCGCGGCGCTCGACTTTTACAGCGACTACAAAACCGTCTATTTGAAATACTAATGCGTCTCGGACAAATCAAGGCAGAAGGCGGCTATATCGCCGCCGTATTCGAACAAGGCATGGCCCGTACGGTTCCAGGCTACACCGTTGCCGACCTGATCCGCCGCTCGGAAGCCCAGGGTGTCACGCTTAGCAAGACCGCGGCGCGCCTCGCCAGCCACCATCCGGCCGAACACCCGCCCGCCCTGCCCATCGTGCCGCCGGAGGTCTGGGCGTGCGGCTGCGCCCATGAAATGAGCCCGTCCTTCCGCGATGCCGAGCACGGCGCCCGCGAGGGCATGTACGCTTACGTCTATCGCGAGCCGCGTCCGGAGGTCTTCTTCAAGGGGACGGCGCGGGTGTGCGTGGGCCCCGGCCAGGCCATCGGCATCCGTGCGGATTCCCGCTTCACCGCGCCCGAGCCCGAGTTGGCCCTGGTGCTGGGCAGCAAGGGCGACATCGTCGGTTATACGCTGGCTAACGACGTTTCAGCCTGGGATATCGAGCGCGAAAACGCGTTGTACCTGCCGCAATCGAAGTTCTATACGGCGTGCTGTGCCCTGGGTCCGGTGATCGTGACGGCGGACGATCTGCCCGACCCTTACAACCTGGAGATGACCTGCACCGTTGCGCGCGACGGACAATTGCGTTTCACGGGCAGCGTATCCACTGCCAAGCTGCACCGCAAGTTCGAAACCCTGATCGAATATTTACGGCGCGCCAATCCCACGCCTGCCGGAACCGTGCTGCTCACCGGCACCGGTATCATCGTGCCGGAAAACGCCGCGCTGGCCCCCGGCGACGTCGTCTCCATCCGCATTCCGGAAATCGGGGAGTTGACCAACCCGGTCCAAACCGTCGGCGCCATTTAGCTTGGAGGGCGGGCAATCTTGTCCGCAGCCGCCTCTTAGGCGGCTTGCAGCATTGCCAGCCATCCCTGCCGCTGAATCACTTATGATGTGCGCTGGCTGCCGCCGCCGGTGCAACAGCCGTCCCGCCATCGGCCTGACGTCCTGCGCGGCTTAGCGGAATCGTCTGTACCGTACGCATGGCCCCATCCGCATCGGGAGCCATCACCTGGATGGATGCCGTCACTTGCGCTTCGCGGAACGACAACAGCGGCTTGCGCACCATCGCCACTCCGACCACCAGCGCTTGTCCATCGGTGGCCGGAGCCGCCGCCAGAGCCTCGGCTGTGGTGGTCACGCACGGGTTCGCCGCGGCGCCCGCACCGAGCGGCGCCAGTTTCACGGTCGTCTCAGCCACCACGCCGGCGGTCTTGACGTTGAGGAATTCCAGCGTCACATCCAGCGCACCTGTGCCGATGTTCGCGGCGCACAGCACCAGCTTCTGTCCCGGCTCCGCGCTCGCCGGCAAGCTCGCCAGCCGGAACGCCACGGGATCCGCCCAAGCGCCGGCCACCATCGCCAGCGCGAAACATGCCATCCACGCGCAAGATTTCATGGAACCTCTCTTTCCAGCGGGTGAGACGCGATGCGCACGGTCCCGGTTCCAATCGAAAAACGCGCCCGGACTTCCGCACTGACCGCCACCGGCCTATGTCTGTGGGTATCGATCGGACACCAGACCGTGCGCGCCTTCGCGAGCAACCCGCGGTCACACGCACGAAGCAATACGGTAAAACGTTCGAACCGCACCCGGCTGGCGCTGCCCACCCAGGTGCGCGCCACAATTCCATCGCCCAGAAAAGCCGGCTGCAGGTAATCGATTTCATGGCGCAGCACGATCCACGATATTTTGGCCTGGTCGGCGGCCGGCGCCACAGCCGTCCAGTGGGCCACGGCCGCCTCCTGCACCCAGCGGAGATAGGTGACGTTGTTGACGTGGCCAAGCTGGTCGAGATCCGCCGGCTGCACCGCCAGCGCGATCTCGAAGGCTGGCACGGCGGGGCTCACATCTACAGTATCCCGCCAGCCTGCTATCCTGGAAACGCAAGAATCGGAATCATCCCAAATCGAGGTAACCCCCGTGCGCGTAGTGGCCGGAGTGGATCTTGGCGGAACCGCCATCAACTATACATTAGTCAGCCCGCTGGAGCAGTTCCTGATCGAAGGGCTGTGCGAACATCCCGCCCGATCCAAGGAGGGCCCCGAAATCTGCCTCCAACAGATCGTGGACGGTCTGAAAAGCGCTGTCGCTCAGGTCGGCCTGAGCATAGCCGATGTGGTTGTCGCCGGTCTCGATACGCCTGGGCCGGCCACGGCAGCAGGCGTGCTGAGCGCCGAAGGCTCCACCAACTTCGTGCATCGCGATTGGTGCGGCTTCGACATCCGCGGCAACCTGGCCGCGCGTTTGGGTATCCCCGTCACCTATTTGAACGATGGAAACGCGGGCGCCCTCTGGGGCCACTTCAACATCTTCGGCACCCGGCGCGACGCCACCTCCGTTACGGTCGTGATCGGCACGGGGTTGGGTGGCGGCGTCATCATCGACGGCCGCGATGTTAAGGGCCGCAAGGGCTTTGGCGGAGAGTTGGGACATGTGCTCCTGCCGTATCAGAACATCCGCGGCATCGAAGGGCTGGTCCCGCAGTGCAATTGCGGGCGCATCGGCGATCTGGAATCGGTCTGCTCGCTGACGGCTATCGAGAAATCCTTTCTGCCGTACTTCCTGGCGCGCTATCCTGGGCACGAATTAGGCAAGCAAGGCAACCTGCATCAGGCCGCTAAACTGGTGCGCGGCCTGGCCGAGAAAGGCGATTCCATGTGCCGCGAAATCTTCCGTGTACAGGCGCATGCCTTGGGTGTATTCTTCGACGAGATGATCAATACGTTCGATCCCGATGCGCTGGTGGTCGGCGGAGGCGCCATCGAAACCAGTGAGGATTTCCAGCGGTGGTTCGTCGCCGAGATTCACGCGGGCATGCCGCCGCAGCGCGAGGAGCAAGCGGATATCCCCATCTACATCATGCCCAACGGCGATACCGCCGGGGCGCGCGGTGCGGCCATCGAGGCGCTGCAGTTCGCGCGGCAAGACGGGCTGCTTTAAGACTGCCGCGGGCCCATGGGTGATCAATGACGCTCGACGATTACCGCCGCTTCTACGCCGAAGAGATCGAGCAGGTTGCCAGCCTGGCATCCCCGGCACTGGTCGAGGCTTTCGCCCGCGTACCGCGAGAGAGGTTCCTGGGTCCGCCGCCATGGCAAATCTGTTCGGCTGAACTCAGAGGGATGGCCGCCGCCGGTGTGATCCAAGCGTCATACCGGAATACCAGCGAGCCGCGGCATCTCTATCACAATGTCGTAGTGGTGCTAGACCGCGAAAAGGATATTAATAACGGCCAGCCGAGTGGGCTCGCCACCTGGATCAACGCCCTCGACCTGAAGAGCGGCGATCGCGTGTATCACATGGGGTGCGGCGTGGGCTACTATACCGCCATCATGGCGGAAATGGTGGGACCTGGCGGTAGCGTGGTAGCGCTGGACGCGCAGCCCGATCTGGCGGCGCGCGCGCGGAAGAACCTGACCGGCTATGCGAACGTCGCCGTGCATTCGGGCGATGGCGCGGCATTCGATCCCGAACCGTGCGATGCCGTGCTGATCAATGCGGGCGTCACGCATCCGCAGGCGATATGGCTTGAACGTTTGCGCGAGGGCGGCCGCCTGGCGATGCCGCTCACGATCGCCAGCAGCCCTACCATCGGCCAGGGCATGATGGTCAAAATCGTGCGCGATGGCGCCGGCTTTTCGGCCGGCACAGTGAGCCTCCTGGCCATCCTGAACGGCGGCAGTTTGCGCGATCCGGAGCTGGAAGCGCCTTTGCGGCAGACGCTGGCGAAGGCCATGGCCACCGGCGTACTGTTCCAGATGAAGTCGCTGCGCCGCAACGCCCACGAACAGGACGACTCCTGTTTGTGGCATACGCCAGGCGCTTGCCTGAGCAGCCAGCCCGTTCTATGAGAACCTGAACTACATATATATGAGCACACTCCAAAACCGTCAATTCAAGTTGACCTCCCGCCCGGTTGGCATGGTCAAACGCAGCGATTTCGAATTCGTCACTACGCCCGCCGGCGATCCCGGCCCGGGCGAAGCGCTGGTCAAGGTCCTATACCTGTCGCTCGATCCCGCTATGCGCGGCTGGATGAACGCCGGCAAGTCTTATGTTCCGCCGGTCGGCCTGGGCGAAGTCATGCGCGCCGGCGGCATTGGCAGCGTCGTCGCCTCAAACGATTCGAGCCTCGCGGCAGGCGATACGGTGGTCGGCATGACCGGCGTCCAGGACTACACCATCGCCAAGGCCAAAGAACTGACCAAGGTGGATCCGCGCCTCGCACCGCTGCCGCGCTATTTAGGCGCGCTGGGCATGCCCGGGCTTACCGCCTATTTCGGGCTGCTGGATATCGGCCAGCCGAAAGAAGGCGAGACGGTGGTGGTCTCGGCGGCGGCGGGAGCTGTCGGCGCGGTGGTCGGGCAGATCGCCAAGATCAAAGGCTGCCGCGCGGTAGGCATCGCGGGCGGCCCGGATAAGTGCCGCTACATCGTTGACGAGCTCGGCTTCGACGCGGCCATCGATTACAAGAACGAGGATGTGCGCGCGGGCCTCGCGCGGCATTGTCCCAAGGGCATCGACATCTATTTCGATAACGTGGGCGGCGAAATTCTGGATATCGTGCTGTCCATGCTGGCGCGCCGCGCGCGCGTCATCATATGCGGCGCGGTCTCGCAGTACAACAACCTGGAATCGATCGAGGGACCGCGCAACTACATGTCGCTGCTGGTCAACCATGCGCGGATGGAGGGCTTCGTGGTGTTCTACTACGCCGCGCGTTACCCCGAGGGCATGCAGGCGCTGGCAGGTTGGATATTGGCAGGTAAGCTGAAAGCGCGTGAAGACATCGTCGAAGGGCTGGAGACTTTTCCGGATACGCTGCAGAAGCTATTCCGCGGCGAAAACTTCGGCAAACTGGTAATCAAAGTATAGTCCACAAAACAGGGTTAGGATGATAGGAATATGAACGCGCAAAAACGACTGCTTTCCTTCTTCGTGGCGATCGCTGCTTTCCTTGCGCCGGCGCTGTGTCCCGCTCAGGACCTTCCTTCCGGCATGCAAAAGGTGACCTCCGTCGAGGGCATCACCGAGTACAGTCTGGCCAACGGGATGCATTTCCTGGTGTTCCCGGATCCCTCCAAGCCCACCATCACGGTCAACATCACCTATCTGGTCGGCTCGCGGCAGGAGGGCAACGGCGAAGGCGGCATGGCGCACCTGTTGGAGCACATGCTGTTCAAGGGTAGCACGAAACACACGAACATCATGCAGGAGATGACCGCGCATGGCAGCCAGTGGAACGGCACCACCTGGTATGACCGCACCAATTACTTCGAAACATTCAAGGCCAGCGACGAAAACCTGAAGTGGGCGCTCGATCTGGAATCTGACCGCATGGTGAATTCCTTCATCAAGAAAGAAGATTTCGATAAGGAATTCTCGGTGGTCCGTAACGAGTTTGAGATGGGCGAGAACGACCCCATGGGCGTGCTATACAAGCACACCATGGCGGCCGCCTACATCGCGCACAGTTACGGCCGGCCGGTGATCGGGAATAAGTCGGACGTAGAGCGCGTGACCATGGACAAGCTGCAGGCGTTCTATCACAAGTTTTATCAGCCGGACAACGCCATACTTACGGTGGCCGGCAAAGTGACTGAGCCGCAGATAGTGGCGCTGGTGAATGAGTACTTCGCCGGAATCCAGCGGCCGTCGCGCACGCTGACCCCCACTTACACCGTCGAACCCGTGCAGGATGGCGAGCGGCTCACGGTAGTCCGCAGGGTCGGCGACACGCAGGCCATTTTCGCGGCCTATCACACGCCGGACGGCAGCCACCCCGACCAGCCCGTCCTGGACGTGCTGGCGAGCGTCATGGGAGAACAATCGTCGGGCCGTTTGTATAAGGCCCTGGTCGACAATAAGAAGGCTGCCCGTGTATTCGGCGATACGATGCAGTTCAATGAGCCGGGATTAATTATGTTCGGCGCCATCCTCAACAAGACCGATTCGCTGGACGACGCGCGCAGCACCATGCTGGCCACCATCGACGGAGTGGTGAAAGAGCCTCCCAGCAAGGAGGAAGTGGATCGCGCCAAGGCCCGT
>Ga0187867_10002749_pt1 | contig 14457 bp, 14 predicted proteins | sample June2016WEW_13_1_FD_132976 | JGI IMG/M metagenome (GOLD analysis project Ga0187867, IMG submission 132976) | Peatland microbial communities from SPRUCE experiment site at the Marcell Experimental Forest, Minnesota, USA - June2016WEW_13_10 | ecosystem: Environmental > Terrestrial > Soil >... | reverse complement strand
GTCGGCAATTCGGTTGGCTCGGTCGATCCACAGCGCCTCGTACTGGTCGAGGAGCGCGATCGCTTTCGCAATCGTGGGACCGTTGGCGTACACGATCTGTTCCCTCCCTCGACGCTCCTTGGTAACGAGCGCCGCCCCTTCCAGCACGGAGACGTGCTTTTGTACTGCGGGGAGGCTTATCGAGTAATGCCGGGAAAGGGCGGAGACCGACTCGTTGCAGCGGATCGCACGGCCGAGGATGCTGCGCCGGGTCACGTCGGCAAGCGCGTGGAAGATCCGGTCGACCTCTGCTTCGCTCAGTGGGCTATCTACAACCATATGGTTGTAGATTAGCTATGCGGCATTGCCCGCGCAAGAGGTCCGAGGATGCCTTGCCCGCCCGGCCAGCGCGCGAGATAGTGGACCTAGGTTCCGAGTCGGTAGTCGAGACTCTCAGAGGCCGGCCCAAATGTGGTCGAAGTGGGGGAGGGACGCTTTTTTTGAAACTGCTAGGTCGGTTCAGGCGACCTGTCGAAGCTCACCTGCCACCATCTGTTTGAAGAGGGCGTGGAGTTAAGTTTCGAGTCGGTTCTCCGACACGCTTCAGGTCTGGGGCTGTGCGGCTGGCGACCGCAGATCGGGCGTTCAGGCAGTGCCGGCTCGACGGCTCTATTTCCAGCGTTGAATGGCCCGACCGAGGGTCGGGCTTACTTCAGCGCTGAGCAGCGGAGCCAGCCTTGCCGCAGTGGCATTAGCGGAACCGAGACGATCGGTTGCGCGGAAGCAGTCCCAGAAGCGAACGAGGCTGTGCTCACCTTCGGCCTCAAACACCTTGGCAGCGAGGCGTTGCCACCGATACTGATACCAGACGTAATTCAGCGGGTCCATCGGGTTCTCGCCACCTGTGTAGTGGGTCTCGAGTTCCGCCAGGGTGCTGTAGCCCTCGGCGCGCATCCGAGCGGCAAGACGCCGACTCTGCGCTCCCACGCTAGACAGCACCTCGAGTGTCTCCAGGCTTCCCGGTTGTCGGGTTGCGACGAAGGCGTGCAGGGCTAGGTTGGCGAAAATCTCGCCCAACCAGAACGTGGGCAGCCTAAGGTTTCCGGGCACCTCGAAGGCGTGGCCGAGCTCATGGAGGGTGATGAGGTCGAAGAACGGCTGGAGGTCTAGACCACCCGCGCCGTCGGGGTAGGTCGCTAGGAGTCGCCGGAAGCCGCGTGGCGAAGCCTCGCGAAGATCCTCTCCGATTGCCACCCAAAAGTCGCCGCTTCCGGCGGGCATCACGAGGATGCCGGGTCGAATCTGACCGTCGTCGTCGCCGAAGAATGGCAGCCCATATGGCCGCCGGCTCTCCCAGCCCACTTCGTCGACGACGATCAGAGCAATGTCAGGCTCCACTCCTGAGAACAGTCGACGGAAGTAGACGTATGCGTTTTCGGCGACGTCGGCCGCTGCCTGCGCCCGCATCAGCGCGCCTGCGCTGTAACGCACCTCGAACGGATAGCCACCAAGCCGGGCAAGCCCTGCTCCAAGCACCATCAGCCAAAGGCTAGGCGACGGTCGACCGGCCGCCTCGGCGGCGTCGGTCGGTGACGACCGCCGTAACCGCCGTCGGTGGCGACGGAACGACGCCCCCCACCTCTCAGAGCCGCGACGCTCCTCTCGGACGACGGTCGTCTCTGCAGGTGGAGCGATCGGAGCGTCGTGTCATCTGCTCACCTTGCGGCACGGACCGCGTTCGAGGTGGCGCGGCCGGGGCTCCCACACGGCTCCCTCAGGGCGAAGACGATTCGTCGGGGATCGAATGCTCGTAGGTCCCCGATCCAGTCAGGCCCGGGTGGAAGATCATCGGCACAGCGGTCGTGCGCGAGAGGATTCGCCAGGAGGTCGCGTCCGGAGGCCGTCGCTGTGTCATGACTTTGGCCCGTCAGGGTTCACGGCTGCCTCGGGAGGTCGTCCTCGACCGCTTCTTGATCTCCTTGGCCTGATCAGGGTTCAAGATCTGCCAGAACGTCTGTCGGCTGACCCCGAGCCTCTGGGCTGCCTTGGTCGGCCCGATCGCCTCACCGAGGAGTCCGGCGAGTTCGCGTCGTCTTGTGGCGATACGGGATATGGCCGCCCGGTGCTTTGCGGTCTCGCCGGGAAGGCGTAGCAGCTCGTTCACCACCCGGTCCATCTCCTTGTCGTCCATGACCCGATGGTACGCGTAAGGGGGCTGGTGACGATTACTTGAGGAAATAGGGGATTAGTACATGCGGCCCGCTTGCGCAGTCTCCGACCAGAAGCCCTCGGCGTTCTCGATCACGGCCTCAGCAACAGTGACCATCCCTTGACAGTTACTACATCGCGATATATCGTTATGCAACGTGAGCGGTCGGAAGATCAGCTACACGAACCTTCAGGACCGGCTGTCCGGCCGGCCCGAAACGAGAATTCAAGGAGAAAACCTGATGTATGGACACAAGAGATTCGATGAATCCGACGCTGGCCCCGAAGGCGGACCGGGTTTCCCCGGTCGCCGTGACCGGTACGACCGCCTCGGCGGTGCCGCCCGAGGACGGGTGGGACGCGGCAGAGGATGGGAGGACGCCTTCGCCTTCGGAGGCGGTCGCCATGGGCCCTTCGGTCCGGGATTCGGGCCCCCGATGTTCGGACGGGGTCCGAAGCGGGAACGGGGGGACGTGCGAGCAGCCATCCTCGCCCTGTTGGCCGAGGAGCCGATGCACGGCTACCAGATCATCACCGAGCTTACGGAGCGCAGTGGTGGCGTCTGGAGCCCCAGCCCCGGCTCTGTCTACCCCACCCTCCAGGCCCTGGAGGACCAGGGGCTGGTCACCGCGGACAAGAGTGAGGGCCGCAGGGTCTTTAGCCTGACTGCGGAGGGCAGCACGGCAGCAGAGGAGGTCTCTGACGGCCCGGCGCCGTGGGAGCGAGCGGCCCGGGGAGCGAACCGCTCCCTGCTCGACCTGCGGGGCCTCCTGGGCGAGGTTGCCGCGGCCACCATGCAGGTGGGCCGCTCCGGTAGCGAGAGCCAGGTAAAGGCGGTCGGCGAGATTCTCGCGGACACCCGCCGGCGCATCTACCTGGTGCTGGCGGATGGCGCATCGGAAACGGACGACACCGAGGCCGAGTCCGCTCCGTGAGTCCGGATGCCGATGTCTGAACCAAGCAGCGGCGGGCCGCCGCTCTCCCGGATCGTCCGGGTGAGCGGTGCCCGGCCCCGGACGGCACCGACATACCCGTTATCGACACGCCCCATGCTAGGGGAAGCGGGACTGCAATTGACGTCTGCCCCACACAGAGTTTGGAGCCACAACATGACAACCGGAACTTCCCAAGCCGAGGGGTCGAGCACGCGCGCCGAGCAAGCTGGGCGTGACCGCTCCCTTTCGGTCAGTGTTGCCGTTGAGGCGCGCGGCCTGACGAAGTTGTTCGGCACGAATCGCGCCGTGGACGAGGTCGACCTCACCGTCATGGAAGATGAGATCTTCGGTGTGCTCGGCCCGAACAGTGCCGGCAAGACCACGATGCTGAACATGTTGGCGACGCTTTTGACGATTGATGGCGGCCAAGCGAGGATCTTCGGCTACGACGTCCGCAGCGAGGGTCACGCTGTGCGGCAACTGATCGGAGTCACCGGTCAGTTTGCGTCGGTCGACGAGAACCTGACAGCCCGAGAAAACCTCTGGCTGTTTGGTCGCCTGCAGGGATTGTCCTCCAAGAATGCCCACAGCATCGGCGACGATCTGCTCGAGCAGTTCGACCTCATGAAGGCCGCGCGCCGCCCGATCTCGCAGTTTTCCGGTGGCATGCGCCGTCGCCTCGATCTCGCGGCGAGCTTGATCACCAGACCCGCACTGATCTTCCTCGACGAACCCACGACCGGTCTCGATCCCCGGACCCGCAGTCAGATGTGGGACACGATCCGCGACCTGGTCGCTCAGGGATCGACCATCATGTTGACCACCCAGTACCTCGACGAGGCGGACGCACTCGCCGGGCGGATCGCTGTCATCGATCACGGCAGGAAGGTCGCCGAGGGAACTCCGAGTCAGCTCAAGACCCAAATCGGCACATCGAGCCTCCGTGTCCAGATGGCCAAGGGTGCCGACACGGCAGACGCGCTCGTCCTGGTTGCGGAGGTCACCCGCAATACACCGACGCTTTCTCCGACCAACTCAGGATTCAGCGTCACGCTGAGCGACGCTAACGAGGCCGCCGACGTCCTCATCGCGCTGCGGAACCACAAGCTCGATATCACGAGCGTCACTGTCGAACAACCGAGCCTCGACGACGTGTTCTTTGCCTTGACCGGCCACACCAGTGAAACGACCATCCCTGAAATCGAGACGAGCAAATCATGACGGCGACCATCACGTTCTCAACCCCCACCTCTCGACCGGCCGCACGCACCGTCAACGCGTCGGTATCGGTTCGCGACACGCTCCGCCAGATCATGACGCTGGCATGGCGGGCCCTCATAAAGATGAGTCGCAATCCCGAGCAGCTCGTCGACGTCACCTTCATGCCCATCCTGTTCACTCTGATGTTCGGGCTCATGTTCGGTGGCGCCCTCTCGGGCAGCACCGCCCACTACCTGCCGACCCTCATCCCGGGCATCATCGCCATGACCACCATCACGGCGTGCGTAGCCGCCGGCATCCAACTGCGAGAGGACATGGACAAAGACGTGTTCGACCGCTTCCGGTCGCTGCCAATCGCCCGGATCGCCCCACTCGCCGGACCGATGACGGCCGACCTTGCCCGCTATGCCATTGCGGCGAGCATCACCCTCACCATCGGCATAGTGATGGGCTACCGTCCGGGTGGTGGTGTTTTCGGTGTGGCCGCCGGAGTGGTGCTCGCCGTCATCACCGGCTGGTCCATCGCCTGGATCTTCCTTTGGATCGGCACCAAAGCCAGGAGTGCCGGCGCCGTCCAGGGAATCTCCATGATGATCATGTTCCCTCTGGCCTTTCTGTCCAACGCCTCGTCCCCGTCGACAGCCTTCCGGGATGGCTCCAGGCCGTGACGCGGGTCAATCCCGTCTCTCGCGTCGTCTCGGCATTACGTGACCTGATGAACAAGGGGACTTTGACCGCTCAGGTCGGATGGGCGGTCCTCGGATGCGCCACGATGGCCGCGATCTTCATTCCGCTTGCAGTTCGTTCGAACTCCAAGCGGGTTTGACAAGCCCGGCGGGGGACAAACAGCCAGATGCCGCGTTTCAGAAGTCGCCGCCCAGGAATAGCCTCAGTTTGTCGCCAGCACCTTGAGGATCTCGGCGCTAGTGGTGGTCTCGCCGAGCTTGGGGAGAATGCGTTCGAAGCTGTGCAGGTAGGCGATGTTGCCCGCCGACAGCGGATCCAGCCCGATGCCACGGAAGATCGCCGGCAGGGCGATGATCACGATGGATCCATCGAGCTGGGACACGAATTGCGCCGCGGTCGTGTTCGCCAACGCCACCAACTGGTAGCGGTCGTCGTTTCCCGCAGTCTGCCCCAACCCATCGATCCTGAAGCCAAGTTCGCAATCGAGCGGCGTTCGCAGGGCCGAGGCTTTGGGTTGCAGTCTTGTCAGGTGGGCAGCATCGTCACGGATCCACCAATCTCGTTTGCGACGAAAAGTGTGGCGCCCTTTGTCGTCAAGGCCGAGGGGCCATCAAAGGAGTACGCGGACCCGCTGATCATCTGTTGCAGGCTACCGGTGACGTAGTCGAAGACGGCCACTGCCGAGCTTCCGGCTCCGGAGTTGCTCTCCTGCAGACCCCCGGCGAACAACGTGTGGCCATTTACGATCAGGCTGGTCACCACGAATGAAGAGGGAAGATGTATGACCTTGACTAAGGTGCCGGCGGCGTCGATCTCGGTGACCGTGTTGCTCAGAACTTGCGGCACGAAGATGTCGGTACCGTTGGTGACCAGTTCACGAGGTGCCGACAGCTTGTACTTAGCACCGGAGATGATCCTCACGATGGCCCCTGTCGTCGCGTCGAACTCGGTCACAGAGCCGGCATCGTAAAGGCCTGCGAGATTTGATACGAACACGTCGTTACCGACGGTGGCGACTGCGTCCGGGAGGTCGAACTGGTAGATGGATCCCGAGATCACTCGAACGACCTTCCCAGAGGTGGCGTCCAACTCGGTGACGGAGTTACCAAGCGTATTGACGACGAACAGGTCGTCTCCACTAAGAAATAGAGCATAGGGTCCGTTGAATCTTGCTGCCGGATTCTTGATCACCCGGACTAGCGCTCCAGACGGAGCAGTGAGCTCAGTCACCGTGTCACCGAGGTTCGCCACGAAGACGTCGTTCCCGTCCGCCAGGACCGCATCGGGGTACTCGAAGCCGTACTGGGAGCCGTGGATGACCTGAACCAGTTTGCCGGAAGACGCGTCCAACTCTGTCACCGTGTTCCCGAGGGCGTTCGCAACAAAAAGATTGTCACCACTTATCGCCATGGCACTGGGTTCGCTGAACTGGTATGGCGAGCCAAGCAGAAGCTGTTTGAACGCCCCAGACGAGCTATCGATCTCCGTGAGCGAGTTTCCAACAGTGTTGGCGACGAACACGCGGGGGCCTATTTGCACGAGCGCGGAAGGTTCTTCAAATCCGTAGGCAGGGGCTTTCAAGAGACGTTCCAGATGCCCCGTAGCGACGCTGATCTCTGCCAAGGATCCGAGTCCGTTTGGAGGCAGGGCATCGTTTTCTCCGAAGAGGGAGGGGGCGGGCGAGTTCGCTACAAACAGGGAGTTGCCGCTCGTGAGCAGAGCCGCCGGGTTCGTGATCCCATAGGCAGTGCCCGACCAGTTGTGTACGAGGTCCCCTGTGACGCAGTTCAATTCGGTGATCGAGCCGTTGCTTGCATTGGCCACGAATAGGTCGTTGTCGAGAGCAACCATGCTGCTCGGGTTGTTGAACCTGTAGGCGCCCGAAAGCGTGCGCAGAAAGTCCCCTGTGCTGGCGTCGAGCATGGTGACCGAGTTGCGAGACGCGTTGCCCACAAAGAGGTTGCCGTCACAGCCTGCAGCGACAGATGGCTCCGAAAGCTTGTACTTTGAGGACTTGATAACCGCGATCAGTGATCCCGTCATCGCGTCCAGCTCGGTGACCGAGTTGCCGAGAGCATTCAGCACGAAAAGGGTGGAGCCGATGATGGCGAGGCCATCTGGCACGGCCAGCTTGTACTGGGAGCCATCGATGACTCTAATGAGCCTGCCTGTGACCGCGGCGAACTCGGTGACCGAGTTGCCGAGCGGATTGGCGACGAAAATATCACCGGTGTCGTCGAGCACCATCGCAAAGGGGGCGGCGAAGTCGTAGGCAAGTCCAGAGATCGTTTTGATGCGCTTGCCCGTGGTGGCGTTCACCTCGACGACAGAATTGGCGCCCTCGTTGGCGACAAAGAGGTCTCGGCCGAGGTGAACTAACGCAGTTGGCCCGGCGAATCCCCAGCCCAGGACTCGGATACCGCTCGGCGCAGAGTGTTCGTGGCTGACGCGGGCTCCAGCCCAAGACGGGGAGCCGCCGGCCCCGAGCCCTATGGTCGCGAGGCACGAGACAGCAACAAAGATGGCGAGGACCTTCCTCATCGAGCACCTCCTAGCCCAGTGCGGAATACCCCTCGCTGCGAACGCTAGCACGGTGCTCGAGTACTGAATTCATGACAGTACGAGTGTCCTCAAAGACGAAGAAAGCCGGACGGCTATTAGCTTGTTAGCGGTCTCTCACTCCTCACTGTCGTCCGCCTTGCGCTTGCCGGCCAGCCTCCCTTCGGCTAAAGGCTGCCGACCGGTGGCGATAGAACGCTGGGACCAAGCGCTCATTCCTAAGGCCACGGCTGGCGCAGGTGACACCAAGAGGTTCGCCTGTGCGTAGCGACGCATCCAGTAGCACGGATACAAGACTTCACCTCCTTCCAACAACGGTCGCTGGAGCGCCACGGCCGGCGAGGAGACACGCACCTTGCGTCGCTCGGGACGACTGCCCTCGCTCAGTCCTGCTCCAGGGTGTCGAGCAACGCTGCCGTTGCCGAGCTGTTCGGCCCAGACCCACGGCTTGCCATTGGGGTCAAGTAGTTGACCGGTTACCTTGCGGTCAGCGATCGATGGGTGGCCGGCCCCGTTTGGGCAACGGTCCAGCCCTTTTTGGCATTCGTCCGGCATCGTCGAGCGCTCGGCGCAACAGCATCTCGATCTGGGCATTGGCGCTGCGGAACTCGTCGGAGGCCCACCGGGCGAGGGCGTCATAAACATTGGGGTCAAGGCGCAGCAAGACCTGCTTTCGTTCAACCACGGATCACGAGTAGAGAGTGCCGGTGTTGACTACTGGCGAAGCGGGTTGGTCACTGCAGAGTACGACCATCAGATTGCTCACCATCGCTGCTTTGCGCTCCTCGTCGAGCTGGACGATGTCACGTTCGGCCAAGCGCTCGAGTGCCATTTCAACCATTCCGACCGCGCCGTCGACAATACGAGATCGGGCAGCGACGACTGCGTTGGCTTGCTGTCGGCGCAACATGGCCTGGGCGATCTCCGGCGCGTAGGCAAGATGACTGATGCGAACCTCGACGATCTCCACTCCGGCAATGGAGACGCGCTCGGCCATCTCTGTGGCGAGCTCGCCGGCGACGACGTCGGTCGAGCCGCGAAGCGACATCCCGTCGTCGGCGGCGTTGTCGTATGGATGGGTGGTGGCGACATGGCGCAGTGCCGACTCGGCCTGAACACGCACGAAGTTGAGGTAGTCGTCCACGGCGTAAAGAGCACGCGAGGTGTCGGCAACCTGCCAGACGACAATGGCAGCGATCTCCACGGGATTGCCGTCGGCGTCGTTGACCTTAAGGTGGTTCGTCTCGAAGTTCCTCACCCGGATGCTCACGCTCCGCCGGTCAGACAGAGGCGTGATCCACCAAAGGCCGCTTCGACGCACGGTGCCGACGTAGCGGCCGAAGAACCGCACGACCTTAGTCTGGCCGGGCTGCACGATGACCAGCGAGCCCAAAATGACGATCCCCACGACGATCGGCACGAGGATGACGATCTCGTTGGAACTGTTGTTGATGAAGTATGCCGCGACGCCGCAGCCGGCGACGACGAGGACGCCGAGCCAACCGTTGATGGCCCACGCTGGGCGTTCGTGGATCTCGACGCGAATTCCCGCATGACCGACAGGAGTCGCCTCGGGTTTGGAGTTGTGTTGCACAGACTGGTTCATGATCACTCCTAGCGTGTGACCTCAATAAACTGATATTAAATGCTATCAGTTTTTTGGGCGACGTACAAACTGCCAGTCCACTGAAGGAGCTAGAGGAGCGATGCCCAGTCGCAACCCGAGGTAAGTGTTCGATCAACAAGGACCGTGACCGTGACCAGTTCGCCGCCTTCTACGACGAGCTCTCGATCATCCGCACTAGCTCCTCACGCTTACAACCGAGACTGTCGGCGAGCCGGACGAGTTCGTAGGTCTTCGAAACGAGCAGCCGCCGCGCGGACGGGCTGTCGGCAACTACGAAACGTCGGTGTCGGCCGTGAATGGCCTCGTCGATGCCACTGACGGACGAGCGTTCTGCCGCGCGACGAACCTCGGCTTGTCTCGCGCGTGCCATCATGATCGCTGTCGCTGGGCTCAGCATTGCCTGATCTTCGACGTGGCGAGTGAGGCAAGCCGAGAGCTCGACTGCGATGCGCCGCTCAACCCCTTTGAGCTCGAGCAGAGCCATGCGCGGTTCTCTTTCATGGTTCTTACGGTAAGCAAGGTCGTGCTCACAGCCAAGGTCCTAGACTGACATTCGGTGTCGAGGGCCGGACAACCTTTGCCGAGCGCGGCGGGACCAGCTCAGGCGGCCGACGTGGTCACCTTCGAGATGCCCTCCGGGCTCGTTTTTGACTGGCATATCCATGACGATCACCAGCTCGCCTGGGCCGCGAGCGGGGTGCTCACGGTCCGCACTGACCGGGAGGCGTGGGTGCTTCCTCCGACGCGAGCTCTCTTTATCCCGGCCGGAGTCCGCCACGAAACCCTGTCCGCCGGCAATGCCACGATGCGCGCCGTGTATCTGCGGCCCAATCTCTGCCCAGTTAGTTGGCAGGTTTGCACGCCTGTCGCGGCCAGCCCGTTGCTCGCCGAGGTCATCGGGTACCTCGAGGACACCTCACTCGACACGCAGCGGCGAGCCCACGGCGAGACCATACTCGTCGATCTGCTCACGCCCGTCACGATGACCGCCATCGATGTTCGGATGCCCACCGACGAGCGTGCGAGGGCCGTGGCTCAGACCCTGATAGAGAACCCCGCTGATGGGCGGACACTGGCACATTGGGGTCGAGACGTGGGGGCAAGCGAAAGGACGCTGGCGCGGGCGTTTCTCGCCGATACCGGACTTTCCTTCGGTCAATGGCGTGGCCTGCTGCGCCTTCGTGCCGCGATGATGGCGCTTGCCACCGGCGCACCTGTCGCCCGGGTGGCCCGCCAGGTTGGATACGAGTCGACGAGCGCGTTCGTTGCCGCGTTCCGGCGCGCGACCGGCTCGACGCCAGCGGCGTACTTTGCCCGTCGTAGTGAAGCACGCGAATAGGGATTCTGGGCCTACCAGGAGGCGTGGGCACGATGACGCCTCGACGGGCACAGCTCGCATCGGCAGATGGCGTTCGGCTGCCGAAATCCCTGTTCGAGGATCAGCGACATTCCAAGCTTGAGTCGCTGAAGAAGGTACGGCGCCGAGCAATCGACCAGACGTCGGCGACGACGAGAACAGCGCCTCCGCAGAGCAGTGGGCCAGCGGGACCGGTGACGCCCATGGCGCTGCTTGCGAGCGCGCTACCGCTGGCAGCGGCCGCGACGCCGGCGCTTACGAGCACGGCATACGCCCCGGCCAGATGCCGACTATCCACGAGCTGATCTAGCAGCGTCGACAGGGTTATCCCGATCGGCGCGCCGGTGACACCGCCCAAGAAGAGGATCGGAACGAGCAGGACCGGTCGGTAAGAGGCGCCAGCTGCCATCATCGACGCGATGGCCGCTGCGAGGAGCGAGCATTGCAGTCTCGCAGTAACGGACCAGGCTCGCCCGAGCCGTCCACCGATGATCATCCCACCACACAGGTCGCCGATCGCCAGGGCACCGAACGCGAGACCGGCAATGACCGAGTGGCGGTGCGCGATCGCCGCAGCAGGCACGGCCACGGCGGTGAGCCCGGTCGCGATGCCGACGCACGCGCCGACTGATACAACCGTGCGTAGACCGGCCGATGATCGTGGTCGACCGCCCGCTCGTGCAGATGACTCTCGATGTCGTGATTGGAGCCCGTCCGCGGCCAGCAAGCAAGCCGCTGTCGCAACGAGAACGGCCCCAGCAGCTCCGAGGATCGCTGCCATCGGACCCGCGACAAGCAGGGTGCAGGACACGAGTAGCGGTCCTGTCGCGACTGCTGCTTGGAACAGGACGGCGAGCAAGGCATAGGCGCTCGCGCGCTCGCCTAGGTCGGCAACGAGCGCGGGGAGGCTGGAACGCACAAAGGTCGTTACCGCGGGAACGGTCGCCCCTGCGACGCCCACTAGGGCGAAGTAGAAACGGGGCGGCACGCTCGGGGGCGCACAAAAGGCAGACACGACCAGCATGCATGTGCAGAGGAGGCCTGCGGCGCCAATCGTCCGACGCGGGGCACCGCCGTCCAAGAACCGTGCTTGTACGATCAGTCCGACGGCGTTCCCGAGGCCGAACGAGGCGATAACGACTCCAGCGACCTCGATGGACCCAGTGCGCCGTTCCACGAACAGCAGCAGGGCCAGGTTCAGAATCCCGAAGGGCAGCGCACCGGCATACACGGATAGGAGCGCCGGAAGCACCCCAGGGGTACGGATTACCCGGGCATAAGACAGGACATGCCTCCTTGAGACATGCCCACCCACCCGGGAGCCGAACTCCCTTGACTATTCGGTTGTCAGCACCAAGGTAACACCTACATGGCTTCGGCCATCCGTGACAGCTGTAAGAGGCCGCGCCCTTCGGTTCTTCGTCATGACGCGAGCCGCTCGCCTGGTGCTGTGCGGAGTCTTAGGTACTCGGATCAGCTGGCTTCGGTCCGTGTCGCCGTGATCACCACGGCGTTGTAGCCGATCGTGATGCTGCCACCCGCCGCGTCGAGCGCGTCCCCGAGTCCCGAGAGCAACTGAGCGAGCTTGTCTGGCGGCAGCTGACTGTGGCCGCCGAACGTGGGGACGGTCTCGAGCCATTCGTCACGCGTGTAGGGCCGCTCCCAGTCGAACGGCCACGGCTCCGGCTCGGTGAACATCCCCGTCTGCCTGATGCCGTCGGCTGCCTTATCGCACAGCGGTGCGTATGACGCCGCGCCACCCTTTGAGCCACCCGGAAAGAACGGAAACTCGGGTAGGACGCGCCGGTAGACGGCCGAAGACCGCTCTGCGAAGTCCGGTGGGAACGACATGACGTTCCAAAACAATGCGATCCGGCCTTTGGGTCGAAGGACCGCCGCCGCCCTGGAGGCGCCGAGGACGGGGTCGACCCAGTGCCAGGTCTGTCCAGCGATCACGAGATCGAATGTTCGCCCAGCGCCGTCCCACTCCTCGAACCTCGCGATCTCCACCTCGAGACCGCTCAGGCGGGCGAACTCGGCCATCCGCTCGTCGGGATCGACGCCGAGCACGTGGCACCCCTCCTGCTGGAACGGTCGCGCGGAGATGCCGGTGCCGATCCCGACGTCGAGGACGTCGTGCCCCGGGCTCGAAGCGAGGATCGCATCGACCATGGCTTTCGGATAGCTCGGACGCGTTCGCTCGTAGCGCTCGGCTTGGCTCCCGAAGGACTCGGCAATGCGTCGGGCGTGGTGCGGTTCGCTCGGGAGGAACTGTTCCGGCGGTAAAGTGGTCATGTGCCCACTATAGTGGGCGAGCGCCCATCTGTAGTCGAGACGAGGAGGAGTAGCCCTGCCGACCGGAGTCCACCTCCCCAACGCCCGAGGGCTGCTGTTCGACGCCGCCGAACGCGTGTTACGGCGTGAGGGAGCAAGCGGCCTGACGAGCCGAGCCGTCACGGCAGAAGCGGGCGTTGCCAAAGGTGTGATGCATCGCCACTTCACCGACTTCGACGCCTTCCTCGTCGAGCTCATCCTCGATCGAGCGGCGCGCCTCGACGGTCCAGCCAACGCACTGCGCGGCTCCGCTGGGACGGGCACCGTCGTCGGCAACCTGACTGCGACGCTGACCGTGGTGTTCAGCCCGCTTGCCGTGGCCATGGTGGCCCTGGTCATCACGCGCGACGGTGTGCGTAACCGCTTGCGCGATTCGGGAGCCGGGCGTTTCCCGCTGATCGCGGAAGGGTCCGCAATGGTCACCGCTTACCTGACCGAAGAGCAGGCACTTGGTCGAGTCGCCGCCACGGCCGACATTCCGGCGCTCTCGCACACGATTATCGGTTCAGTGCATCTTCTCTTCACCGAGCGTGAAAGCGGCCCGCCTGATGCCGAGACCGTGCAAAAGGTCATCGCGGCCGTCATAGAGGGCCCGCATGACAGATGATCGGCGTTGCCAAACGCGCCTAAGAACCGGTGCTGTAGCGCAGCCACCTCCCCTCGCGCCCTCGATCGAACATTGAGCCCACCGGCTGGAGGCTGACCACGCATCTCAAGCCACGAGAATCACCGAGCCGCGCTGCGCGCACGCGGGTCAGGGCGTATCGGTCATCCCCGAAGGTATGCCTCGTCCGGAGTCGCGCTCGGCTTTCCCTCGGTTCGCCAGGCCCAGACAAGACGCGAAGCGCCCTCGGCACCTTCACAGGCACCGAGGGCCGCTCGCTCGCTGAGAGACGCAACACAGATAGGAAGGGAATACAGGATTCAACTTAAGACGAATCCCTCAGATTCTCCCGTGAGTCGTCTGAAGATTGAGTGACACTTCGACGACAGAACGCGACGCACCCCACCACGGGGTGTCGAAGGCGGCGGGTCGATCGGCGGAGATACCACGCACCACCGGCGAGTATCGGGCGCGGTCAGAGCCCACGCCGTTGTGTGGCGACGGCATTCGGGAAAGCCGCCTCACCGCCCGCCGCACTGGTCCCCGTTGTGGCCGAAGGCTCAGGCGCGGCAATCTGATGGAGATGAGCCTCGTCGCCACCACGCGAGTCGACGACACCGTTTACCCGGTCCGTCGCCGAGCCCCAGATATGAGCACGGCGCGTGCCAGTGCTTCAAGCCATAAGTGGGCGCTAAAGGCGCCCTTTAGGCACTACGCCTTCGGCCGGAGCTGCAGCCCCCCGTCCACGCGCGGCCTCTCTCGAAGGAGGAAAAGTGTCGAGCTTCCATAGGATTCTCGTGGGTTGGGACGGGTCGACGGACTCCCGACATGCCCTGCGGACCGCGGCGCGCCTTGGGGCGGAGGTTGGGGGCGAAGTTGTTGTGCTCGCCGTGCTGAAGCGTCAGTCACGTCATGAAGCAGCAGATGAGGCGGCCGAAGAGATGCT
>Ga0187867_10002747_pt1 | contig 14458 bp, 7 predicted proteins | sample June2016WEW_13_1_FD_132976 | JGI IMG/M metagenome (GOLD analysis project Ga0187867, IMG submission 132976) | Peatland microbial communities from SPRUCE experiment site at the Marcell Experimental Forest, Minnesota, USA - June2016WEW_13_10 | ecosystem: Environmental > Terrestrial > Soil >... | reverse complement strand
CCCGTTCGGCATGCAGGATATCGCGGGCATCGACGTGGGCGCGCGCATCCGCCAGTATTTGCGGTCCATCGGCAAAAGCCGCGTCGAAGGTCCCGAATCGCCCGTGCCCGACTGGCTCTACGAGATGGGCCGCTACGGCCAAAAAACCGGCGCCGGATGGTATCGCTACGAAACCGGCAGCCGCACCCCCATCCCCGACCCGTTGATCGAAGAACTCGCCGAAAAGGCGGCCCGTGAACGCGGCATTGCGCGCCAACCCATCTCCGACGACGAGATCCTTTCGCGCATTATGGTAGCGCTGGCCAACGAGGGAGCCAACGTGCTCGACGAACACATCGCCATCCGGCCCGGCGATATCGACGTGATCTACGCATACGGATTCGGCTACCCGCGGCATCGCGGCGGTCCAATGGCATACGCGGACTCCCTCGGCCTCCCGCACGTGCTCGCCAAAGTGAACGAATACCGCGCGCGCCTGGGCGATCATTGGCAGCCTGCGCCGCTGCTGGAGCGTCTAGCCGCGGCGGGCAAAGGCTTCTACGACGCGGCGTCCGCGGCTTCGGCGGGATAAGCCGTTTATGGGCTGTACGGTGCTACTGAGAGCTTAATCCGCCAGCGGCGATGTTGATGTAGAATGGCGTGCTCAAACCGCCGTCGAGGGAGACGGTCACAGGCACCTGCTGGCCCGTAACCGAAGCGGTCAGTGCGAACTGTATCAGCAGATTGCTCGATCCATCCTGCGGCACTAGAATCGCGAATACGGGAATGCTCACGCCGCCTTCGGCCACCGCGACGCGGCTGGCGGCGGGCGGCGCGGCCGGAGGATTGTACATGCCGGACACTGTCAGCGTGATGGTGTCGCTGGGCGCCGCGGCCTGCGAGCCGCCCAACGCCACTCCCGCGTCCGACGCACTCACGATGGCCGGCGGCGGCGGATCGATCTGCACCACGATCGGCAGCGCTCCCTGCAAAGCCAGCACAGCCGGTCCGGTCGGCACGTTCCCAGGAATCACGAAGTCGATCTGCCCGGACGAAGTGTACAGGATTTCAGCCGCGTGGGGGATCGGATCGCTCTCGCTGGTGAGCGTGATGGCCGGCTTATTAGTGGCCGCCTGCAGATTCTGGCCATACAGCGCCGCAGTCGACCCGGGGTATACGCTGTTCTGCAACGGATAGAAGAGGTTGGTGACAGGCAGCAGGATCTGTGGCAGGTTCGAATTGGCCGGCACAACCTGGAACCCCAAGGATTGCTCGTAGACTTGGAATCCGGATATGACGCTGGCTACCGTCTCTTGCTGAATGGCGGATGGAGAGACGGTCACGTTGGCGACCGCGTGCGTAGGTGTGAGTACCCATAAGCGCCGCACGGCGATATCGCCCGATCCAAACCCGAGGGTGGTCATGCCATCCACGAATTGCATGGTGGAGGTAGTGACATCCACCATGGCCGACATTCCCTGCGGCAGTTGTGAGATCGAAATGGAGGCGGCTGGCGGATTGCTCTGCGGATATGAATAAGTGAACGGATTCTGTGTCTGCTGGAACGTTGAGTTCTGGCCGTCGGAGTTATAAACGGTGATCGTGGCTGTCTGGCTGCTGGCCCCCGGAGGCGGCGTGACGGAAACCAAGCCGGACTGGCCTGTAGGATCGGACTGGTTGGCCGTATAAGCCACCGCGGCCTGTCCCGGCAGGCTATCGAAAAACACCAGGCTGGCGGCGCTCATACCGGTGCCCGCGACGGTGACTGAGCCATCCGGATTCGTAGTTACGGCGGTCGGCACGGGCGGCGGATTCTGCACCACCTGCATGCCATGCGGCAGTACAAAGATATCGTCGGGTAGCGTAAATAACAGGTGCTCGGGAAAGGCGGCGGGCGCCGACGGATAGTTGAAGATCATCTCCAGGAGTGTGTCGGGCGGATCCGCGTAGGCGGTAGGTCCGAAGTCCGTCAACCAGCCTCCTGGGACGGCACCCAGCGCCACCACGCTGAGCACGCTGGTAGAATTGGTTCCACTGGTGATGCCGTTGCCTTGCGCCACGGCCTGCGGCGTGCCGCTATTCCAATCCGCAATGGCGTTACTCGCATTCAGGAACGCCGGCTGCAGGTAGCTCGAACCCGTCCACCAGTAAGAAGTGACATCGTAGGCTTCCACCGCCGCCCGTGGCTGTACGGAGAAATTGATATTACCTGCGCTGGCGCCCTGCGCTATAGGGACGGACGCGAACTGACTCGGGTCCCAGGTACCGCTACCGTTAGGGCCGTTGTAGAAAGTACTGACGAACGCTCCACTCTGCGGTACCGGGTTGCCATTCGGATCGAGCGGCAGGGTAACATCCGACGTCGGCGGCAAGGGATGCACATACACCCAATAACTCCCCGGCGCCAAGCCGTCGATCTCGTAGCTTCCATCCGGATTGGTCAGGTTGCCGACCGCCGAGCCGTTGGGCAGAATCGCCACCACCGAAGCCATGTGTACGGGCTGTCCGCCCGCCATGGTCACCTGGCCGCTGATGGAGCCAAAGCTGGCGGGGAAGCCGCCTGTAGGATAAAGCAGCGAGACACTGGCGATATCGTCCGCATCGAGCGGCAGCGCGCGGTTGGTGGCGCGCGATACGGCGGTCGACATGGTAGCCGACGTGTAAGTGTGCTGCAAACCGATGCAATGCCCGATCTCGTGCACCAGAATCGTGAAAAAGCTCTCGGAGTAACTCGGCCCCGTGTAACTATCGGAGTACGCCGGCCCAGGCTGCTGCGTCAGGTTGATGTTCAAGTGGATTTGCGATTCCAGGATGGGCAGGAACTGGGTGCCGTCCGGCGCCGTCGCGACGCTGCCGCTCTCCGTGGGGCCTGCAAACGCCAGCACGCCCGGCTGCAGCTCTTCGAAAACCACTTCTCCGCTGGGCACACTGTGCTGTGTGCCGGCCACCTGCAGGCCGCCAAAAGCCACCCGCAGACCCGAGCTGGCCACCGAGTTCCAAACCTGTGTGGCGTTGCGGATTTGCTCCAGGACGGAGGGAAAACTGTCATTCGGCGTGTAGCTCGTAGGCCCGGAATCCGAGACAAAGAAAGTAACGGTTTGGTCCGGCAGCGCGGTGAGGTCGAACCTTTCAAAGGCGGCTTGATACGGCGGCGACGAATTCAGATAGTGGACATAGTGGTAGTAAGCCGCCGATGGAGTCACCGCGGCGGCCAAGACGCAGGCCAGCAGCGGTAATGTCTTCAACCGTGCCATGTTTACGCCGCGCCTCCGGCCGCGATGGCTGAGATCAGTTGCTGCAGCGGCATGCTGATGGACTGCGTCTTTACCGGCCGGCCGGTACCGGGCGCCAGTATCGTCTCCGTGGTGGGCATCTGCACCGCCGTAACATTGCCGGACGCGTCCGTCGGCAGGTTAAATACTCCTTGGGTGAAGCCCATGGGGTAGATATGTCCTTGGCTCGACGTCCACAGGAACAGGACGTACTGCTGGCCGGTGACCAACTGCGGCACGCCGGGATAGGTCTGGCGTACGCCTTTCGCGGCGCCGCCGGGAACCATCACATCCATGGTGCTCTGGCTTGAGCCCTTCCACTGCGCCAGTACGTCGATCTTATAGTGCGTATAGATAACAGTGCCGGAATAAGAGGCGGAAGACCCGGTTACCTGCGCCTGGACGATGGTGGTGGACTTGGAGATCAGGTCGTTCAGGCTGAGCAACTCCAGGGTGGCGCCCCAAACCGGTGTCAGGCACAGGGCCAGGCAGAGCGCAACTCGCACGGATTTCGGCACGCGATACCACACGGCAGTTTGCATACCAATTCAACCTGTTGAAAATACGAAAGTTAATACCAGGCTATGATGGCCGCCTGGGTTGCTTGGACACGTTGCAGTGGCGCTATGTCCCAGGGCTGAACGCAAGACCGGCGGCCTGCGAGCCCGCCGCAGGCTACGAGCCTGCCCCACTTCTGACTATCAACAGGGGCACCCGCAACTCGTGCCGCACTGGATTAATTGTATTGCCGTATATCAAATCTTTCAAGCGCCGATGGCCGTGGGCGCCCATAATGATGAGGTCGGGATGGATTTCCGACGCGTATTGCACGATCTGCCGGCCCGGGCGCGGGGAATGCACTATGGCGGTTTCGACCTCGATCCCATCGGCGCGTAGAGACTCCGCAATACGCTCCAGGTACTGCTCGCCGGCCTCCACTTCGGCGGTCGACGCCAGCGGTCCGTAGACCCGGCTGGTGACGCCCTCTTCCACGTGCAGCAGGTATAGCTTGGCGCCATGTATTTTGGCCATGGACGCTGCGTGGCTGAGAGCCTTGCGGTCTAACTCCGTATGATCCAGCGGCACCAGAATCCGGTGGTATTCGAGCGCGGCGTGTTGATCCGCGCCGGGTTCGGGTATGGTCAGCGAAGCGCGTCCAAAGCCGTGCCGCGCCCAATGCGCGATCAGCGGCTCGAACGAAATCCAGATCAACAGGCCCGCCACTCCCGTGCCCACCAACACCAACGGGAACCAGATCATGGGACGGCTGGCGGCCGAGCCGAGCAACTGGCCCAAGCCATCCACCAGCAGCCAGATGTTCAACGCCAGGATCAGGATGGCGGCGGCCCAGGACAGCCATTGGATCCAGAGCTTGTTGGCGAAGGCGCCCATGCGCCGGCGGTCGCTGGTGAAATGAATCAGTGGAATGACCGCGAACGGCAACTGCATACTCAGAATCACCTGGCTGAGGATGAGCAATTGGTAAGTGCCCTTGTCGCCCGAAATATAAATGACGACGGCCGCCGGAATAATGGCGATGGTGCGGGTGATGAGGCGGCGCAGCCAGGGGCGCATGCGGATGTTCAGGAAGCCTTCCATGACGATCTGGCCGGCCAACGTTCCGGTGAGCGTGGAGGATTGCCCGGAACATAGCAAGGCGACGGCGAACAGGATGCCGGCGAAGGCGGTACCCAGCAGCGGGACAAGCAGCAAGTGCGCCTGCTGGATTTCGGTAACCACCACGCCGTGCCGGAAGAAGACCGCCGCGGCAAGGATCAGTATGGCCAGGTTGACCAGCAGGGCGGCATTCAGCGCCACCACCGAATCCACCAGATTGTACCGGCAGGCGCGGCGTTTGCCGGCTTCGGTATGGCCGATCTGGCGGGTCTGCACCAGCGCCGAATGCAGGTAGAGATTGTGCGGCATCACGGTGGCGCCCAGCATACCGATGGCGACATACAGCGTCTTCCCGCTGATGCGCGGAATCACGCCCAGCAGCACCTGCGACGCCAGTGGTTTGGCCAGGACAATCTCGATGCAAAAACAGGCCGCCATGACCGTAATCAGGGCCAGGATGAACGCTTCCACGTAGCGAATGCCGAGCCCCTGGAACCAGAGCAGCAGGAGTGTATCGGCGGCGGTCAGCAGGACGCCGATCAGCAGGGGAATGTGAAACAGAAGGTTTAACGCGATGGCCGCGCCCAGGACTTCTGCCAGATCGCAGGCGGCGATGGCGATTTCGCAGAGCACCCAGAGGGCGATGGTGATGGGGCGCGGGTAGGTCTCGCGGCAGGCTTGCGCGAGGTCGCGGCCGGACACGATGCCCAACCGGGCGCTGAGAGTTTGCAGGAGGATGGCCATCAAGTTGGACATCACCAGCACCCAGATGAGGGTGTAGCCGAAGCGCGCCCCTCCTTCCAAGTCGGTGGCCCAATTGCCGGGGTCCATGTAGCCGACGCTGACCAGATAAGCGGGTCCGGCAAAAGCGAACATGCGCCGCCAAACGGGCATGTCCGCCGTATCGACGGTGGAGTGTACGTCGGCGAGGGAGCGGGCTAGAGGGTTGGCGGCAGTAATCACAGTGTCAGATTGTGACTTAACTACGGTTAACACATACGAGGTGGGAATGTCAACGGTTGGCCAAAGGAAGCCAAACAGAAGCCAATTGGCATTTTCCATTTCAGACTTGACAGACCGAAATACCGCAGATAGTATATGCATAGACAGCCTATGCTCTTATCCAAGACGGAAATCCCGCCGGGCACCCTGGAGATGTTGATCCTGAAGACGCTCAAACGCGCGGGTCCCGCGCACGGCTATGCCATTGCCAAATCCATCCAGCAGGCGTCCGATGAGGTTTTGCGGGTGGAAGAGGGATCGTTGTATCCCGCGCTGCAGCGCATCCTGCTGAAGGGCCTGGTGACGGCTGAGTGGGTGCAGGCCGGTCTCAAACGCCGGAACCGCATCTACCGCCTGACCGCCGAGGGCCGCAAACGGCTGGACACCGAGATCGGCGAGTACAGGCGCGTATCACAGGCCATCGAGCGTGTCATTGAACCAGCGTGAAACCGGCCTGAGGAGGAATTGACGATGCATTGGTTGGCAGAGGTGAGACGCAGGCTGGTATGCCTGATCCGCCGCGACCGTTTGGATCGCGACCTGGAAGAAGAAATGCAGTCCCACCTGGCGCTGCTGGCGCTAGAGCAGCAGGAGAGCGGGATCGACGCCCGGGAAGCGCGGCGGGCGGCCCGCAGGCAGTTCGGGAACGCCACCGTGCTGAAGGAATCCGGCAGGAACGTGTGGACCTGGCAGCCGGTGGAGGAGTTCGTGCAGGACGTGCGCTTCGCCTTGCGCGCCATGCGCCGCTCGCCGGGATTCACCGCCGTCGCGGTGGCGACACTAGCATTGGGCATTGGCGCTAATGCGGCGATTTTCACGGCGGTGAATGCGTTCCTGCTGCGGCCGCTGCCTTTTGCCGATGCGCGCAGGCTGGTCTTCGTCTCGCCCGTCAACAAAGCCAAGGGCATCGACGGTGTGACATCCTTCCCGGAATATCTCGAATTGAAGCGCCGCAACCGGCCGTTCGACGCTATGGGGGCCTACGGGACAGGCTATGAAAACCTCGTGGGAGTCGAAGAGCCGGAGCGGATCATGTTCAGCCGCGTGACCGCCACACTGCTGGAAATGGTGGGCGCCAAGCCGATTCTGGGGCGCCGATTTCTTCCGGAGGAGGATGTTCCCGGCGGCCGGCATGTCGCGCTGCTGAGCGAAGCCCTCTGGCACAAGCATTTCGGTGGCCGGGCGGACGTTTTGGGAAAGCCGGTACAACTCGGCTCGACTGCCTACATCGTGGCCGGTGTGCTCCCCGCGGCATTCAGCCTGACCATCGAACCGGTGGACGTTTGGGTCGACGCCGGCGCGGAGAACGTCGATCCGAATTACAGTTTCCTGACTGTCATCGGGCGCATGAAGCCGGGCATCGCGCTGCAACAGGCGCAGGCGGATATGAGCGCCCTCAACGCCCACATGCCGGCGGCGAAAGACGGATGGGGGCTGGTCTTATCCCCGCTGCGCGAGAGCTATGCCGGCGATGCGCGGCTGGGGCTCGCGATTCTTCTGGCAGCCGTCGCCATGGTGCTGCTGATTGCCTGCGCCAACCTGATGAACCTGATGCTGTACCGCGGCGCTTCACGCCGGAAGGAGATGGCCCTGCGCACGTCGTTGGGCGCGGGGCGGGCCCGCTTGATCCGGCAGATGCTCACCGAATGCGTTGTCCTTTCGCTGGCCGGAGGCTCCGCGGGCTTGCTGCTGGCGCACTGGGGAGTTCGCGCGTTCAGCGCCATGACGCCCGCGCACCTGCAACCGTTGGGCGGATTCCACATCGACGGGACGGTGCTCGGTTTTACCGCGCTGGTCTCGCTGCTGGCGGCGTTCGTCTTTGGGATGGCGCCTGCCCTGCGCATTTCCAGGCTGGATCTGAATACCGGACTCAAGGAGAGCGGCAGGTCGGCTTCCGGAGGCTGCGGGCGTCTGGGACGCTGGATGGTGGCCTGCGAAGTGGCGCTGGCGCTGGTTCTGCTGATCGGCGCCCTCCTGTTAGTGCGGAGTTTCGGGCGGGTGTTGAATATCGATCCAGGGTTTCGCACGGACCATCTGCTCAGCGTGGAAACCGCGGTCCCGGACGCGTTTCCCGACGACAAGTGTGTCCATTTCTACAGCCAACTGGTCGCGCGGGTGGAATCGCTGCCTGGAGTGCGCGCGGCGGCTGTGGTGGACACGCTGCCCATCGTTGGGGTCGAATCCGCGAATGGCCTGCGCCTGGATGGAGTGCCCGGCGACAATCATCGGGTGGCCGGGCTGCGGGTGGTCTCGCCGAACTATTTCAGCACCATGGGCATCCCTATCCGCAAGGGGCGCGGCTTCACCGCGGACGATCGCGTCGGCGGGCCCTCGGTCGCCATCGTTAATGAAACCATGGCTGCGCGGTTTTGGCCGGGCCAGGATGCGGTCGGCAAAGTAATTCGCATCTTTCGCGGCGGGACCGCTTATAAGATACCCTCGGTGGTGATCGGCATCGCGGCGAATACCAAGTATTTCGGACTGGAAGGCAGGGAATGGCCTGAGATGTTCGTGCCTCACGCGCAGTTGGCGTATGCAAGCCTGGATTTAGTGGTGCGCACCAAGGTCCCGCCGGCCGCGACGGTGAGCGCCGTGCGCAGAGTCATTCGCGGCCTCGATCCGGAAGCGGTGGTTGCCCGCACCCGGACGATGGACGCCATCGTGTCGGACTCGCTGGCGCCGCGCCGCTTCAGCGTTTCCCTGCTGGCTGCTTTCGCTCTATTGGCGCTGGTGTTAGCGGTGGTAGGCCTGTATGGCGTGGCGGCGTATGCGGTGGCCGAACGGCGGCACGAGATCGGTATCCGCATGGCATTGGGCGCGCAGCGCGGCAGTGTATTGCGCCTGGTGCTGGGCGAAGGGCTAGCTGCCACGCTGGCAGGCGTGTCGATCGGGGTATTGGGCGCGCTCGCGCTGACCAAGCTGTTGGCGGGGATGTTGTTCGGCGTTACGCCACGCGACCCGGTGACATTTGCGATCTGTGGTCTGCTGGTGGCGGGAGTTGCTTTGGCGGCGAATGCGTTGCCGGCGCGCAGGGCGGCGAGGATAGATCCTTGGACGGCGCTGCGGCATGAGTAACTATAAGGACGATGGTATGCGCGTGTTTACCGCTTTCGGAGCGTCCCTGGCGCCATGAACGGTGGGCGAGCTGCGCTCGCCGAGCCGGCTAAAAGCCGGCTGCTGGCAAAATTGCCCGCCCTCCAAGAAAGCCGACCAATCAGCAACTTGGACCGATGTTCCTGGAGAGTGCCTGACACGGCACTACCAGGGCGTGCGCCACGTAGCGCCATGTTAGCTTAGTCTTATATGCAGTTTTCCGAGTCCTTTTTCCCGCAACGTTTCGGCATCACCCCGCGGGATCTGGAGAAATATCTGGCGGAAGCGCTATCTCAAGGGGGCGCGTACGCCGATCTGTATTTCGAGTATCTCTCCACCAGTTCCATCGGCATCGACGAATCCATCGTAAAGAGCGCATCGCAGGGCGTGTCGCTGGGGGTGGGCGTGCGCGTGATCGCGGGCGAGCGCACCGGCTACGCTTATAGCGACGACCTCAGCCCGGAGAAGATTCGCAAGGCTGCGCGTGTGGCGGCGTGCATCGCAGCGGGGCCGGCCACAGTCGAGAAAGTTTCACTTAGCGAGGTCGGACGACGCAACCTGTATCCCGTGTTGACAGCGCCTACCGATACGACCTTCGCCGAGCGCGTGGAACTGGTGAAGCGCGCCGACCACGCCGCCCGCGCCTTCGATTCGCGCATCTTCCAGGTGCAGGCCAGCTACGCCGACAATCTGCGCCAGGTGCTCGTCGCCACCAGCGACGGCGTGCTTTCCTGGGACCGCCAGCCGATGACGCGCCTCAACGTCGCCGCGCTGGCGCGCGAAAATGGCGGAACCCCGCAACGCGGCCATGCCGGCGGCGGCGGACGCGTGGATCTGGGCTTCTTCCTGAACGAAAAGACGCCCGAGCATTTCGCCGCCGAAGCCGCGCGCGAAGCCATCGTGATGCTGCACGCGGTGGATGCGCCCGCCGGCGAGATGACCGTGGTGCTGGGTCCCGGCTGGCCCGGCATCCTGCTGCATGAAGCCGTGGGTCACGGCCTGGAGGCCGATTTCAACCGCAAGGGCGTCTCGGCGTTCAGCGGACGCATCGGCCAGCAGGTAGCCAGCCCCTTGTGTACCGTGGTCGACGACGGCACCATCGCCAACCGGCGCGGCTCGCTGAACGTGGACGATGAAGGCCATCCCACCGGGCGCAATGTGCTGATCGAGAACGGTATCCTGCGCGGTTATTTGCAGGACAAGCTATCCAGCCGGCTCACAGGCGCGACGGAAACCGGCAGCGGTCGACGCGAAAGTTACGCGCACATTCCCATGCCGCGCATGACCAACACGTTCATGCTGGCCGGCGAAAGCGATCCCCAGGAGATCATCCGCTCGGTGCCCAAGGGCCTCTATTGCCCCGATTTCGGCGGCGGCCAGGTGGATATCACCAGCGGCAATTTCGTGTTTTCGGCCGCGGAAAGCTATCTCATCGAAGACGGCCGCGTGACGCGCCCCGTGCGCAACGCCACGCTGATCGGCAACGGCCCGGAAGCGTTGAAGTACGTCAGCATGGTGGGCAACGATCTGAAACTGGACGAGGGCATCGGCGTGTGCGGCAAGGAAGGGCAGAGCGTGCCTGTGGGCGTTGGGATTCCTACCATCAAAATCGATCGCATGACGGTGGGTGGCACGGCGTGAGCGGGAACGGCACGTGCGCCGGCCATTATGCCGGCATGGCAGCCGGCATTGTGCAGCAGGCGCTCGCGGCCGGCGCCACCGATGCCGAGTGCACCATCGGCGAAGGCGACGAGTTTTCCGCCAACGTGCGCATGCGCGAAGTGGAGACGCTGAAGGAAGCCGGCTCGCGCGGCGCCGGGCTGCGCATCCTGCGGGGACGGCATACCGGCTCAGCGTACACTTCCGATCTGTCGGACGAGGGCCTTCGCCACATGGTACGGTCGGCCATCGAGCTGGCGGATATCACCACGGAAGATCCGCACGCGGGCCTGCCGGACGCAGCCGATCTGGGGTCGATTCCCGGCGACCTGGGGATGTACTGCGGCGACGTGGAAGGCCTGGCCACAGAGGTGAAGATCGACATGGCGCGGCGCGCCGAGGATGCCTCGTTGCGCGCGGATGCACGCATCGCCAATTCCGAGGGCGCGTCCTTCGATACGCACGTGGGCCGGCATGCCTTCGCCAATTCGCGCGGTTTCGCGGGCGAGTACCGCGCGAGCTACTGTTCGCTGTCGACGGTTCCGGTGGCGCGCGCGGGCGAATCCATGGAACGCGACTATTGGTCCACGACGGCTCGCGGGTTCACCGGCCTGGAGTCGCCCGAGGACGTCGGCCGCATCGCCGCGGGACGCGCCGTGCGGCGGCTGGGCGCGCGCAAAGTGGAGACGCAGAAAGTGCCCGTCGTTTTCGAGCCGCGCACCGCGCGCACGCTGCTGGACAACATCTTCGACGCGGTGCATGGCGGCGCGGTCTACCGCAACGAGTCATTCCTGGCAGGCAAGTTGGGCGAGCGCGTGGCGTCGGAGAAGCTGACGGTCATTGACGACGGCACCATCCCCGGCCTGTTCGGCACGTCGCCCTTCGACGACGAAGGCGTGCCCACGCGGCGCACGGTGGTGATCGAGAATGGCGTGCTGCGGAGCTACCTATTGAACACCTACACGGCGCGCAAGCTGGGTCTGCGCTCCACCGGCAACGCCTCGCGCGGCCTGGCGGGGAATGCGGGTGTGGGCAATGGCAACCTTTATATCGAACGAGGCGGCGCAAGGCCCGAGCAACTCATCACCGGCATCCGCGACGGGTTCTACGTGACGGAGCTGATCGGTTTCGGGGTGAACATCGTGACCGGCGATTATTCGCGAGGCGCGGTGGGTCTCTGGATCCGCAACGGCGAGCTGGCATTCCCGGTTTCCGAGGTGACCATTGCGGGGACGCTGCAAGGGATGCTGATGAATTTGGAGGCGGTGGGCGGCGACCTGGAGTTCCGCGGGTCGATGGCTGCGCCGACGCTGGTGGTGGCGGAGATGACGGTGGGAGGGCTGTAGCGCGCGCACTCATGCGTGCCGTGTCGAGACTCTTCTCGACACCTGCTTTTAGGGCCTTAGGTACTCGGGCGTGGGAACTTTAAGCCGGGTCGCGCCAGTCCAATAGGAATGCTCTTGAACGACGCTCGCTATGCCCTTCGGCTGATGCGGCGCAGCCCCGGCTTCACAGCCGTGGCCGTCCTCTCGCTGGCACTCGGAATCGGCGCCAACACCGCCATTTACAGCTTGTTCTACACCGTGATGCTACGCCAACTCCCGGTGGAGCATCCCGAGCAGTTGGTGGAGCTGGTCCGGGATTCCCCAACCGAACTTCATTGGCCGGGGTATTGGGGATGGGAGAAATACGAGTACCTCCGCGATCACAACACCATCTTCTCGGGGCTTACCGGCGCCGCGTTCGACAATCTGGCCCCGGTGCGCATGCCGGGTTCCGATACGGAAACATTGATCCTGGAGAATGTGCCGGTGAATTACTTTCGCTTGCTCGGGTTGAAGCCCGCAATCGGGAGGTGGTTCGGCTCGGCGGATGTCCCGGCTAGCGGGGACGGTGATGTCGCGGTGATGAGTTGGTCCTACTGGGACCGGCGGTTCCATCGCGATCCGGCGATTCTCGGCCAGCGGATCTTTTACAAAGACGCACCGAAAACCATCATCGGGGTGGCGCCGCGCACGTACGTGGGGCCGCGGGTAGGCTCCCGAACGGACGTTTGGATTCCGATGGAGCGCTACGATCTCACCATGCTTGCGCGGTTGAAGCCGGGTGTGACCATGCAGCAGGCGCAGGCTGAAATCGCCGTGCTGTATGAAGCGATGCAACGCGCCCTGCGCCTGGATCGGCGGCTGGCAACCAGGATGGAATTATTGCCGGCGGGCGCGGGCCTGGCGCGCGTGCGCGATGAGTACGGCAAACCGCTGGTGCTGCTGATGGCCGTGGTGGGGCTGCTGCTGCTGCTGGCGTGCATCAACATGGCAAGCATGCTTCTGGCGCGGTCCGCGGGGCGCCAGCGGGAACTGGCGGTGCGTGTGGGGCTGGGCGCCGGCCGCGGGCGGCTGGTGAGGCAGATGCTGACCGAATCGCTGCTTCTTTCCGGAGCCGGCGCGGCGGCCGGTGTGGCGGTAGCATACTACGGGATCGGCGTCCTGGTGCGCATCATGGCGAGCAGCCGCGCCTTCGAGCACATCGAGGTTGAAGTCCACCTCGACCTGAGCATCGTGCTGTTCACGGCCGGAATCGCCTTACTCACCGGCCTTCTGTTCGGATTGGCGCCGGCGTGGTACGCGTTCCGGGCGCAGCCGGCAATGGCATTGCGGCAGAGCGGAAGGGGCGGCGACACGTGGTTCTGGCGCTGGTTCGGCAAGGGCCTGGTGGTGGCTCAGGCGGCTCTCTCGGTTTTTCTGGTGACCACTGCCGCCCTGCTTTTGGACCACCTCACTCGGCTGCGGAATTTCGACCTGGGCTTTCGCAGCGATCATGTGCTCCTGGTGACGCTGGATCCCTCCCGCAGCGCGTACCGGCCCGAGCAACTGGCCGCACCCTACCAGGAGTTGCTGGCGCGCATGCAGGCCATTCCGCAGGTGCGGTCGGCCTCCATTAGCGGCTGCACCCCACTGGAGGGCTGCGGGTCCGGAGGCCGCTACCTGATCGCGGAAGGGTATGCGGACCGGCCGGAGGATCGGCAGATGACGGCCCTGACCTTTGTGTCACCGCGATACTTCGAAACCATGGGCATTCCGTTGGCCGCCGGACGCGATTTCAGCTTCCGGGATGTGGCGCAGCCGCGCGTCGCGATTGTGAATCGGGCGATGGCGCGCCGCTATTTCCCCGGCGTCAACCCCATCGGCAAGCACGTGGCGATCGACCGGGACCCGAAGGACGGCGGGTGGTTCGGCAGCGACCAGCCTTACGAAATCATCGGCATGGTGGGGAACGCTAGAATATTTGAGCTGCGGGACGCTCCGTACCCCGCGATCTATTTCAATATGTTCCAGGAGAGCCGGTTGCTGCATCAGTTCGAAATGCGCACTACGGTGGACCCGGAATCGGTGGCCGGGACCGTGCGGCGGATGGTGCGGGCTGTTCTGAAAACGGTGCCGGTGCAAAGGGTCGCAACGCTCGCCGGACAGGTGGACTCGAACATCGTTCCCGAGCGTCTGATCGCAACGCTGTCGGAATCGTTCGGCTGCCTGGGCGTCGTGCTCGCCGGCATCGGCCTATACGGGCTGCTGGCGTACACGGTGGCGCGGCGGACGAGCGAGATCGGGATTCGGATGGCGCTGGGGGCGAGCCCGAGCAGCGTCCGCCGGTTGGTGCTGCGAGAGGTCCTGGGAATGGTGGGTACCGGCCTGGTGGCGGGAGGTTCCATGGTTCTTTGGAGCAAGCCTCTGGTGAACGGCGTTCTCGCCGATCTGAAATGGGAGAGCGCGCTGCCGTTGGCGGCCGGCTGCGGAGTGACGATTGCGGCGGCACTGGCGGCTTCGTATGGGCCCGTG
>Ga0187867_10002745_pt1 | contig 14469 bp, 12 predicted proteins | sample June2016WEW_13_1_FD_132976 | JGI IMG/M metagenome (GOLD analysis project Ga0187867, IMG submission 132976) | Peatland microbial communities from SPRUCE experiment site at the Marcell Experimental Forest, Minnesota, USA - June2016WEW_13_10 | ecosystem: Environmental > Terrestrial > Soil >... | reverse complement strand
CTTCACAGCGCCAATCCGGATCCGCGTTGGCTGCTCAAGCGGCGACGCCGAGAGGCCGATTAAGTACTAGTCGCCCAGGAGCCCGGGTGAGAGGGGGTGACCGATGGCGAAAACGACGCGTCTCGATCCAGTCTTCTCGCGCTTCTTGATCGAAGTGCTCCCTGATGGAGTTGCCTACATCGACGAGGACGGAGTTATCTGTCATGCGAACGAGCGCCTCCAAGACCTGACGGGGTACAGCCGCGACGAGCTAGTCGGTCATGACATCGAGATGCTGGTACCGCCCCTGCACCGCAACGCTGGCAAGCTCGCTCGCGAGAACATCGCGCGCGCCATTACGAGCGCCTCTCACCTCAAGATCTTGCGTCGAGACGGACGCGAGCTCGCGATCGATGCGGCTGCCGCGCCGCTCGAGCTTGACGGCAAGGCCTGGACAGTCTTGGCAATCCGAGACGAGAGTGCCCGAAAAGAGGCCGAGGACGTGCGTGCTGCGGTCGAGCTGCGCACGATTGCGGCCGAGCTCGCTGCCGCCGAGGCTCTCGCGAGTAGCGAGCAGCGCTTCCGTCTGGCCTTCGAGAACAACATGGGCGGGATGATCTTCGTGGATCTCGAAGACAGGGTGCTCGCGGCCAACGACTCGTTTTGCGAGATGATCGGACTCCGCCCAGAGGAGATAATCGGCACGGGCGTGACGTCGTTCACTCACCCCGAGGACCGGGGCATCACCGAGGAGACCCATCGCCGCTTGATCTCGGGTGAAGCCGAGCAGGTGAGCTACGTGAAGCGTTACGTGCACAAAGACGGCCGGATCGTCCATGTCGAGGTCTCGAAGTCTCTCGCGCGCAGTAGTGCGGGGGAGATCTCCTATCTCGTCACCTCAGTCCGGGACATATCCGAAGAACGGGCTCTCAGTGCCGAACTGACTCACCAGGCACTGCACGACCGCCTCACGGGTCTCGCCAATCGGGCGCTTTTCGAGGATCGGCTCTCCCAAGCGCACGCACGTCGGTCCGATTCCCAAGGCGAGCTGGGAGCTGTGCTCCTCCTCGACCTCGATGACTTCAAGGGCGTGAACGACACTCTCGGTCACCCGATGGGCGACCAGCTCATTATGCGCGTGGCACGCCGTCTCGAAAAGGTGACGCGCGCGTCGGACACTCTGTGTCGCTTCGGCGGCGATGAGTTCCTCTATTTGGCCGTAGGACTGAGCTCGCCCGGCGCGGCCGAATCGGTCGCCAAGCGGCTTCTTGAGGTCCTCGCGGAGCCCTTCGCTCTCGCCGGAGAGCACCTCTTACAACGGGCCAGCATCGGGGTCGTGGTCTGGGACAGGTCGCGCAAGGACGCGTCGGAGCTGATCCAGGACGCCGACACTGCCCTCTACGAGGCGAAGCGGGCGGGCAAGGGTCGTTACGTTGTCTTCGCCCCCTCTATGCACCAACAGGCCGTAAGAAGCTATGCGCTTGCGCAAGAGCTCGGGAACGCTCTCCAATCCAACGAGATCTCGATGTGCTACCAGCCAATCGTCAATCTCGCGAACAACAAGACCGTCGGCTTCGAGGCCCTGATGCGCTGGCAGCACCCGGATAGAGGACAGATACCCCCGGACGTGTTCATCCCGCTTGCCGAGAGGAGCGATCTCATAATCGATCTCGGCTCCTTCGCACTCCGCGAGGCCGTTTCCGCGGCGAGGCTCTGGGGGCGGCCGTCAGATCCGGCAAGCAGGCCCTATGTCACTGTGAATCTTTCTGCCCGGCAGTTCCACGACCCGAACTTGCTGGCGATGATCAAGGAGACACTCACGGTGGGAGAACTCAAACCCGATCGCCTCCTCCTCGAGATCACCGAGAGCGTGGCTCTCGCCGACTTCGTCGGGACGACGAGCATCATCGAGCACCTCGATCACCTGGGGATCGGGATCGCACTGGATGACTTCGGGACGGGGTATTCGTCGCTGTCCTACTTGGCCTTTCTTCGTCCGCGGGTCATCAAGATCGACAGGTCCTTTGTGAGCCCGGTGCGTGAGAGTCCTTACAGCGACAAGTTGCTCGAGGCAATCGTCTCGCTGGGTCAGAAGCTGAACCTGACTGTGCTCGCCGAAGGTATAGAGACCCAGGCACAGCTAGAGCGCCTGCTCAGCCTCGGCTGTGATCTTGGGCAGGGTTATTTCTTCTCGCCTGCCGTCCCGGCCGGCGACGTCGAGCCCCTTCTCGGCCAGAAGACAAGTCATTGCTCAATTGCACCGACACTTACGATTGCGACGCAACCGCGTCTGGTTTCCGTCCCAGCAACACTGCATCGCTCAAAGCGGCGCTGATCCCGAGAGCCAAGTCCGCCGTCCGCGCGGCTGGCTGGGGACGACCAGTGCCCGAATGTGATTCAGTGAAGAACCGATATCACCCGCCACCCGAAGAGCTTGGTCAACGTGCAACCGGCACAGGCTAGGTGCCGTTTGCAGATGGCTTTGTCGCCTTGATGATCGCAGAGTGGATTCCGGGTAGATACTCGAAGGTCGATGTGAGGCTGACCTCGCCGAAACCGGCGGCCCGAAGCCCTGCTTCATATTCCTCGAACGACAGCGCGCCGGCGACACAGCCTATGTAGCTGCCGCGCTCAGCTCGCTGTGTCGCGGTGACGTCGTTTTCAGCGACGACGTCGCTGATGCCGACGCGACCACCAGGACGGAGCACCCGGTGAATCTCTGCGAACACCCGACTCTTGTCTGTCGACAAGTTGATGACACAATTGGATATGACGACGTCGACGGTGCTCGCTGGCAATGGGATCTCTTCGATGTAGCCCTTCAGGAGTTCGACGTTGGTGGCGCCGGCCTCGTCACGATTCTTGATGGCGAGAGCGAGCATTTCCTCGGTCATGTCGAGCCCGTACACCTTGCCGGTTGGACCGACGCGCTTGGCCGACAAAAGCACATCGATGCCGCCCCCTGAGCCGAGATCGAGCACGGTCTCACCAGGATGCAGGTCCGCAACAGACGTCGGATTGCCACAACCCAGGCTCGCCAGCACAGCAGCCTCGGGGAGGTCTTTAGTGGCTTGCCCGTAGAAGTCGCGTCCAGCGGCGTGCCCAGCCTCTGCGCAGGTCTCCTCGGGATGACAACAGTCATTCGCTGCCCCCGCTCCGGCGGTCACGGTGCTCGCGGCTTTCGCATACCGGCTCCGGACCTCTTCGCGAAGATCGGCGTCACTCGCCATTTCTCAACCTCCTGAGTAGGGACATGGTGGTCACCGTCAGAGCTGAAGTGCCGATTGCAGGGCTTCAAGGCGTGATCGCACAAGGGAGTACCAGACCCATTTGCCCCGCCTGTCGCCGACGACGAGCCCCGCATCGCCGAGCACCTTCAGGTGATGGCTCACCGTCGGTTGAGCCTTGCCGAGTGGCTCGACGAGGTTGCACACACACACCTCGCCCCCTTCTGCTGCGGCGAGGATCGAGATGACCCGGAGCCGGGCTGGGTCGGCCAAAGCGGCAAAGCCTGCCGCCAGTTCGGCCGCAGTTGCCTCGTCGAGTAGGCCCGCAAAGACAGAAGGACAGCATGTCTCGACTGCGGTGTCGATCAGAACACTTCGCTTGGCCATGGCTCTCTCTCCCATTGACATCTGTAGATGCATCGGCCATTATAAACGCATCGATGGATACGAATGCAAGCGGAGGTTGATCATGTCCCGAATCCAGCTCGCCCTCAACGTCGCTGACATTGATAGCGCTGTGGAGTTCTACTCCAAGCTGTTCGGGACCGAGCCCGCGAAACGGCGCCGCCACTACGCCAACTTCGCCATCGCCGAGCCGCCGCTCAAGCTCGTCTTTATCGAGGACGCCCAGCAGACCCCGGGGACGCTCAATCATCTCGACGTCGAGGTGGAAACCAGCGACGAGGTAACCGCGGCTCGGGATCGCCTTGGCCGTGAAGGTCTGGCGACGGCTACGGAGGAGCAGACCACGTGCTGCTACGCGCTTCAGGACAAGGTTTGGGTGCACGGACCTAGCGACGAGCCATGGGAGATCTACACCGTCCTCGCCGATGCGGAGATGTTTGGGGACCTGCTTCGCTCGACCGGCCCGGGGGGAGCGGTTTGTTGCGACACCCACCCGGAGCTTGGCGCTATCGCAACCGGAGCCAAGTCTTGCTGCTGACCAGTCGACATTGGGTGGCGGACTCTGTTGAGGACGAGCAGTGAGCGACGTAGTGTCCGATCGTCCGGGGGCAAGCATGGCCGCGGCGGCGCCAGTCGTCGCCCGGCTGTCATTCCTCGATCGCTTCCTGCCCCTGTGGATCATCTTGGCGATGGGTGCTGGCATCGGCCTTGGCCGGGTCATCCCGAGTCTGAACAAGCACCTCAACGCCATCCAGGTGACCTCCGGCACCTCGCTGCCGATCTTCATCGGGCTGCTGGTCATGATGTACCCGGTGCTGGCCAAGGTCCGCTACGACCAGCTCGGCTCTGTCACCCGTGATCGGCGAATGCTTGTCGCGTCCCTCGTGCTCAACTGGGTCGTGGGCCCTGCAGTCATGTTCTCGCTCGCCTGGCTGCTATTGGCCGACCTTCCCACCTACCGGACTGGTCTGATCATCGTCGGCCTGGCCCGTTGCATAGCCATGGTCCTCGTCTGGAACGACCTGTCCGGCGGAGACCGGGAGGCGGCAGCGGTGCTGGTGGCTCTGAACTCGTTGTTCCAGGTGGTTGCCTTCGCGTTTCTCGGATACTTCTATCTCAAAGTGTTGCCCGCTTGGCTGGGTCTCAGCACCGTCGGCTTGCGCTTGTCGGTCGGACGGATCGCGGAGACGGTCGCAATCTTCTTAGGCGTTCCCCTCGTGGCAGGGTTCCTCACCCGCACCTTCGGTGAACGTGCGCGGGGGCGGCAATGGTATGAGACCAAGCTGCTGCGTCGCCTCGGCCCCTTCGCCCTCTACGGCCTGCTCTACACGATCGTCATCCTCTTCGCCCTCCAAGGCCACACGATCACGTCGCGGCCCGCCGATGTTGCCCGAATCGCCCTGCCATTGCTCGGGTACTTCGCCGTCATGTGGTTCGGCTCCTTCGCGCTCGGTAAGGCGCTCGGGCTCGGTTACGAACGGACCGCCACTTTGGCGTTCACGGCAGCGGGCAACAACTTCGAGCTGGCGATCGCGGTCGCCATCGGCGTGTTCGGGGTCACGAGCGGTGAGGCTCTCGCAGGCGTCGTCGGTCCTCTCATCGAGGTCCCGGTCCTCGTCTCTTTGGTGTATGTCTCGCTATGGGCGAGAAGGCATTACTCGGGCGGCCGAGCCGGGTCGGTTGGCGGCTAGGTGCCTTTTCTGCCATGGACACCTCGAAACTGTTGCGCCCAACCGAGATGAGATCGAACGCGACGCAACGCAGATTGCAAATGACCTCCTTAGCTCACAGGAGACAAAAGGAGAAGAACAATGGCTCCTCGACAGCTGACCGACCTTGACTACGACCAGCAGCAGCTCGTCCACGAGGTTTCAGGAAGGCTCGCTTCCAGGTTTGCAGGCATGCTCGGACCTGAGACGGTCGAACGGTTTGTCGTCGACTCGATGGACCAAGTTCTGGCGACGGCCGAGACCACGGCGTTCCTGCCGCTTTTGACCGAGCGTTTCGCACGCGAGCGGCTGCAAGCCCTAGCGAAGGTGGAAGGGTCCTTGCATTGTGTGATTCCTGGCGTCCTCTTCCTGTGTGTCCACAACGCGGGGCGCTCACAGATGGCAGCCGGATGGATGCGCCGTCTCGCTGGCGATCGTGTAGTTGTCTACTCGGGAGGCTCCGCGCCTGCCTCGGAGATCAACGCGGCCGTCGTTGAGGCTATGGACGAGGTCGGGATCGACATCCGCGCAGAGTTCCCAAAGCCATGGACGGAAGAGGTCGTTCGCGCCGTGGATGTCGTGATCTCCATGGGATGCGGCGACGCCTGTCCTTTCTATCCTGGTAAGCGCTACGAGGACTGGGAACTCACCGATCCTGCAGGACGAGACATTGAGTCAGTCCGACCGATCCGAGATGAGATCAAACTGCGCGTCGAATCGCTCCTATCGTCGCTCGGGGTCTCCGCCGGGTGACGAACCTCCTCGTAGGCATCTTCTGGGGAGGAAAGCCGAGCGGTCGCGTCCGAGGCCCCACCGGCACACTGGGCGGAATCGGCTTCGTTGTAAGCGGAACGGGTCTGGTTTGAGCAAAGCGTTCAAACTGCCGCGGCATCACGGTCGCGCAGGCCCAATGAATGAACAGATCGCGAACAGAGTCGCCGTCCCATATATCGGCGAGCTGGTCGCCCGGGTACAGGCGCGCCTGCGTGCTGCTGAACGCCGGGGTCGAGCACAGTCCTCGCCTGTAGGCGTCTGAAGCTCGATCTTCTGCGTCGCGAGGCCGACACGGGTACCGGCTCCGTTGCGCTCACCGCCGCGAGCTCGAGCTGGTTTGCCACCTGCTCCGCAAGCCCGGGGAGTGGTTCGTTCCATGGATGACCTGCTCCTTGGGCGTGTGTGGCGCGACTCCGCAATTCTTCTCCAACGTTTCGATGGGTAAGTTTGTCGGTTGCGGATCAGGTTCGGTACCGATGTGATCGCGACGCTTCGCGATGAGGGTTGCTTTCGTTGGACCTGATCACTCGGGACGTCGCCGCCGCTCTTGGAATCTCGATCGAAGCACCGAGGCGTTGCGCGCGGCCAAACTCGACCAGGTCAACTACTACGTGCCCGACTTCGCCGCCCTGACGGAAAGGGCGGACCGTCCTGGGCGGCGCAGCGTCGTCTCGACGCGAACGTCGATACGACAAGCGCAACGGGAGAGCTGGCTGATGGCGACGGTCGTCGTCGCCTTCTCCGAGTGCGGTGCCGCCTGATCGGTCATAGCACCAAGGATGCCCTGGTCGCCAAGAAGGCCGCAGGCGTCGCCTGGGCCGTCCCCCGCACCTCGACTGATCCCTCCGGCAGCGGATAATCGCAGAGCGGGCTGGCGGTCATAGTGAGCGAGATCGCCGAGAAGCTGACCCAAGGGGCAGCGGCGGCACGCCAGCATGGTGCGGCATGTGGCTCTTGAGGCTGCGACGGCTGCATCTGCGACCGCGTAGTGGCCTCGCGTCCCATTCGGGAGAAGGCCGGTCGACAGGGCCTTTCGCCTCTATCAAGCGACTCCTACCTGCCGCACCATTCTTGTGGCAGGAGAGGATTTGCGTCCCTGCGACAGTCGACTCGGGATCTTCGTAACGGAGGTTGCCAAATGTCAGCCCAATCTGATCCTTCACAGTCTGATCCTTCAGTCCGCTCCGGGCGGCAAGCGGTACGGCAACTCGACGAGCTTCTCGGCAGGAAGATCGATCGCCGTCAGTTCTTCGCCCGGGCGGCGGCGTTAGGCCTGACGGCCTCGAGCGCCGGCGCGCTTTGGGCGGCAATGGGCTCGCCCTCAGCGGCGATGGCCTCAACCGCGTCCGGCTCGAGCAGAAAAGCCCAGCCACCTACCACGACGCTCAGTTGGCGGCCGACTGCCGACGTGCAAAACGTCGACCCGGCCCTGCTGCCCGGGCTTGAGGATCCCACCTACTCCCCGTGCTTCTTCGAGGGCCTCATCGCCTACCGACCGGGCACGAGCGACGTCGTCCACTGCTTGGCGGAGACCTTCGAGCAATCGTCCGACGGTCTGCAGTTCCATTTCACCTTGAAACAGGGCATCCCGTTCCACAGGGGCTACGGAGAAGTGCAGGCGAGCGACGTCAAGTACTCCTTCGAGAGGATCGCGGGCCTGACCAAGCCCAACCTGAACTCGCCTTACCAGGGCGACTGGGCAGCGCTCGAGACCGTGCGCGTCGAAGGCAAGTACTCGGGGACGATCGTGATGAAGGAGATCTTCGCCCCCACCACGACCAACACCCTTTGTGTGGGCGGGGGGAGCGGCAGCGTCCTGTCGCAAAAGGCGGTCGAGAAGCTGGGCAAGAGCTTCGGCACGAACCCGGTCGGCACCGGCCCGTACGAGTGGACGTCGTGGGTGCCCGGCCAGAAGCTCGTCATGACGAAGTTCGCCGACTACGGGGGAGCCAACAAGGCTTACGCCAACAAGTTCCTCTTCGAGGAGATCGAGGCGCTACCGATCCAAAGCGACGACAGCGCTTATGCCGCTTTGGAGAGCGACGAGATCAACTACTGCGAGTTGGGCACCTCCACAGTCAGCCAGGCGCGTCAGAACTCCTCGATGAAGGTCTACGACACCCCGTCGGGTCTGTACTACTGGCTGGCTATGAACGTGACCGAGCCGCCCCTCGACAACATCTGGCTCCGGCGGGCCATCCGACAGGCGGTCGACGTGCCGGGCATCATCAAGGACGCCTACAACGGCCTGTACACGCGGGCCAACGCCATCGTCTCCAAGCAGATGTCGATCGGTTACTGGGCCGACGCTCCCCAGTACAACCAGAACATCGCTCTTGCCAAGTCCTACCTGCGAAAGGGCGGCCTCAAAGACATTGAGCTGAAGCTGAACGTCGACAACTCCCAAGACGACGTGTCCGCGTCAGAGATCATCGCCGCCAACCTTGCCGAGATCGGCATCAAGGTCAACATCGAGCCGGTCGACCCGGCCGTGTTCTCCGACCTTCCCGGTCCCGGTGGCGGCGGGGCCCATCCTCAGCTCCTCTACTACTACTACGGGGCCCAAGCGACGGACCCGAACGAGTTCTTCGAGTGGTGGACCTGCAATCAAGTCGGCTTGTGGAACTGGGACCACTGGTGTAACCCGGAGTTCACGAAGCTCACGAACGAGGCGCTTAGCACCTACGACAGCGCGGAGCGGACCAAGCTCTACATCGAGGCGCAGAAGTTGTGGGATTCCGCCGCCGGCATGGTCTGGATCTGCGACTCCCTGAACTTCATCGGTGTCCAGCCCTACGTAAAGCCGTCTTTCCTGGCCTATGGAGGACCGATCATCTGGAACACAACCGCGGTCTGAGTCTCACCGTGCGGACCCACGACTGGACCTTAGGAAACAGAGGTCAGCCAGGGCGAGCGCAGGTTTCGGTGATCGCGGCTAGCGCGAGCCGCTGCCGAGGACGAGGTGCTCCGTGATCGGTTACTTCGTCCGGCGGCTCGTGGCTGCGGTGCTCGTCATCGTGATCGTGATGGCCTTTTTGGCCGTCATGGACCGCCTCATCCCGGGCAATCCCGTCACCTACATCTTCGGTCCGCGGGCGAATCCCGCCTTGATCGCCCAGGTCCGCAAACAGATGGGGCTCGACGTGTCGGTCCCTGTGCAGATTTACCAATACATATTCGGCGCCCTGCACGGCAATCTCGGAGTCGATTTCGTGACCGACCAGCCGGTATCGAGCCTCGTGATGGAAAACCTGCCCTACACCGTGGTACTCGCCTTTAGCGGTCTGGCTCTGGCCGTGGTCGTCGGAGTGCCCCTCGGCATTCTCGCCTCGACGAGGCCCGGAGGCTTCATCGACAGGGTGATCGGGATCGCCTCTGTGTCGGCCATAACCATGCCCTCGTTCGTCCTCGGCCTGTTGTTGATCCTCGTGTTCGCCGTGCACCTGCATTTGCTCCCGGTCATTGGGGCGGGTGCGCCAGGGGACCCTGTCGACGACGTGAAGCATCTGGTGCTGCCCGCCACCGCCCTCGCCATCGGCTGGATCGGCTACTTGGCTCGGCTCGTGCGCTCCAACATGCTCGAGGTGCTGACGGCGAATTATGTGCGGACCGCACATGCCTTCGGCGTGCGCCGGAGCAAGGTGTTCTACAAGTACGCCCTGAAGAACGCCGCCGCACCTGTCGTGGCTGTCCTCGGGGTCGGCCTCGGCAGCTTGTTGGGAGGAGCCATCTTCATCGAAGTGATTTTTGACCGCCCGGGACTGGGCACGCTCGCCTACAACGCCATCTCGTCGAGGAACTTCCCCATTATCCAGGGTACGGCGCTCGTCATCGCCGTCATGGTCATATTTGCCAACCTGCTTGCCGACTTTTCCTACCGACTGTTGGACAGCCGCATCCATCTCGGCCAGTCGGCCGGCGGCTAGAAGGTTTCTCGAAGTGTCACTCGTCGGGGCGCCGGTTCCGCCAATACGGGCTGGCGTGAGTGACCCTTCATCTCCTGGCCCGGTGGCCAAGACGAGCCGCTCTACCAAAGCGCGCAACGGCGTCGCATTGCTCCTCAGGACCCCTGGCGGGCTGATCGGCACCGTCATCGTGGTCGGACTCATCGTGCTGGCAATCTTCGGCCCGGAGCTGGCGCCCTATTCCTTCAGCCAGATCGACGTGAACAACCCGCTTCAGGGACCGACGCTGCACCACCTCCTCGGGACTGACCAGCTTGGCCGGGACCTGCTCTCGCGGCTCATCTACGGAACGCGGATCGAGCTTGAAGTTGCCGTTCCCGCAGTAGCGACAGCTCTCGGCGTCGGCCTGGTGCTCGGCCTGCTCGGCGGGTATCTGGGAGGACTCGTCGACAACGTGGTCGTTCTTTTCACCGACACCTGTCAGTCGTTCCCGGCCATTGTGCTGGCGCTGGCCCTTTTGACCGTGCTCGGGCCATCACTTCCCAACCTGATCATCGTGATCGCAGTGACGTTCAGCCCCAACTACGCCCGTACGAGCCGTGCCCTCGTGCTGAGTGTCAAACAAAACCAGTACATCCTCGCCGAACGGGCCCTTGGCGCGCGACGGCTACGAATCATGGTCCGACACGTGCTCCCCAACATCGTCGCCCCGCTCTTCATCCTCCTCGCCATGGACATCCCGAGCGCCATCACTGCCGAAGCAGGCCTCTCTTTCCTCGGACTAGGGGTTCCCCCACCCGACCCCTCGTGGGGATCGATCCTCTCCGACGGCTTCAACTCGATCTTCCAGGCCCCCTGGGCCGTGCTCTTCGCATCAATGGCGCTAGGCATAGCCACCATCGGTTTCCTCCTCTTCGGTGAGGCGCTTCGCGACGTGCTCGACCCTCGTCTTCGCGGCGTCACGGGATGGCGCGCATGACGCCCGGGGATGAGGTCGTACTGGCGCTTGAGAATGTCGGCGTCGAGTACGAAAGCCGCGGCACCACGATGCGAGTCCTTCCCGGGGTCTCTTTGGAGCTGCGTCGGGGAGAGGTCGTCGGTCTGGTCGGCGAGTCCGGCTCCGGCAAGAGCACCCTTGCCCTTGCCATCTTGCGCCTCCTGCCTGCCAACGGCCGTATCGTCGGTGGCCAGATCCTTCTTGACGGCTCGATTGACCTCACAGGGCTCGGAGAGGAAGCTCTGAGAGAAATGCGCGGACCCAAGATCGCCATGGTCTTCCAGGACCCGCTTACCTCGCTCAACCCGACGTTCAAGATCGGGGGGCAGATGGTCGACGTCCAAGCCGCTCACGCCCCGCGACGAGCCCGGAGAGTCGATCGCAAGGCGTTCTTGGAAAAGGCGGTCTCGCTCTTGGGAAAGGTCGGACTTCCCGATCCCGACCAGATCGTCCGCTCCTATCCCCACCAGCTGTCGGGCGGGATGCGCCAGCGGGTCATGATCGCCATGGCGCTTTCTCTCGAACCGGAGCTACTGATCGCAGACGAGCCGACCTCGGCCCTCGATGTGACCCTCGAGGCGCAGATCCTCGCCCTGTTACGGTCGATCCAGGCGAGCAGGAACCTCACGATCTTGTTCGTCACCCACGACCTAAATGTCGTGGCCCAGATCTGTGACCGTGTCGTGGTCATGTACGCAGGCGAGATCGTCGAGCAGGGAGGGGTGCTCGACGTATTCGAGCATCCCCAGCACCCCTACAGTGAGGCCCTACTGCAGGCAGTTCCCACGAGGCGCAACCGGGGCCGGACGCTCGCCACCATTCCAGGCCAAGTGCCGTCGCTGCTGCGCGAGGTGCGGGGCTGTCGGTTCGCTGACAGATGCGGCTACACCAAGCAATGCTGCAGGACCGAGTCGCCTCCCGTCGTCGCTTCGGGTGCCAGCCAAGCAGTGCGCTGTCACATGCGAGGCCCTGCGACTCTCTGGGAGAGTCAAGAGGAAAAGGCGCAAACATGAGCGCCTCGATCTCCACAATCGGGTCCGGTGGCTCGCTCCTTGCGGTCTCGGACCTGCGGGTCGTTTTCTCGGGCGGCGGCCCCGTCTCGAGGCTGTTCAGCAAGGACAAGGGCGTACGGGCCGTCGACGGCGTCAGCCTCGAGGTAGCTCCGTCCGAGATCGTCGGGATCGTAGGTGAGTCGGGCTCTGGCAAGACGACTCTTGCCCTTGCCGCCCTTGGGCTCACGCACGTGACCGGGGGCCACGTGCTCCACGGGGGCGAGGACATCACCCGGCTCGGCGCAGCGAGGATCCGCCGGGTACGGCGTAACGCCGTCATGATCTTCCAGGACCCGCATTCGAGCTTGAGCCCACGTATGCGCGTCTCGTCGCTTCTCCTGGAGCCCTACTTCATTCACAAGGTCCCCGAGTCCGAGCGCTACGGGGTCGCCGAGCTCTTGGAGATGGTGGAGCTTCCGAGCCGCTTAGCGGGCCTCTACCCGCACGAACTCTCTGGCGGGCAGGCCCGCCGTGTTGGCATCGCTCGTGCCCTCTCCTTGCGGCCCAGGCTTATCGTCGCAGACGAGCCGACGACGGGCCTCGACGTGTCCGCCGCCAGTTCGATCCTCAACCTGTTGCAGTCTCTCCGCGTGAGCTACGGGACGGCGTACCTCATCATCACCCACGCCCTCAACGTCGTCGGATATCTGGCGGACCGGATAGCGGTCATGTACCTCGGCAGGATCGTCGAGTCCGGCCCCGCCGAGCAGATTTACGATGCTCCACTTCACCCCTACACGCGGGCGTTGATCGCTGCCATCCCGGAGATGGACTCCCGTAGCGGGAAGAAGGAGCCATTCGCCTCCGGGGAGATCCCGAGCCCTCGGGACCCACCGCCCGGGTGTCACTTTCATCCCCGCTGCCCGTTCGCTGAGCAAACCTGCCGGTCCGTGGCGCCTCTGCTCGAAGAGGCGCGCCCGAACCAATCGGTGGCCTGCCACCGATGGCAAGAAGTCGCGTCGCGCGAAGCTCCTTGAGCGAGCGGTGCAGCCGACGGCCCAAGGAACCCGTCTGAGTTGATCGGAGAAGAGCGCTTGACCTCGGAGCATTTGACGGATCAGCCCAAGAGGGCACAAGCGATAGTTGCGGGCCTGCATGGTGTCGGCCTGCGCTGAGGAGGATCGACCCAGCAACATTGGGTGGCGGCTCGCCTGGGGTCAATCGGTGGGCAAGGTCAGCTTGCTAAAGGACATCAGTAACTGGATTGAACATTGAAAGGACGACCCCGTCCCTATGTGTGGGTGAAGACGGCTGATTAAATTCTCACGTCACTCGCCAGATGTTGTGAGCGAGTTTCGGCCTCATTACTAGAGAAAGTCTCTCAAAATGTCGAAAGACCACGAGCGGTCGAAGAAGCATTCGTCCCCGTCAAAGGCTAGTAATTGCGAGTTGAGGTACAGATGGGTTAGGTCACAGGTGAGCTCGTTCTCGGCGACGAGTCGTGTTGACCAGTCGCCTCGCTTGAACTTCACCGTCCTTCGCGTCCGGTAGCGGGCAGAAAGCGGGTCGCCTTCGGCTACCGAGTGGGAGAAGGAACCTGCCTCGGCCATCTCGAGACCGTCGGGAAGCATGACTCGTCCGTCACTGCTGTGGCGCTGGACCTCGACAATCCCTGTGATCGGGTGCTTGGTCAAAACCTGCTCGAACGACGGGCCCTCGAGCAGTTCTGTGGCGATCTTGGGTGCAGTCTCCGGCCGCTCGAATGGCCGCAGTGTCTCATCGAGCGCGAGCGGTTCACGGAGCGGCAAGTCGAGAAAGCTCGCCCCGCAGAAGACAGTAAGGGTGACCGCTTCCGGAGAAGGCCACGCCCAGGGGAAGTAGGTGGGCGAGATCGCCACCCGCAAGCGATGACCGGCGGGCACGACTTGGCCGATGGCCTGGAGCACTACCGAGACAGAGGTGGGCTCGCCTGAGACGAGGGCCTCTGGATGCTCATGGCTCTCGCGGTGAGAGATGTTTAAGAGTCCTCTTGTGATGAGGGAGGACTCTCCGTTTTCGAACACGTCGCACAGGCGGACGGCGACGAGAGCTTGTGGGCGGTCGGAGGAGACGACAAGATGGGCCACGGGCTGGCCGAGTATCTCGAGGGCGTCGGCGAGCGGCTCCGAGGTAAAGCACAAGGACATCCCGTCCTCGACGCGCTGGTCAGGCGGGGCCTCGAGCGGCGCCCCGAAAGCGCACCAGGCACCCGCGTCCTGACCGGCCACCTGGGATCCCCGCCACGAGAGGGCCCGTGTCCCGCCGGCGTCGTCAGAGAGCGATCCGTCGTTCAGGTACTTACGCCGTTGCGAGATGTTCGGGGAGGGCCATGAGGCCTCAGCGACCCACCTGCCCGGGCGAAGAGCGTGGTGGGTGGCGGGCGGCAAAGCGTCTTGTATCCAGGCGCGCACCACCGGCTCGTCCATGATCCCTGTCGGTTCG
>Ga0187867_10002742_pt1 | contig 14474 bp, 16 predicted proteins | sample June2016WEW_13_1_FD_132976 | JGI IMG/M metagenome (GOLD analysis project Ga0187867, IMG submission 132976) | Peatland microbial communities from SPRUCE experiment site at the Marcell Experimental Forest, Minnesota, USA - June2016WEW_13_10 | ecosystem: Environmental > Terrestrial > Soil >... | reverse complement strand
GAAGTGTTCACGTAAGGGTGTGAGCTGGGACAGCGCGAGGTAATCAGGATACGGCTCACGCCATAACGGCTGGGTCGCCACGCTTTGTCCACAGGCTCAGCCCGCTTCGGCACCGCCCCCGTGGCGAGTCCGCTGGTCGGCCTCGAGTGCGAGCACGCCGAGGGCTTCGAGGCGGGAGAGCAGCTCGTGGGCCCGCCTGTCGTTGTTCACCCAGATCTGGTAGTCGGTGCTCTGGTCAGCCGAGAGCCATTTGCCGACTGTCTTGTTGGCGACCTTGCGGGTCCACTGGAAATAAGGACCGTGAAGCCGGGGCGGCTCCGCATGGCAGGAGCAGTTGGGCCGCCCGCAACGGGTGCGACGCTCGATGATGGAACCTGGCAGGACAAAGCCGCTGCGGGCAATGGCGGCCAGCTCCTTGGCTATCTGACGGACCTCGGCTTGGTGCTCAGGCTCCAGGCGCATGAGTCGAGCTTCCCACCGGGGATCCACCATCTCGGTCATGGCCTACTGTATATCTACTGTTGTAATGAACACGACCGGCCCAGACGCCTCCACAGAGCAGGTCAAAGCTGCCGTCTCTTTGACCATCGCCTCTTATGACCCGGTCGCTGTCGGCCCCGAAGCCGCCGCCTTTGCCCGGACCGTGGTGGGCACGCTCGCTCCGGTCAGTCGAGAACGCGCCAAGGCATTGCTGCACGCCTCCTCGCGCCTTGCTTGCTTCGGGTGCTCGACCGGGCTCGGCTTGGATCCAGAGGTGCTGTTTCACCCAGCGGTGATAGAGCGCTTCGTCCTTGTCTCAACGACGCGCCTCAGCCCAGCTACGCGCCGCACATTGCGGGCGAACCTGCGCTTTTTGGCCCGCCGGGTGCTCACCTCGATGCCGCCAGGACCGGTGCCCCTGCCACGCGATCGCTCGAGGGCCCCCTATGGGCCAGCCGAGATCGACGCCTACCTGGCGCTGGCTCACGCCCAGCCGAGCCTGTCGAGGACCATGCGCCTGACCGGTCTCGTCTGCCTCGGGGCCGGAGCGGGGCTCATGGGAGCCGATCTCCGCTATGTCCGTGGCCACGACGTCGTTATTCGCTCGGGCGGTCTGGTCGTCAACGTCTTTGGCAAAAGGCCACGCGTGGTGCCGGTCCTCAAGCGCTACCACGATCTGCTCCAAGCCTCGGCCGCCTTCGCCAAGGGGGCCTATGTGACAGGAGGCGAGATGCCCGCGCGCCACAACGTGACAACTCCGCTCGTGTCGGGCCTGAGCGGTGGGATGCACCTCGAGCGACTCGACACTTCCCGGCTCCGGGCGACCTGGGTCAAAGAGTGCGCCGAGCGGATCGGTCTCAAGGGCTTCATGGCCGCGGCCGGGATCACCTGCTCGCAAAGGCTCGGCGACGTCGTCTCATTGCTGCCGGCACTGAGCGAGCCCGAGATGGTGATGCTCTTGGGAGCGACAAGCTGAGCCGGCAAAGGCGGCTCTTGGCCTACGAGGCGGCCCTCGACGACTCGGGCGTGGCCGAGATGATCGAGGCGAGGATGCCCAAAGGGGGAAGGCCCCGCCAGCTCTCCTCGCGCACGGTGCTGTTGGGCGTGATGCTCGCACTCGATGCCGGGCGGCCCGCCCAGCTCAAAGCCGCCTGGCGGGCACTGTCCCAGCTCTCGCTTGCCGACAAGGGCGACCTCGGCGTTGTCGCCACCGGGCCCTCTGGGTGGCACCGGGCCACCTATCGCCAGTATGAGGACGCTTTCGGGGCGGTCGTCAAAGCGATCGACCCCAGCCCGGTGCCTTCGTTCAAGGGCATCGAGGGACACGAACGGGCATCCTGGCTCAAAGCTGCACGATCCGGCATCGATGCCGAGGCGAACAGGGCAGTCCTTCACGGTGTCGTCGAGGCCCTTGTCGAGGCAAGCGTGCCCGAGGAGCACAAGTCCGCCTCCAGCTCGCTGGCCATCGACTGGACCGATCACGAGACCTGGTCGCGTCCCCGGGCCAAGGGCGACCCTCAGCCCGCCAATGACCCCGATGCCTCCTGGGGCCACGCCAAGCGCAACGCCCCTGGGGCCAAGGACTGTCTCTTCTACGGCTACTACGCCCAGGTGGCGACGATGGTCAAGGACGAAAGAGGTCCTGCCGTCCCAGAGTTCGTGCGGCGCATCGCGTTCGCGCCGCCACGCGAGGATCCCGCCGCGGTGATGGCTTCGACGCTTGTGCGCGCCAAGCATCGGGGCCTTTTGCTCGGCGACGTGCTTTGTGATTGCGGGTACTCCAACCGCGACCCGGAGAGCTTCGCCCGCCCGTTGCGGGGTGCCGGTGCCCGTCTCGTGATGGACCTGCACCCAAATGACCGCGGGCCGCGGGGCACCTTCGAAGGAGCTGTCATTTGCAACGGCCAGCTCTACTGCCCGACGACGCCGATGGCTTTGTTGGGCCTCGGACCACTTCGCAGAGGAGCCTCACCAAAAGAGGCCGCCGATCATGACGCGAGGTGCCAAGAGCTCGCCCGCTACAAGTTCTCGGCCATCACGTCTTGCGACCCCGACGGTTACCAGCGCTTCTCGTGCCCGTCATCTGCCGGCAAGCTCCGCTGCGCGCTGAAACCTGCCTCGATGGTGCTATCAGCTGATCGCCCGAGCGTGCTCGAGCCACCCGGGGCCGAGCCGCGTTGTTGTCGCCAGGCGACGATCACGGTCCCCCCTCAGGTGAACGAGAAGACCCGCCAGGCCCACGACTACCCGAGTGCGGCCCACAGAGCCTCCTACGCTCGACGCACGGCTGCCGAACGCGCCTATGCCTCGATGGCAGACCCCTCTTCAGGCGGCATCCGTCGGGGCTGGTGCCGGCTGTTCGGCCTCGCGAAGAACACCCTCATGTACGCACTCGCCGTCGTGGTGCGCAACGTGAGGATCGCCGAATCATTCGAACAGCGGAAAGCAGACGAGACCCGGCACCGTGCAATCGGGCCTCGTTCACGCAAGCGGCGGCGCAGGTACCAGAAAGACGGGCGTGAGCCACACGACGCGCCCCCAGAGAAGATTCCTGTGGCGCCCGGCTAGAAGAGCCGACTCGCGCCCAACTGGCGCCATCCCAACAAGACCCGGTCCAAGTCCTGTTCGATCACGCCTTTCGCGTCATCACTGGGCGGTTGTGAACACGGATCGACGGCGACGACACAACCGGATGCTTGAATGACCGCCAGCTCAGCGCCTTCGGTGAACCCGAAGGCGATCGAGCGTGAACTTTTTGCGGCGGAGGGAGTGGGATTCGAACCCACGGTGCCCTCGCGGACACAACGGTTTTCGAGACCGCCCGATTCGGCCACTCTCGCATCCCTCCGAGCGAGGAGGTTAGCCGACGATGTCGCGACGGCTTGCGAAGAAGTCCCGCAAGAGCGCTGCAGCCGGAAGAGCGCTCACGCCGCGGAGAACTTCGATCTCGTGGTTGAGGCGGGGATCCGCACACAAATTGAACAGTGAGCCGCAAGCGCCTGTCTTCGGGTCGAACGCGCCGAAGACGAGGCGGTTGACCCGGGCGAGCACCGCCGCGCCCGCACACATGGGGCAAGGCTCGAGCGTGACAACGAGCGTGGCGCCGTCGAGGTGCCAGGTGCCGAGCATCTCTGCCGCATCTTGCAGGGCGAGGATCTCGGCGTGGGCGGTCGGGTCCTTGCGCAGCTCGCGTTCGTTGTGGCGCTGCGCGATGACGTGGCCCCCGATGAGCACGACTGCTCCGACGGGAACGTCGTCATGGTCAAGGGCGAGGACGGCCTCCCTCAGGGCGGCGGCCATGGCCTCGGCGTCGGTCACCTTGGGAGCGTAGATCCGCGCGTCGCACCGCGTGCGGGACCAGCGTCGGCTTCGGCGCCGTCGGGAAGCTCGAGAGCAACGGTGAGCGTGACGGCGTCGAGAAGGCGCCTGTCGTGGGTGACGAGCAGCAACATGCCGTCCCAACCCGCGAGGGTCACTTCGAGTTGCTCGATGGCTGGAAGGTCCAGATGGTTGGTCGGCTCGTCGAGCACGAGGCAATTGGTGCCTTTGGACATGAGCAATGCCAATTCCGCTCGTGTCCGCTCGCCGGGCGACAGCGTTCCGAACGCCCGCTCGACCTCGCCCGCGCCGAGGGCGAACTTGGCGAGCAGCGAGCGTGCTTCACGGGTCCGAAGTCCGCTCGCGGCGACGAAGCCGGTCATGAGCGGCTCGCTCGTGTCAAAGCGCCGCCTGGCCTGGCCGAGCTCACCGAACACGACGCGGGGACCGATCCATCGCTTGCCTTCGTCGAGCGGGGTCGTCCCGAGGATCATCGAGAGCAAGGTTGTCTTGCCGGCTCCGTTGCAGCCCAGGATCCCCAGGCGGTCGCTCCATCCGACCTCGAGGTCGATCGGCCCGAGGTGCCAGTCTCCACGACGGACGACCGCGCCCTCGAGCCGTACGACGACATCGCCGCTTCTCGGCGCAGCCGCCATCTCGAGGTGGAGCAGCCAGGGTTCGAAGGGCTTTTCCACTTCCGCGAGGCGCTCGAGTGCGCGCTCGGTCGAGCGGACCTTGGAGGCCTGTTTCTCGGTGCGGTTCAGGCGGAAGTCCCTTTGCATCTTGTCGTTGTCCTTCGGGCTCTTGGCGGCCTTCGAGACGCCTGTGACGGCCCACTGGCGTTGCTGGCGTGCCCGGGCGAGGAGACGCTCCCGTTCGGTGCTGTAGGCGTCATGAGCCTCCTCAGCGTGGCGTTGAGCCGTGGCCCGGGCATCGAGATAGGCCTGCCAGCCTCCCCGGTACAACGTCAACCTGTGAGAGCCGGGATCGATCTCCCCGACCGAGGTCACGATGCGCTCGAGAAACGCCCGGTCGTGGGAGACGACGACGAGTCCGCCGCCGCGGCGGTCCAAGAAGTCCTCCAGCCGTTCGAGGCCGTCGAAGTCGAGGTCGTTGGTGGGCTCGTCCAAGAGCACGATGTCGAACCGGGACAACAGGAGCGCCGCGAGAGCCGCCCTCGCCGCCTGACCGCCGGAAAGCTGCGACATGCCGAGAGCCAGCAGCGACGCCGGGAGGCCGAGGTCGGCACAGACGGTCCCGGCCCGTGCTTGGAGATCCGGACCGCCGAGGGCGAGGTACCGTTCGAGCGCGGCCCCGTACCGGGCGTCGGCTCCCGGCTCGGCGTCGGCCAGCGCCCCCGCCGCCCGGTCAAGAGCGGCTTCTGCCCCGGCAACTCCTGTTCGCCTCGCGAGGTGCTCGGCGAGCGTCTCTCCCTCGACGGCTTCGCGTTCTTGTGCCAGGTAGCCCACGGTCGCGGTCGGGGGCAGGAGCGTCACGCGACCCTTGTCGCTCCGGTCGAGGCCCGCGAGGATCCGCAGCAGCGTGGTCTTGCCGACGCCATTGGGCCCGAGAACGCCCAGTCTCGTCTCGACGCCGACAGAAAGGCCCACCGCTTCCAGGACCGTCTGCACACCTTGGTACTTGGTCACACCTCGGGCGACCAGCGTCGCCGTGCCACCTGTCGTTGTGCGTGCGGTGGACCGTGTGACGGCGTTGCGGGCGTTGCGGGCGTTCGGCATGTAGATCCCCAAGTTGAGACGGACGGTGGGCAGGCTCGGAGCGGGGATCAAATACGCACGGGACAAGGCTATCGCAGCCGTTGTGACCGGCGACCACGTGGTGTGTCAGTTTGTTTTGACAAGAGCCGGCTGTCAGTTTATACTGACGCCATGGACCTCAACGAAACGCCGGGCACAAGGAGAGCGGAGAGCCCGGACATCAGCCCGTCTGACGACCCGGCCGCCGGCTTGCGCGCCGTGTTGGCGCTGCGCCGCCTGGCTGAGCGAGTCGAGGCGGAACAGGTGGCCCGAGCTAGAGCCGAGGGCTGGTCGTGGCAGCAGATCGCCGAAGGACTGGGGATGACCCGCCAGTCCGTCCACGCCAAGTACGGAGGAGGACTGTGATGATCAAGCGACTTGTGGGACAGCGCATGGCCAAGGCAAGGGAGCAGCGCTACGGTGCGCAGTACAACTTCGGCGCCACGTACTACGACGCTCGGGACGAGGCGATCCGGCGCGGGGATCGCACGATCGGCACCGAGCACCTTCTCCTGGCGCTGCTCTTCGACCCCGCCTCTCCGGCGGCGAAGGCAATTGGTCATGACCTCGACGGTGCTCGTCGGGCGCTCGATGTCCTCGACAGCGAGGCGCTTTCGGCAATAGGGATCGAGCCCGCCATCAGCGCCGGTCCCGTCGCTGTTCGCACGCGAGGCAGGTTGCGGCTCACCCCCGCTGCCAAAGCGATCTTCACGGGCATCCCCGATGCCCGCAAGGACCGCCGGGCCGGTTTGCGGAAAGTGCTCGATGCGCTCCTCGACCTGCGCCGCCCCGATCCCGCGGCCGAGCTCCTCGCAGCTCTGGGCGTCGAAGCCTCGGTGGTGCGAGAGCGTTTTGCCAAGCTCGACCAGGATTCGCAGCCGTGAGCGTCAGCATCGGTCTGTGACGCTCAGCCGGGCATGCGCCTCCAGAGCGAGCGGGGGACGAGCCTGAAGATCCCGAACACGTACCGCAGCACAGGAGGGGCCCAGACGATCTCCGCGCCCTTCTCGAGGCCACGCACGACTGCGTCGGCGACCTCGGACGCGTCGATGGCAAGTGGCGTCGCCTTGCGCCCCGCGGTCATCTTCGTTCTCACGAAACCAGGCCGTACCACCATCACGCTCACCCCACTTCCGGCGAGTGCGTCGCCAAGCCCGAGCGCAAAGCCGTCGAGGCCTGCCTTGGCCGCCCCGTAGACGAAATTGGCGGCCCGTACGCGATATCCGGCGACGGAGGAGAGCACGACGATCCGGCCGTGGCCCTGGGAACGCAGCACGCGGGCAAACGCTGTCATTGCGGCCGCCGGGCCCGTGAAGTTCGTCGAGGTGAGCGACGCGACCCTGGGAGCGTCGAGAGTCGCGAGATCTGCCATGTCGAGCTCACCGGCGGCGATCAGCACGAGGTCGATGCCACCGAGCCGTTGGGCTGCCGAGTCGGCGAAGCCCTCGAGGGCGCTTGTCTCGGTCACGTCGAGCTCCTCGGTCTCGACCTTCGGGACCGAGAGACCACGGAGCTCCTCGGCCGCGACCTGAAGGCTGTGGCCGGTCCTGCCCGCGAGGAGAACAGAGCTCAGCCGCCGGCCGGCGAGGGCACGCAGGATCGCCCGGGACAGATCGGAGCCACCGCCGAGCACGAGAACCGTCTGTGGCATGCCGGTGACGTCGTTCATGGTCTGCCGCCTCCAAGGACCCGGGACTCCTGGCGTCTGGGCCCGTTGTTCAGTTGAACTGGAACGACCTCTTCGAAAGGTTGAGCCAGAAGCCTTCGATGGCCGTGTCGATCGTCGAGGGCGAGTCGATCACAGCTCCGAGTGCGACGAAGAGCGGCACCAGGTGGTCGACCGTCGGGTGCGCGAGCTCGAGAGCCGGCGCTCGGCGCCGGTAGTCCATCAGCGCGTCGAAGTCCCGGAGCGCGATGCATTCGGCCGCCCAGGCGTCGAACTCCGCCGACCAAGCGGGCGGGTCGTCGTCAGGCCGGCGCGGGTCGATGAACGGAAGTCCGTGCGTGAGAAAACCGCTCCCGATGATGAGGACGTCCTCGTCTCGAAGAGGGGCGAGCTGCCGTCCGGTCTCGAGCAGAGCCTCCGCACCGAGATTCGGCATCGAGATCTGAAGGACCGGGACGTCCGCCCCAGGCCACATGCACATGAGCGGGATGAAGGCCCCGTGGTCGAGCCCTCGTCCTGGGGCCTCGGCAACCGGCTGGTGGGCTGCGAGCAGCTCCCGGACGCGGCCGGCCAGCGCCGGTGCACCGGGCGACGGGTAGACGAGCTTGTAGAAGCGCTCGGGAAAGCCCCAGAAGTCGTACACGAGAGGCACGGCGGTCGTCGCGGCGATGCTGAGCGGGGCCCGTTCCCAATGGGCCGAGATCATGAGGATCGCTGCCGGTCGCCTCAACGACCCGGCCCAGGACGCGAGCTGGCCGGGCCAGACGGGATCGTCCAGAAGTGGCGGTGCTCCGTGACCGAGGTAGAGCGACGGCATCCGGGCCGCCTCCCGTGTCGAGACCGAATCGCTCATCGTGAGTGCCATTCTGCCCGACAGCGGCCGATGACCAGGTCGCCGGACTCCCCTCAGGCGACGTGGCGGCGGGCCGAACTGCCGAAGACACGCTCCGATCGCGCTCGATAGGCTCCCTGCATGGCCTTTCGTGGATGGACGGCCGAGGCGATCGAGTTCTACGAGGGCTTGGAGGCTGACAACTCCAAGACGTACTGGAACGCGAACAAGTCGGTCTACGAGAACTTGGTCCTGGGGCCGATGACCGAGCTGCTCGCTGAGCTCGGGCCAGAATTCGGGGAGACCAAGCTGTTCCGCCCCTACAGGGACGTACGGTTCAGCGCCGACAAGGCTCCGTACAAGACAGCCATCGGGGCGACCCTCGGGTGGGGGGGCTACGTCCAGCTGTCGGCGGAAGGCCTCGCGGCGGGAAGCGGCATGTGGAGGATGGCTCCTGACCAGCTGGAGCGGTACCGCGAGGCTGTGGCCGCCGAGACCACCGGCAAGTCGCTTGCCGACCTGTTGACGGCGCTTCGGGCTGCGGGGTTCCAAGCCGAGGGCCACGACTCGTTGAAGACGGCGCCCAAGGGCTATCCGAAGGACCACCCGCGCATCGAGCTGTTGCGCTACAAGGGCGTCACCAGCTGGAAGCAGTGGCCGCCAGGAGCTTGGCTGGGCAAGCCCGGTGCCAAGGATCGCATTGTCGGTTTCTTGCGGACGTCACAACCGCTCAACGAATGGCTCGCGGCCAACGTCGGGCCGTCGGAGCTCGAGCATTGGGGGCGTCACTGACGTAACCGGCCGGCCGGCCAGCGGACGTCGTCCCGATCGGCCACGAGACGCTGCAAGTGTCAGACGAGCAGCGCCCCGACAAGCAACCCCTAGCCGAGCACTCGTAGACTTCGTGTTCTCGGAATGTCCGGGATTCGAACGGAAGCCAAGTTGGGAAATGGGAGGAGAACCATGACGATTGCCGTTGGCGACCGCATACCCGACGTCGAGGTACGGGTGATGGGTGACGATAGGCCGGAGCCGATCCAGACCGGTGACGTCCTCGGAAGGGGCAAGGTCGTGCTGTTCGCCCTCCCCGGGGCCTTCACTCCCACCTGCTCTGACTATCACCTTCCCGGTTTCGTCATTCGTGCCGGCGAGCTGCGGGCCAAAGGGGTCGGCACCATTGCCTGCTTGTCGGTCAACGACGCTTACGTGATGGATGCCTGGGGGATCGACCAGGAAGTCGGCGACGAGATCGTCATGCTCGCCGACGGCAACGGCACCTTCACCCGAGCCATGGGTCTCGAGTCCGACAAGAGCGGAGCCGGGCTCGGAATGCGTTCTCAGAGGTACGCGGCTGTCATCGACGACGGGGTCGTCACAGCGCTCATGGTCGAGCCGGCCGGGGACCTGAGCGTCAGTTCGGCTGAATCGGTGCTGGCCAGCTTGTAGCCGCTGGCACGCGACCGGCATTCTGCCGAGCCAAGGGTCGCCGTTAGGCTCGGTCGCAGCCAACCAAGAGTGTGAGATCGGGGGATGCAACCCGTTGATACACCCCTACGAAGGAATCATTCCTCGTGAACCTTGGTGAGTGGGCGAGGCAACAGGACATCCATCCGCAGACCACCTATCGGTGGTTCCGGACGGGCACGCTCCCGGTTCCGGCGCGCAAAATGGGCAAGCTCATCTTGGTCGGTGACCTCGAGGCCGGGCGGGTGAGCAGCCGCCTCACCGCCGTCTGCGAACGGGTGTCCTCGGCCGAGGAGCGCGACGACCTCGACCGCCAAGTGGCTCGCGTGTGCAGCTGGGCTGTCGCGAACGGCTCTTCGATCGACCGCGTGGTCACCGAGGCCGGTCCCGGGCTGAACGGCAAGTATCGAAAGCTTCTTGGGCTTGTCTCGGGCCCGAAGGTGACGACGATCCTGGTCGAGCACCGTGATCGCTTCGCCAGGTTCGGCTCCGAGCACGTCGCCGCGTCTTCTAAGGCGAGCGGGCGGCGCCTCGTCGTGATCGACGACGCCGAGGTCGACGACGACCTCGTTTGGGACATGACCGAGGTGCTTACCTCGTTCTATGCCCGCGCCGGCGGCCGCAGGGCGGCCGAGCATCGGGCGGCAAAGGCCCTTGCCGCAGCCTGCGAGGACGACGATGCCGCGTAGGTTCGGACCACCTGACGGCTGGGTCGTCCAGGGGTTCAGCTTTGCCATCGACCCGACCGACGAGCAGCTCGCCATCATCGCCCGGTTCTTCGGCGCTCGGCGAAAGGCTTACAACTGGGCCTTGGAGCAGATCAAGGCCGGCATCGACGCCTACCACGCCACCGGCGTCGAGTCGAAGCGTCCCTCCCTCTACGGGCTGCGCAAGCGGTGGAACGCCGAGAAGTCGGCCATCTGCGTGAACACCGAGACCGGCGAGGTCTGGTGGCCCGAGGTCTCGAAGGAAGTCTTTGCCAACGGGATCGCTGGCGCCGTCGACGCCTACTGGCGCTGGCAGGGCTCGCGTGCTGGGACGATTGCCGGCCGCCGGGTCGGCTTTCCCCGCTACAAAAAGCGCGGCAAGGACCGGGACCGCTGCACGTTCACGACCGGGGCCATGCGCCTGGAGCACGACCGGCGTCACCTCACGCTCCCGAGGCTCGGGACGCTCCGCACGCACGAGAACACTCGCAAGATCGAACGCCTCGTGACTACTGGGCGGGCGCGCATCGTCTCGGTCACGCTCTCGCGCCGAGGCACGAGGATCGTCGCCGCGGTCAAGGTCGCCGTCTCCCGGCCCCAGCGCCCGGGCGTCGCGGAGCCTTCCTCGGTCGTCGGCGTCGACGTCGGAATGCGCAGGTTGGCGACGGTCGCGACAGCCGAGCAGGTGATCGCCGTCGTCGACAACCCGAAGGCCCTGGAGCACCGGTTGACCGAGCTCCGAGGTCTCCACCGCCAACGCTCCCGCCGCACACCCGGCTCGTCCCGCTACCGGGAGACGGCAAACAAGCTCACCCGCCTCCACGCTCAGGTGGCGGCGGTCCGGCAGCACGCGATCCACAACCTCACCGCCCGGCTCGCCAAGACCCACGGCGTGATCGTCGTCGAGGGGCTGGACGTGGCAGGGATGCTGCGACAAAAGGGCCTCCCCGGCGCGCGAGCGCGCCGGCGGGGGCTCTCCGACGCAGCCCTCGGGGAACCGCGGCGGCAACTCCGCTACAAGTGCGCCTGGTACGGGAGCACATTGGTGGAGGCCGACCGTTTCTTCCCCTCCTCCAAGACGTGCCATGTCTGTGGGCACGTCCAGGACATTGGCTGGTCGGAGCACTGGAGCTGCGAGGCCTGCAAGGCGGAGCACCAGCGCGACGACAACGCCGTTAACCTCGCCCGAGCGGCGAGCCTGGGCGCAGTTGGCGCCCCGGTGAAGCGTGGAGCCGAGCATAAGACCGGGCCTCGCCCGGCAGCTGGCGAAGACACGCGAAAGGGAGGCCCGGCATCCGCCGAGCCGAACAACTCCGTGAGGAGTGCAGCGTGAGTGGGCTCACCAACGCTCACTCGGCTGCAACGGATGACGTGGGACCACGGTCCTTTGCCGGGACGAGCCGCCTACTGGCGGCCGGGACCCTTGCGGCAGCGATCGCGCTGATCCTGGCGGCTTGCTCGGGTGCCTCAGCGTCCGCCTCGTCGACCGGTGTCGGTGCTTCTCGGACGATGCGCCAAGCCCCCGCAAAAGAGGCTCAGGCCCGTCACGCTCCGGCGCACCGGGCTGCTGCCGTCACACTTGGCGACCTTTGGACCTATGACTATGGGAACACGCGCTCGGGGCACGACACGATCGACCCTCCGATAAAGAACCTGTCGGGTCGTGCGGCCTGGGACGATGACTCCCTCGACGGCGGTGTCTATGGGGAGCCGCTCGTTTACGTGTCGACGGTGTATGTCGCCACTGAGAACGACACGGTCTATGCGATAGCAGCCGGCACCGGCAAGGTGTACTGGCACTTGCACGTCGGGACCTCGGTACCCAAGTCTGTGATCGACTCGGCTCCGACGGTAGGTTGCGGGGACATCGACCCGCTCGGGATCACCGGGACGCCCGTCATCGACGCCGCCACCGACGAGCTCTTTGTCGCCGAAGAGACCGAGCTGGCCGGCCAGAAGGGCTGGCAGGGGATTCGGCACTGGCTCGTGGCGATCAGCCTGACGAGCCACCAGGTGCTCTGGCACCGGGACATCGACCCGCCGTACGGCAACGACCCGAGCCACTACTTCATCCCCGCCGAGCAACAGCGCCCCGCGATCACGCTTGCCAACGGGCGGCTCTATGTCGCCTTCGGAGGCCTCGCCGGTGACTGCGGCCAGTACCACGGCTACGTCGTCGACCTCCCGGTCTCCGTGACCGGGCCGCTCGGGAGCTATCAGGTCCCGACCCGGCGCGAGGGCGCGATCTGGGAGACGAACGGGGCTGTCGTGTCGCCTACAGGCGACCTGTACGTCGCCACGGGAAACGGGAGCTCCAACAACGTTGCAGACTTCGACGAGGGGAACTCGGTTGTCGAGCTGTCCCCGACCCTGAAGCGGCTCGGCTACTGGGCCCCGAGCGACTGGGTGCAGCTCAACGACCAGGACTGGGACCTCGGATCGGCCGGGCCGATCAACGTGCCGGGGACCTCACTCCTGTTCGTCGCCGGCAAGCCTTCCTCGAGCGGTGACTACGGGTACCTCATGAGCGAAGGCCACCTCACCGGCATCGGCCACGGTGCCTACACCGCTCCGGCATGCCCCGGGGGCGGTGACTTCGGTGCCGACGCGTCTGACGTCATCGGCACCGGCTCCGGCGCCCGGATCTTCATCTACGCAGCGTGCGGCAGCGGAACTGAAGCGTTCCAGGTCACGACTTCGCCTGTGGCGTTCCACCGTGTGTGGTCGCCCTCTTTCGGGAGCCCGAACGGGCCGCCGATCGTGGCGGGCGGTCTCGTGTGGGCCCTCGACTGGGATGGCGCGGCCCTGTACGGCATGAACCCGCTCAACGGGGACGTCGTCGTCCATCGCACGACCGACGCGCTCGAGCATTTTGCTACACCCGCTGTCGGGTACGGGATGCTCTTCGTGCCGAGTGCGGGCGGCATCGAGGCCTTTCGCGTCCTCGGCTGATCGCCAGCAGTCAGACCGAGCTGCGCGGCGCTCAGGCAGTCAGCGCTACTGCAGCTTCGGGCGTCGTGACCCGGAAGCTAAAGCTCTCCTCGAGGTATAGGTATGCGTTGTCAGCGTCGTGATGGCTGTAGCCCAGCGAAAGATCTTCTCCCGACTCGAAGAGAAAGTCTCCGCCTCGCAAGCTGAGAACCACGGCACCCTCGAGCCCCGGGGCCCACACGATCGGGCCACCGAGGATCTGGCGCAGGTGGTCGAGCACGACCAGTCCGCCGTGCTCGGTCGTCTCGACGACGCCGGTGTACTCCTGGGGGCCCAGGGCCAGTCCGTAGGGACCGCTCACACCGGCCTCGAGCAGCGTCTCGACCGCCTTGGCCACATGTCCCGGATAACTGGCATAAGCGGTCCCGAGAGTGATGGGTTCGTGAGTGGTCGCGCTGGCTATCCCGTCGATGCCTGCCGCAGGCCAACCGTGGAAGACCGCGATGTTCTCGGCCACTGCGATCCGCCGCGCCGCCGCGTCAAGTCCGGCCAGGTCAAGATCGATGGCTCCACGGTCGGCATCGAGCAGTTCGTGACGCGAGATCGCGAAAGGAGCCCGAAGCTCGACCAGCGGCAGGACCTTGCGTTGGCGCGCCTGCAGGTTCTCGCCGGGGGCCTTGACGTCGGACACCCGTCCCAGGTTCGTGGCCGAATACCCCCAGCCCAGGGGACCGGAGAAGTCCACCAACTTGCGGGCGCCGAGCGCAGGCACGAGCCGCTCGCGGCCTTCGGCATCCAGTTGGCTCCAGGCGATGTCGGTGATCGGCGCGTGAGAACGCATGAGGTGGTTCACAACGACTCTCCTTTGAGGCTGCCGACGCCGAAGGTGCCAGCCGTGCCGGGGGCACCGGAGTCGCCGGGGACCTTCGCCTCAACCTCGGCTTCGATCTCGGTGACCGGCGCGCTCGTGAAAAGGTAGGTGCGAAGGTCGCGCTCCAGGACCGCGTCGTGGCGGCGCAGCCACTCCAGGAGCATCGCGGCGTGCTCTTTCTCCTCGTCACGATTGTGCGCCATCACCGAAGCCAATGCGGCGTCACTCGTCGCGTCGACTCTCTGGTCGTAGCGGTCGATAGCCTCGAGCTCCTCCTGGAGCGACGCGATCGCACGGTGCCTGTCAGCTGTCGCGGGCGAAAGTCGGCTCTCGGGCTCTTGCAGCCCGGCGGTGTCTGTCATGGTGGGCCTCCTCAGGGGCATCAAACGACGGTCGGTGAAGCGACGGAGGACTGCAGCGCACTGCTCCACGCGCTTTTGATCCCGCT
>Ga0187867_10002741_pt1 | contig 14475 bp, 12 predicted proteins | sample June2016WEW_13_1_FD_132976 | JGI IMG/M metagenome (GOLD analysis project Ga0187867, IMG submission 132976) | Peatland microbial communities from SPRUCE experiment site at the Marcell Experimental Forest, Minnesota, USA - June2016WEW_13_10 | ecosystem: Environmental > Terrestrial > Soil >... | reverse complement strand
CGGCACGCTGCCAATCGTCTACTTTGGAACTGCGGACCAGAAGCGAAAATATCTGCCGAAGCTCGCCCAACTCGAAATGCTGGGCGCCTATGCGCTCACCGAGCCTCTCGCCGGCTCCGACGCGCTCTCCGCGCGCACTCGCGCCGACCTCTCGCCCGACGGCAAACATTACATCCTCAGCGGTCAGAAAATGTGGATCACCAACGGCGGCGCGGCCGATCTGTTTACAGTCTTCGCTAAAGTCGGCGGGGAGAAGTTTACCGCCTTCCTGGTGGAGCGAAGTTTCCCCGGCGTCTCCAGCGGCGCCGAAGAAAAGAAGATGGGCATCAAGGGCAGTTCCACCACGGCCGTCTACTTCGACAACGTGCCCGTGCCCGTTGAAAACGTGCTCGGCGAAATCGGCCGCGGCCACATCATCGCTTTCAACATTCTCAATGTCGGCCGCCTGAAGCTCGGTCCCGGCACCGTGGGCGGATCCAAGAATGTGCTGGCGGTATCCCTCAAGTACGCCAAGGAGCGCAAGGCCTTTGGCCAGTCCATCGCCGAGTTCGGCATGATTCAGCACAAGCTGGCCGAGATGGCCATCCGCACGTATGCGGCCGAGTCCATGACTTATCGCGTGGTGGGGCTCATCGAATCGCAACTGGAAGGCTTCTCCTGGTCGCAAGCCAACGCCGCGCAAACCATGCTGAAGGCGGTGGAAGAGTATGCCGCCGAATGCTCCATCATCAAGATCTACGCTTCCGAAGTGCTCGATTACGTGGTCGATGAAGGCGTGCAAATTCACGGCGGCTACGGCTACCACATGGACTATCCTGTGGAGCGCGCCTATCGCGATTCGCGCATCAACCGCATCTTCGAAGGCACCAACGAAATCAACCGCCTGCTCACCACCGGCATGCTGCTGAAGCGCGCCGCGCGCGGCCAACTCGGCCTTGTACAAGCCGCTACCGGCGTGCTCCAGGAGATCCTGGGCGGCCCGCGCGGCGGCGAGGACGAGCCTACCGGCCCGTTCGCCGACGAAACCAAGATCTTGATCAACGCCAAGAAGATCGCTCTCATGCTGATGGGCGTCGCTTATCAGAAGTACATGCTCGAAATGGAAAAGCAGCAGGAGATCCTGGCGAACATCACCGACGTGATCATGGATATCTTCGCCATGGAATCGGCGCTGCTGCGCACCCAGAAGCTCGCCGAATCCGGCAAGGGCGCCAACGCCGCCGACATGACCGCGGTGCTGGTCCGCGACGCCATGGCGCACATCGACATGACCGCCCGTATCGTGCTGGCGGCCTGCTCGGAAGGCGACTCGCTGCGCACCAACCTCGTCGTTCTGCGCCGTTTCGGCAAGTACGAACCGGTGGACGCCATCGCGCTCCGCCGCAAGATCGCGCACCGCCTGCTGGACGCCGAACGCTACATCGTCTAGTGGGGCAGGCTCGCAGGGGTGCCCTCTGAGCCCGGCGGCCTCGTAGGCCGCCCTCCGGCGCTGGAGCCTTGGGCAACACCCGAACGTAGGGATCTTCGCATGAGCCGGCGACACATTCCGGAGGGGTATGTTCACGCATTTCCGCACCGACGTGGCACGCTACCAGCAGCATGCCAGTCAGCCGCAAGAGTGCAGGACGCACCATCGTTCTTCCTAGTTACGCCAGGTTCTTCGCCAGGAATGGCAGCCCTTGCACGCCGTAGAACGAGTGGATATCGTCGAAAACCTCCTGCTGGGCCAGCGTCGCGGCATCGAAAATCTCGTACACTTTCCGCACGCGGGCGAAGCTGGCGCGGCTGGCTTCCACCGGGAAGATATCGTCCTTCATTCCCGACTCGACAAACAATGGGCGCGGCGCGATCAGACCGGCCACATCGTACATCTCGGCCCAATTTAGAATTCCGGGGACGTAGTTATCGATGCAGTGCGACAGGCTCATGATACTGTCGCGGAAGGTGTTGAGATAGCCGCTGATCATGGCGGCACGGATGCGCGGTTCCAGCGCCGCGGCGAAGGTGGTGACCTCGCCGCCTCCGGAGATGCCCATGCATCCCACGCGGCGTGCGTCGAGTTCCTTGCGGGTTTCGATCCAGTCGATGGCGCGCATCACATCGTAGACGCGCCATGCGATCATGGTCTGGCCGAGCAACAGCGCCGCGCCGGCGGAGGGCTGGCAGGCGGTGGCCTCCGCGCCTTTCTGGCGCGTGACCGGATCGCGGCGGCAGCCGAAGCCGAATGGTTCAATGGCCACCGCGGCCATGCCGTGCTCTACCACCTGAATAGCGAAATCGTGTTGATAGCCGGGCTTGTTGGTGCGGTCGCCACCCTGTGGATCGATACCTACAATGTCATCCACGCCGCGCCCGTGGCCGGGTATGCAGACCATGGCGGGATGCGGCGGCGCGGAGGCGCGCGGCGTCAGCAGGTAGCCCAGCACGAACACTCCAGGCCGGCTCTCGAAGATGAACTTCTCGCGGCGGTAAGCGGGGAAATCGCGCGTCTCGAGCGTCTGCGACTGCAGCGCGGCGCGCGGCGCGGGAAATCCGCCCACCAGTTCGGTTAGCTTCGCGTGCAACCGCTTCTGCCACGCTTCCGCCTGTTTGCGGTTTTGCGCACGGAAAGTGAGTCGCAAAGGCGCCGACTCATAGAGTTTGCGCGTGTAAAGAACCGGATCGAACGCGGCGGCATCGACCTTGCCGTCGAAACCTTGCAGGGCTCCGGCGTACTTGCCCTGGGCGTTGTCCGGATCCGCCGCGTGCGCCGCGGGTAATAAGGCCGCGGTTCCGGCAGCCGCCAGTTTGCCGAGTTCTCTGCGGGTCATGTGGTGGCCGTTTTCTGCTGCGCCACCCACGCGTGAATGCGCCGGCTCAGAACGTCCAGCGGCAGCGCACCCGCACCGACGATCTCGTCGTGAAACGCGCGAATGCTGAATTTTTCTTTGAGTTCATCCTTGGCGTATTGGCGCAGCTTCAGTATCTCCAGTTGGCCGATCTTGTAACTCAATGCCTGCCCCGGCCACACCATGTAGCGGTCGGTCTCGGCCTGTACGGTGGGCTCGTCCAGCCCCGAGTGCTCATGGAAAAAATCGACGACCTGCTGGCGGGTCCAGCGCTTGTAGTGGAAGCCGGTATCCACCACCAGGCGCACGGCCCGCAGCATGTCATCCTGCAGGTGCCCGTAATAGCTGTAAGGATCCTGGAAGAATCCGACCTCCTTGCCCAGGCGCTCCGCGTAAAGCGCCCATCCCTCCCCGTATGCGCCGTAAGACTCGTGCTGGCGGAATGCCGGCAGACTTGGCATCTCCTGCGCGATAGAGATCTGCAGGTGATGGCCCGGCACGCCTTCGTGATACGCGGTAGTTTCGTTGTCCAACAGCAGGCGATTCCGGAAGTCGCCAGTGACCACCATCACGCGGCCGGGCCGGGAACCGTCCGGCGTGCCCGGCTCGTAGTGAGTGGAGGCCTCCTTCTCGCGAAACTCCTCCACCGGCTTTACCTCTACCCTGCCCTTGGGCAAACGGCCGAACAGTTCCGGCAACTTGGTGTACATCTGGTCGATGTACTTGCTTGTCAGGTCCAGGATCTCCTGGCGGGAGTGTGCATGCAGCTTCGGATCCACCGCGATGGCCGCGTTGAAATCCTTCAGATTCTTGTACCCGAGCTGCTGGGCCACGGCCAGCATGCGCGTCTCGATCTCCGCAACCTGCGCGAGGCCAATTTCATGGATCTCCTGCGGTGTGAGATTGGTAGTGGTGCTCTGTTTCACGTCCAGCGCGTAGCGTGCATCGCCGTCCGGCAAGGACCATTCGCCGGGTTCAGCGCGGCCTTTCGGAGCATATTCGTCGCGCACAAAGAGGGCGAACTTTACATACGCCGGCAAGACAGATCCCCCAATCACGCTCAGGCCCAGGTCGCGCAAGCGATGTTGGTCGTCTTCCGTGAAGCTTTTGGGGAACTTCGTAAATGGCAACGCCATGGGCGATTTCTCGGGTGCTTGCGTCGCAATGGTGTCCGCCTGCTCCACCACTTTATCCAGCAGGAAGCGGGGCGGCATCAGTCCGTCTTTCATCCCATGGCGCATCAGGGCCATGGTCTGATCGATTGCGCGCGGCGCTTGTGCCAGCCGGAAAATGTAATCGCTGTAGTCTTTCACGGTATCGAAAGGCGTAAATGTGGCCAGTGTAGGCAACCAGATATGGATGCCATCCATCTGGGAAACCGGCATTTCCCACGACTTGAAACGCGCGCCCTCCAATTGCATTTTCAGATCGCGCACCATCAGCTCTTTGTTGAGCGATTCCTGGTCCGGGAAGCCGGTGGTGTCAATGGCCTCGAACCGCGCCAGGAACTTGCGGGTTTCCTGCATGTCTTTCTCAACGGCTTCCTCGGAGAAGTCGCCGAGTTGGTCGTTCCAGCGCTTGTCGCCAAAGACGGTGGCATTGATGGGATGCGTGCGCAGATTATATTCCCACTGCTCCGCCAACAAGGAGTCCAGCGCCTTGCGCCGCGCGTCGACGTTCAGCGGCGATTGGCCGGCGCAGCACAACGGGCCGAGCAGGCTAAGTCCGACGACATAGACAAAGGAGGCAGCCATCTTCTTCCCCTCCCATCATAGGCTACAGTGGGGCTACCGTGGCACGCGCGACCAAGCGGGTAGCCGCGGCATCATACGGCGCGCCGTCGAGACCGCCGAAGATCCGCACATCCGAAAATCCGGCGCGCTCCAGCAGCGCCGCCAGTTCCTGCCCAGAATAGAGATTCTGTTGGAACTCGAAATGCCGGGTGCGCTCACCTTCGATCAGCAGCCACTGGACGCGCAGACGGCCCCAGCCGGGATAGACGTCATAGTGATGGACCTCGATCTCGCCGGAGGGCCCCTGCTCCCAGTGTGACGTACAGCGCTGGGATATCACGTACTCCTTGCTGGTCACATCGATCACGAACACGCCGCCCGGCTTCAAGCTGGCGCGCACATTGCGCAGCACGGCCAGATCCTGCTCGCGCGTCTCGAAATAGCCGAAGGACGTGAACAGACTCAGTGCGAGATCGAAGGCGCCCGGCCGGACGAAATCGCGCATATCGGACTCCACCAGTTCGACGCCCGCGCCGGCGGTCAACTCACGCGCTTTGCCCAGTAGAAAAGGGGACCGGTCCACGCCGGTGACTTCGAATCCTTTCTGCGCCAGGATCAGGCTATGGCGCGCCGGACCGCAGCACAAATCCAAAACGCGGCCGCGTACCACACCGCTCAACGCCAAAACTCGGTCCACTTCCCCGGGTGCGGCGGTCCGCTTGCGCTCGCCGAACATATACGGATAGAAGGTCTGCCAGAATTCTTCGTTTTCAAACCACTGCATCCAGTTAATATACCCGACCATCCAACTGACGAGGAGGAACCAAATTGGAAACGCGACGGATTGGATCTCTGGAAGTATCGGTGGTGGGCCTGGGCTGCAACAACTTCGGATGGCGCATCGACGCCGAGGCCAGCGCGGCCGCGGTGAACGCCGCGCTGGATGCCGGCATCAACTTCTTCGACACGGCGGATATTTACGGCGCGGGCGCGAGCGAGGAATTTCTGGGCCTGGCCCTGGGAGCGCGGCGCGGGGATGTGCTCATCGCCACCAAATTCGGGATGAAGATGGACGAACAGAGGCGCGGCGCGCGTCCCGAATATGTGCGGCAAGCGGCCGAAGACAGCCTGCGGCGGCTGGGGACCGATCGCATCGACCTGTATCAACTGCACCAGCCCGATGCGGACGTTCCCATCGCGGACACTCTGGGCGCGCTGGACGACCTGGTGCGCGCCGGCAAGGTGCGCGAGATTGGCTGTTCGAATTTCCCGCGCGATCAGTTGGGCGCGGCGGACGCGGCCGTGCGGGAAGGCGCCGCGCGTTTCGTCAGCATCCAGAACCAATACAGCCTGGTGCATCGCGAGCCGGAAGCGGAGATCATCCCGGAATGCGTGCGCTCGGGAATCGCATTCCTGCCGTATTTCCCGTTGGCCAGTGGGCTGCTCACCGGCAAGTACCGCCGTGGCGGAGCGCTTCCCGAAGGCAGCCGCGCGCGGGATGGATGGGGCCCGAAGGTGTTCACGGAGGAGAACCTGGCTTTGGTGGAGTCGCTGAGCGCATTCGCGGCCGGGCACGGACACACCATGCTGGAGTTGGCGGTTTCGTGGCTGGCCGCGCAACCGGCGGTGGCATCGGTGATCGCGGGCGCGAAATCGCCGGAGCAGGTGAAGGCTAATGCATCCGCCGCGGGGTGGCGGCTCGCGGCCGACGACCTGAAGGCGATCGAAGCGATTCTGGCACAGGCACCGGCGCAATGATGGCGGCGTGTGTCAACATGATAATTGCGCATCCTGCTGGCACATAACTCGCTCTACTATCCGTCCTATGGCGGCGGCGACAAATCCAACCGGCTGCTGATGGAGGCGCTGGCGGCCCGTGGACACGCGGTGCGGGTGGTCGCGCGCGTGGAACATTTTGGCGCGGAGGCGCACGCGGCTTTGGTGCGCGAACTGACTGTCCGCAACGCAGTGCCGCAAGCCTGTGAGCGAAGCGTCGAGTTCCAGTTGAACGGCGTGGACGTCCGCATCTTGACGCGCCACCCAAACCTGCGGGCTTACTTCGCCGATCAATTGCGCGCGTTCTCGCCGGAGATTATCCTGGCTTCCACGGACGATCCGGCCCATCTGATGCTGGATATCGCGCTGCGGTCGCCGCGCGTCCGCGTGGTCTACCTGGTACGCGCTACCATCGCGTTACCGTTCGGTCCGGATAGCAGCTTGCCGAGCGAGTTCCAAACCGATGCCGTGCGGGAAGCCGATGGCGTAGTGGCGGTGAGCGAATACGTGGCGCAATACGCGCGTCGATGGGGCGGCGTGGAGGCCATCCACGTGCCGATTTCGCTGCTCGATCCCGGCGGCCATCCGGAACTGGGTCGCTTCGATAACCACTTCGTCAGCATGGTGAATCCATGCGCGGTGAAGGGCATCTCGATCTTTTTGGCGCTGGCGGAACGCTTTCCAAACGTGGAATTCGCGGCCGTCCCCACGTGGGGCACCACGGCGACGGATTTCACCGCGCTGCGGAAGCTGCCTAATATCTCCGTGCTTGCCCCGGTCGACGATATCGACGATTTGCTGCGCCAGACGCGCGTGATGCTGGCGCCATCGCTGTGGGCGGAGGCGCGGTCGCGTATGATTCTGGAAGCTATGTCGCGCGGCATTCCCGTGATGGCCAGCGACGTTGGCGGCCTGGCGGAGGCCATGCTCGGCATGGACTACCTGTTGCCGGTTAATCCGGTGGCGCGCTACCGGCCCATGGTGGACGAGCTGATGGTGCCGGCGGTGGAGATCCCGCCGCAGGACGTGGGACCTTGGGCGGCGGTGCTGGACCGCTTGTTGACGGACCGCGCGCATTATAAGCGGTTGGCAGCGGAGTCCCGGCGCGTGGCGTTGGAATACGCGCGCAATCTGAACGCAGGGCCGTTTGAAGCCTATCTGCAAGATATCTTGCAATCGCCAAGCGGCCGCTCGATTCCGGAGCGGGCGCGAACGCGGCTCTCCCCGCTCTCAGGGGATCGGCGGCGGCTGCTGGCCCTGCGCCTGAAGCGCGCCAATAAGCATGTGGGTCACTGAGACATTCTTTACATCCGGCGAGGAACGGGCGTCGCTGGCGCGCCGGGGGACGGAGCTGGCGCGCGCGGCCATGCCCGGTGTGGATGTGGAGATTTTCTGGGACGGCATGTGGGTGCGCCGCGTGGGCGCCGATTACTTTCCGGATCCCGATATGTTCCGTCCGGTGGGCAGCCATGGCGAACCCGATTGGGAGCGTTGGGCTGGGCTGGCGGCGAAATATCTCCGCGACGCGGAGGATTATTGGTTCCACGTTTACAAGCCGCGGGCGGGCGACACGATCGTGGACATCGGGGCGGGCCGCGGCGAGGATGTGTTCGCTTTTTCGCGCGCGGTGGGGCCGGCGGGGCGCGTCTGGGCGATCGAGCCGCATCCGGTTTCATTCGAGGTTCTGCGCCGGCTGTGCGAACTCAATCGGCTGGACAATGTGACGCCACTCAATTGCGCGTGCATGGACCGCGCGGAAGAATTGCAGATCGAAACACTGCCGGTATGGGAGTCCAACTACGTGCGGGCCGGCGATCCCACCCCGGCGAGCTATCCGGTGACGGGCGTGCGCTTCGACGATCTGGCCGCGGAGCACGGCATTGAGCACATCGACTTCCTGAAGATGAACATCGAGGGCGCGGAGCGGCGGGCGCTGCCGGGTTGCGAGAGGGCGCTGGCGCGGGCCCGGTTTGTGTGCATCGCGGCCCACGACTTTCGCGCCACGCGGGGGGAAGGAGAAGATTTCCGCACGTTGGAATTCGTGCAGGCGTTCCTGAGCGCAGCGGGCTTCGAGATTGCGATGCGCGACGACCCGCGGTATTACGTGCCGCATCACGTGCATGGGCGGCGGGGCTGAATCTCTCTGGCGCCAGAAACCAGCGGACCGCAAGAGTGCGGTCGCGGCAGGCACGAGTGCCTGCGCCACGGTTCACACGTGCGGACGGGCTAGCTCGTCTACGATTCTCTGGCGAACGGTGTCTCGCAGCGCCGCCACTTGTTTGATGTCCCAGCCATCGACGGAAACAGCCTCCAGGACTCGGAGATAGATGTCCTGGGTCTTGCCGAAGATCCAAGAGTCGCGAGGCAAGGCCGCACCGGACCCATCGACCACCAACGGCAATATCGGGATGTGTTCCCGTATCGCCAACCGGAACGGACCCTCATTGAACGGTAGGACCTGTCTGTCCGGCGAGCGGGTGCCTTCCGGAAAAAACACAACCGAACAATGCTCGCGGAGGTATCGCGCGCACCGCAGCAAGGCCTTCGCGCTGTTGCGCCGGTCGGATCGCTCCACCGGCACGTCCCCCGCCATGCGCAGCATCCAACCCACCAGCGGCAGACGGAACAGCTCCGCCTTGGCCAGCCATTTCGTATCGAGCTTCAAGTGAGAGATCACGGGAATGTCGGCTAGCGACTGATGATTGCTGACCACCACATATACCTGGTCCGAGTGCAGATTCTCGCGGCCGGAAATATGGATGCGCCAAGGGTTGACTCCCGCGAGCGCGCGTCCCAGCCTGCGAAACCAGCGTCCGGTGCGCAGCCGGCGCGGCTCGTGGTCGAACAGGCGGACCAGGCCCAGCAGCGGGGTCCAAAACAGGACTAGCGCGGCAGTCGCGGTCCAAATCCAAAGCGTACGGAGCAGAGGGATCATCGGAATAGGTGGGTAGCCGGCGGCACCCTCAGGATAACACGATCCGGTTGTCTTACCATATCAAAGATGACCGATCGATTCCGCTACTATCTGCGCGTGCGTTATGGGGAGTGCGACGCACAGAAGGTGGTTTTCAACTCCCGCTATGCCGAGTATGTGGATATCGCTACCATGGAGTTCCTGCGGGCGCTGGGTTTCGGCCAGGCTTTCATCGCGGGGGCGCTGGATTTCCAACTCGTCAAACAGACCATCGAATGGAAGGCGGGAGCACGCTTTGACCAGGTATTGGAACTGGCGATCGGCGCCAGACACTTGGGCAACACGTCATTCACGTTGACCACCGAGTTTCGGGTGGCGGGCGAAGAGCGCGCCATTGCGGCGGCGGAGACGGTGTACGTGCTGGTGGATGCGCAGACGTTGCGGAAGACGCCGCTGCCGGCGGATTTACGGGCGGCGTTGGAACACGGCGCAGCGGGGGCGGTGACGGATCATGCGGGATGGCTGGACTAAGAAGGAGGCGGCCTACGAGGCCGCCGCAGGCTGCGAGCCTGCCCCACGAGCCAGCGCTTGAAATCCGGCAGGAATTCCGGAGCGAGGTTGCCGAAACCCGTGCCTGCCGTGCTGAACCCCCAGTTGATGGCGGTGGCGTTCAGGTTCCGGCTGCGCGCCGGGTAATAGGCATTAGACAAGGCCACGCTCAAGGCTGTTCCGGTAAAATTCGACCAGTTCACGGTGCTCGCGCCGCTGTCCGTACGCGTCACCACGGCCCGGCTGACGGCATATCCCACGCGCGACCAGAAGCCGTACCGCTCACCCCTCCGCCGGTACCTGTTGTCCTCATGGAACGCGGAGGCCATCACGAAATCGCAGAAGAAGTTCTGGGTGACATTATCGACCGACGCGGCGCCGAAACGCTTGGCCATGGCAATGCTGCCTAAGCCATACTTGGGGTCCGTGTTGGTGGCCTGCGACTCGCCGGCAGTAGCTGCGCTGGCCACGATAGTCATCGGACTGAAGGTCTCCTGCACGAAGAACTGCCACTTTTGCGCAACGGTGACGGGCCCGCTGGCCACGGCCGGGTCTGGCGGGGTTTGGGCGCGGCTGCGGCATGGCGCGAACAGGGCCGCGCCAACGATCGCCCAGCTTAGGACATGCCTCACTCTTATAGGATGCTTCAAACCAGGTAAGGTTTGCAGATCTTTCTATCGAGCGTTCCGCTGGCGCAAGGCCGCATGCGCCGCGTGAAATCCGCACATGCCGTGTACCGCTCCGCCCGGCGGCGTGGACGAGGAACACAGAAATACGCCATCGAGCGGCGTGCGATAGAGCAGGCGCGTGGGGCGCAGCACCAGTTGCCGAAGATCCTGCGCGCCGCCGGTGATATCGCCGCCCACCAGATTGGCGTTGTGGCGTTCCAGATCCGCGGGGGTCATCGTATGGCGCGCCAGGATGCGTGCGCGGAAGCCGGGCGCGAAGCGCTCCACCTGGGATTCGATACGCCCGGTCATGTCGGCAGTGGAGGCATGCGGGACGTGGCAGTAGGCCCAAGCCGTATGCTGGCCGGCCGGCGCGCGGCTGGCGTCAAACAGGCTGGGCTGCGCGACGAGCAGGAACGGGCGATCACTGGGGGTGGTCCCGGCGAGCGTGCGCTCGGAAGCCGCAATTTCGTCGAGCGATCCACCCACGTGCACGGTGCCGGCGCGGGCGCAATCGGCGGCGGTCCACGGGATGGGTGCGCGCAAGGCCCAATCGACCTTGAATACGCCTGGGCCGTAGCGATACGCCTCCAATTGCCGGCTGAAGCGATCCGGCAGGCGGTGGCCGGCGAGGGCCAGGAATTGCCGCGGCGTCACATCGCAGAGGACCAGCGAGGCATCACCCAATTCGTCAAGGGATCGGATGGGGCTGTTGACGGCGATGCGTCCGCCGAGCGACTCGAAGTACGAGGCCAAAGCGTTGGCGATGGCCTGGGAGCCGCCGCGCGGGATGGGCCAGCCCACGGCATGTCCGGCGGCGGCCAGTATCCATCCGAAGGCGGCCGATCCCAGCGCTTCCAATGGCAGCACCGAATGCGCGGCATTGCCCGCGAACAGCGCGCGGGCGGCTTCCGTACGGAAGAGCAGCCGGGCCTCCGGCGCCGCCGGCCAAAAGGCGAGCGCTCCAAAACGGGCCATCAGCCAGGGATGCGCGGGCAGACGAAGGAGCGGCGCCTGGATCATGGGCAGTAGTTCGCCCCAGCGCTGCACCAGGGGCGCCATTGCGCGGCGGTACGCGGCGCCGTCCTCGCCCAGGCGCGCGCACGTCTCATCCAGGGGCATCGCCAGCACGGCGGCCGATCCATCATCCAAAGGATGCGCCAGAGGCAGCGGCGGCTGGATCCACTGCAGACCGTGCTGCGCCAGCGGGAACGTGGCAAACGCGGGTGAACTGGCGGCCCACGGATGGATGGCCGAACAGATATCGTGCACGAATCCCGGCAGGGTCAACTCGGCCGAGCGCGCCCCGCCGCCGATGGTGGGCTGCGCTTCGAACACCGTGGTGCGGAGTCCCGCCTTCGCTAGGACGATAGCGGCGGTCAAGCCGTTCGGCCCGGAGCCGACGACGCACGCGGTGTTGTTAGGGCTTGGAATCTGGCTCCTCCAGGCGGTGCGGATCGAAATACGCGCCCATCGGCTTGCGCGTCCACCATTGCCCAGTCGCGGCGCGCTGGGCGGGCGTCGTGAAATGGTACTCGTAAAGCAGCGCGCGCACATAGCGCGGCGGGCGATCCGGGAAAGGATTGGTGCGCAGCAGCGCCAGCACTGGGCGGTCGCCTTCCAGCAACTTCTGGACGAATGGGGCGAACCAGGGCTGCTCCTCGGAAGACGACAGGGCCGCGAACCACATCAGCCAATCGAGGCGCAGGTGATATGGAGCGATCTGCGGAGGCATGCGAGCGAGGCCGCCGGGCTTGCCTTTGAATTCGTACTCGCGCCATTTCGTAGAGGCAGTCAGCACCGGCTCATCCGTCCCTTCCACGATCACCTCGTAGCGCGGCCGGGTTATCGACCCGAATGCGCCATACGTGCCCACCAGATGAAAACGATTGTAGACCGTATTCATGACTTGCGCCGGGGACAGCATGTTGCGAATCGGTTGGATGCTGAGAATCGTCACCAGGATGCCCACGCCGATAGTAGCCAGGCGATGGACCAGCGGGGGCTGCTGCGCCGCAGGTGGCCGCAGCCGCAGAATGCGTGCAAGGATGCGGTCGTCGAAGGTGCTGACGGCCAGTACGATGGTCAGGGCATTCAACCACGACAGATTCCCGCCCGCGAAGATCAACGACTGGAAGGCGATGGTGATCGCGCCGGCGATGGCGGCGATGGGCTGCGGGAGGAAGTATCCGAACGGGACCACCAACTCCGAGAAGTGGTTGAACAATACGCCACCCTTGTGGAACCAGGCGGGCGACCAATGAAAGAACCAGCTCAAGGGACCCGGCATAGGCTGGGTCTCATAGTGATAATCGAGGCAGGTGAGATCGCGCCAGCAATGATCGCCGCGCATCTTGATGAGCCCCGCGCCGAACATCAGGCGAAAGAGCAGCCATCGCAGCAGCCAGATACCGATTGTCTGCGGCGTGGCGCGCCGGCTGCCGAGGAAGATGGCGTAGAAGGTAGCTTCCAGCAGGATGGATTCCCAGCCGAAGGCGTAGAAGATCTGGCCGGCGTTGACGAAGGAGATGTAGAGGACCCAGAGCAGACCCCACATCAGCATGGAGAGCCAGGTGCGGTAGCGATCGGCTATGCCTGAGATCGCGAGGCACGCCAGGAGCACGCCGAGCCAGGCGGCGATGGTGAAGGCTGTGTCGTTGGGCGCGAAATAGAACAAGCTGGGCGAAGCGGCGAACGGGACCGCGTTGGTGAAGAGCGGCACGGGGAGGAGTCCGTGCTCGCCGAGCAGCGGCTTGAATTCGAATGCGGCATTGAGAAAGGCTATGAGGAGGACCAGGCCCAGGCCTCGTTGGTAGAGCAGGCGGGTGAGCCAGAAAGTCTCGGAGCCGATCCAGCGCGGCAGCCAGCTCATGATGGGTGAGTCGATGGTAGCGCCGTTCATGGCGACACGGCAGGAAGGCGACACGGCGACACGGCGACGCGGCGACGCGGCGACTGAACGATCGAAGCCCAAGTGGGTGGATTGAAAGGGTGAGGGGCGAGGGGGCGACATGGCGGGAAGGCGACGCGGCGACACGGGGACGCGGCGACGCGGCGAAACGGGGACTTGGCTACACGGCGACTTGTTTTGGAGCTGAGTGCGGACACGGTTTTAGTAACTCCGTTGTGGAGGGCGCTGCGGTTGTCAAAGAGCTGGGGGCAGACTGCTAACGGGTATCGGTGACGGTGGGGGCGCAGAAGGCGGGGTGGTCTTCCGTGAGGTACGGCACCGGATGGCCGTTGGTTGGGGCCATGGGTTGCGCGGATGGTTTGGTTTGCTTGGCTGCCAGGAGCTCGATGGCTTCTTGCTGGCGGCGCTCCTTTTGCAACTGCTGCAATTCGTGCAGGGCTGTGGCGAAGGAACGCTCCAGGCGCGTGACGTGCTTGGCAACGCGGTCCAGCCGATCGAAGCGCTCCGGAAATGGCAGTTCCGACTGATAGATGCGATTTTCGCTGTTAGCCATGCGGGCCAGCAGCCACTGGGAAACGGACATCTGTTCCAGATAGAGACGTTCGGTGGGTGTTTCCGGCCGCCACTCCGCTTCGAGGCTGGACCAGAGCCCCCAGTAGTCGGCGATATTTTCGCCGCCGATCATGAGGCTGCGGGTGCGCAGGCCGTAGGTGACGGCGTTGCGGCTGGCCGCAATTTTGCCCTCCGGGGTGGTCGGGCCGGTAGACTGCTTTGAATTCCGCCGGTTCGCATCGAGTTGCTTGTTAGAAATAACCATAATCAGTTACCCTCCGATTCAATACTAGAACGCGGGCACTTAGGAAACTGTGTGACAAGGCGAGGGGCCAGTTAGTAAGTGGGTTGGTTGGTGGGGGATGCGGGGGCTAGGTTTATTTTCAAAGCGTGTGACCGAAAATTGGGTAGTGGGTCAGTTTCGTGTGGTGCCCGGAACATCCTCGACAGATCAGACTGGCTACATGCCTGACAAATTGGTACGGGCAGAAGATTTACATGATGCGGGCGCAAGAACTCGGCAATTTGGCCGAAGAGTGAATTG
>Ga0187867_10002740_pt1 | contig 14477 bp, 10 predicted proteins | sample June2016WEW_13_1_FD_132976 | JGI IMG/M metagenome (GOLD analysis project Ga0187867, IMG submission 132976) | Peatland microbial communities from SPRUCE experiment site at the Marcell Experimental Forest, Minnesota, USA - June2016WEW_13_10 | ecosystem: Environmental > Terrestrial > Soil >... | reverse complement strand
GCCGCGGCACTTACCTGGCGACCTTCCGGGTAGTCGCCAAGAAGTACCCGCACAAAGACGCCCACGAGCTCTTGGCCGACCTCGCGGCGACTACGCCGGGAGAGGAGGCGAAATGGTTCGCCGCCGCCAAGGAAGCCGGTCTCTACGATGAGGCGCTCGCTTTCGCCGACGCCGGCCCTTGCGACCCGAGGACGCTCACCCGCGCCTGTCGCGACTTCACCGAGAGCCAACCCGACTTCGCCCGCAGCGCCGGGCTCCTCGCCCTGCGCTGGCTCGCGAAAGGGTACGGCTACGAGGTAACAGGGGCTGATGTATGGAGCGCGTACGCCAACACGATGCAGGCGGCCGAGAGGAGCAACCGGGTGGCAGAGACACGAGAACGGATTAAGGAGATCGTCTTCGGCGAGGGTGGAGGAGGTTTCGTGTCCGGAGTCCTCGGCAGGGAGCTCAGCTTGTGAGTGGGCGCTGCTGCTGCCGTGCACCGTTCCTGCGATGAGAGTGCGAGCGTTCGTTCACGTGGCCGGGCCAGCGAAGGCCGGGAAGACGGCCTTGGTCGAGGCGATGCTGCAGTGCAGCGACGCCCTCGTCATCGCCGCGCGCTGCGGGCGCGACGACACGCTCGCACATCCACGGGAGAGCTCCCCGCGCACACACCCCGAGCTTCGCCGCTACCGGGAGGCGGGGGCCAGCGGTGCCGCTCTGTTTAGGTTCCCCGGCGACGGCAGTGAGCACGACGCCTTCTTCATGACAGAGCTCATGACGGACTACTCCGAGGGAGTCGTCGTCGAAGGAGATAGCCCGCTCGAGTTCGTCGACCTCCGGGTCTTCGTCGCACCCACACCAGCCAACAGCGACGAGCTCTTCGTGCAGCGCTCGCCGACGCCAGACGATCGCACGAACACCGCTGTGCTCGAACAGGTACTGAGCGAGTCAGACAGTGTCATCAATCTTCTCGACTGGGCGGGCGGTCCAGTACTCGGCGAGATGGGTCGCGGGCACGAGGCGTTGCTCGAGAGCGTGCGGCTCAAGCTGCTCGCCGACCTTCGCAAGAGCGGCGTGCTGCGAGCTGCGAAACCCCGAGCCCGCTGGGCGGTCGCCGATCGCTACGCCGGCATCGAGCACGCCCAAATGGTCGTCGTCAATGTTCGCCACGACAGCGATCGCGCTGCGGCCGAACAGATGGCCGCCGACGTGAACCGCATCCGCAAGGACGAGGAGCTCTTCGCCGACATCCTTGGTCGTCGCGGTACCCGGACACCGGTGACCGTGGTGGTGGCGAACGTGACTGACCCCCACGATCGCGGGACGCGCAAGGTTCTCGCCCGCGTTCGGCGCACGTTCCGGTCGGTGTTCTCCTGACGGTCGGCAAACCGCTGCGGATCACCGCAGAAGCCGGGTCTCACCGCCGCCCTTGCCTATCGTAAGCGGCAGGCGCGTGCAACCATGCTCGTCGATGCTCCCGCCGATCACCCCGAAGTTCCATTTGCTGACGTGTCGTTGCTGGCTAGTGGGGATGCGCGTCGGTTCTACGGCCGATCTACCCGTAGTAACGCGTGTTACTACGGGGCGGACTTGGCAGCACTGCCCGGACAAACAGACGGACGGAGCCCACGTCGGCGGACGGAGCAACACCTGATGGACGGATTCCAACACCTTGCCAAGGTGAGGGTCGCGGGTTCGAATCCCGTCGTCCGCTCCAGATCTCGGAGGAGGCCCGCCTGAGGTGCGAACGGTCGCACGACCACCGTTGCCCACCTATATAGAAATCTGTATAGTTGTTACGTGTCCACGGTCGAGCTGCACATGAGCATCACGGAGGCAACACGCCGAGGCGTATCGGGTCTCGTTGCCGCGGTTGCGGAAGGTGACATCGTGCTCGAACGACACGGTGAGCCTGTCGCAGCGGTCATCGGATTGGACCGGATAGAGGCTCTCGAACAGGCGCGAGCGGATCTTCGCGACCTTGCGCTCGTTCTCTCCCGGGTGGCGACCGACTCCGGCGAGCGCGTCCCGTTTGATGAAGTGCTAGGTGCCTTTGGACTTTCGCGCGAGGATCTCGGCGCCGTTTCCGACGACGACTGAAGTCCGGCATCGGCTTGACGAAGAAAGCGCGCGGCGGGGGGCGGACGATTGGCAAGGAAGGGCCGCGCATACTCTTCACGGCCGCCGCCGTCGATGACCTCCGGCGCATGGGACCCTCTGCGGTGCCACGAGTGCTCAAGAAGCTGCTTGTTCTCGAGACCAACCCGGAAGCCGGTCTTCCTCTTGGAGATGAGCTCACCGGTTTTCGCAAGCTCGTAGTTGGGCGCAATACCTGGCGCATCGTCTACCGGATCAAGGCGACGGACGTGGAGATCTGTGAGATCTGGGCCGTGGGCGCGCGAAGTGACGGTGAGGTATACGCGGAAGCCGCCGCGCGAGTGATGGAGAGTGGCAACCCTGAGATCGCGAACCTGGCTGAAGTCGCGGTCCGTCTCGGCCGCCTTGCCGGCCTCGAGGTGCCTACTGAGCCCATTCGCAACCCTGTTCCCGATTGGCTAGCGGAGAAACTCGTTCACACCGCTGGGTTCCAGCGACATGTGGTGGCTGCCATGGATGCCGCTGAGGCGTTGGACGCCTGGACCGAGTTCTGCACTCGTACTCGCTGAGGTCGTCTCGGACTTGAAGCGAAACCGCGCAGTAGCGGTGGCGCGATCGATCTGAACCGATAGTAGGCCGCTCTACCACAGGGGGTCATCAGATGGACGCGGTGGACGATTTCGTGGACAGAAGACCACGTGACAGAACTCAAGACTTCCAACTGGACGTTTCGTGGCACCTTGCCAGGTGAGGGTCGCGGGTTCGAATCTCGTCGTCCGCTCCAGATGGCTTGACCTCATTCAGTGGACTGTGATGAGCGTGTTCCCCGCGACTACGGCTCTTCAGATCGCAGATCAGTATGGCGAGCAAGCACCTCGAAATCAGCGTCTGCATGCAAGATCGATAGGCCCGCGCGAATAGTGATGCTCGCGATGAGGCAGTCGATGAGCTTTCTTACCGTTTCCCCGTTGCGGCGGCAGATTCGATACAGCGCAGCGGCCTCCTCGTAGTCGGTCGGCTGAGTCGGGATAACCGATGCTCGCGCCAACAACCTGCGGAGATCGACGAGGTGGCGCTCGTCGCGAGCTCCTGCGAGGACCTCCATCCGGATCGGATCGCACGTGGCGACGTCGTCTCCGAGCAGTTGGTCGACGCGGATGCAGACTGGGCTCCCGGTATCTCGCAGAAATTCAATCCACGCCGAGGTGTCGATCACTATCACCTGGCGCGCCCAGCTCGCATTTCCTCGAGATCGCCTTCCCAACCCGAGCCTCGCAAGGCACGCGAAGCTTCAAGGTCGAGTGGTTCAGCAGCCAGGATTCGCAGCGCAAAATTCACTGCGTCGCGCTTGGTAAAAAGGTGGTAGCGCTCCATGACAGAGCGGCATGCCTCCTCGTCCAAGTCGATGTTTGTGCGTGGCATACACCAATGATACACCACACCGGTATCGACGCGCGCGCGGCGCCTCGTGAGCTGTCGATCCAGGGTGCTCACAAACAGTGAGAACTGTTTGCTGGCTGGCGGGGCTTCCACGTGGGTGCCCCGGACTATCTATCCGCTCAGTTGCCTGAGCGAACCTTGGCGTCCAAGTACTTCTTGATCGCGGTGAACTGGGTGGCGCCGTCGAGGCCGGCCTCGGCGAGTACGACCTCGGCCTTGCCGCTTCCGAGATAGTGAGCCTGGCGGTAGGGATGGAGAGTCGCCTCACGGCCGGCGTCGGAACGTACCCAGCGATACAGGGTCGGTAGCGTGAATCCGGTGATGCCAATGGCTTCGAGCGAATGTGCCTCGGGGAAAAGGGCATGGCGACGCTCGAGCGGCAGCGCGTCGAACAGCTCGGCACTGGCCACGTAATAAACCCGGGGGTCGATTCCGTCGTTCTCGAGCAGAGGCAGCGTCTCGGTCACGAAGGCGTAGGTCACCGCACTCTCTTGCAGCACGATCGTCACGTCGCCCGTCCCACGGGGCCGGCGCAGAAGGTAGACGCCGGTTATCGCTTCCTCGGGCCGGGCGAGACCGAGAGCGCCCCGGTCGAGAACTTTCACCTCGGGCCGGGTGACGAACGGAGCGATGAGTGCCGGCCGTTGCGCAAGAGCGGTCGCCAAGAGAGACCAGATCTCCTGTGGTTCCCAGGGCGTGAGGGTGACAGCCGCGCCGGTCGGGAAGTTCTCCTGCAGGAGTTGCAACGCCTGCGGATCTGCATGCGTCGGGCCGTCCTCGCCAGTCGCAAGACCGGCATGACCGCAGATCAGTATCAGCGACCGGTAGGGCTCGCCGCTTGACGCCAGCCGCGCTTCGGCGCCGATGGCGTGCAATCGGGCGGCGATATGGCCGAGTGGTGCCATGAAGGCCCCGTAGGACGAACCGACGCCGACGGCGTGGCCATATGCCGAGATACCGGAGAGAACACCGGCTATGGCATCCTCGCAGATGCCGCCGATCGACAGCAGCCGTGCCTCAGGGTTCGTTACGGCGTTCCAGTACCCGGGGGCGAAACCTCCCGCGATCGTGGCCACGCTGGTCGAGCCGAGCAGGTCGGCCGAAGCCGTGAGCAAGGAGCCTCCCGACGCCTGGTTGAAGAGCTGCAACGCGCGGCCGAGGGCCTCGCGCAGCGTTGTCGTCGCACCGGGCTCGAGGCGCAGCTGTTCGGGAATGTCGTTCGCGGCGCTGCCAGCAAGGTCGTAGACGGCCTCGACACGCGGCGCCGCCTGACGTACGACCCGGCTGTGGCGTTCCAGCCGCTCGCGAGCTGCGGTAAGCCTTCCGGCCAGGAGCTCCACCACGGGCTGGTCCTTCTCCAGGCGCTGGCGCACGAGCTGCAGCGCCTCCCAGAAGCACTCCTCCCGGACTTGGTCGCCGCCGGGCCCGGCGCAGCGGGGGTTGGTGAGGTCGCAGGTCGGTAGCGTCGCCTCGGCTTCGTCGATCAGCTCGACCACTGTCTGGTGGAAGCCGGCAGAGCAGAGCTTGTGTCCGGCGCCATGTGAGGCCCGGCCTTCGACGCCGTACTTCCAACCCTTGCGCGTGCGGTAGATGATCGCGGTGGGCTGGCCGTTGTCGAGGGCGAGGGCATGGCGCTGGGCAGCCACGATCTGCTGGAAGTCGTGACCGTCCGGTACCTGCACGACGTTCCAGTCGTGCAGGTAGAAGAGCTCACCCGGTTCCCATTGGACATAGTCGCCGGGCACGTCGCCCTCGCGGCAGACTTGGTCGCTGTCGATCGAGGCCTGGTTGTAGTCCAGGTGCACGACGACGTTGGAAAGCGAGGCCGTGCCGGCTGCCGCCAGAGCCTCGCTCGCGCGTCCCGGCGTCAGCCCACCCTCGCCTTCTGAGACATGGATGCGCGGGCAGTTCTCGCCGAAGCGGTCGCGGGCACCGATCGCCAGGCCGATCGAGCTTGCGAGTCCGACACCCGAAGCGCCGGTGGCCAGGCGCACGAAGGGTGTCGCCGGCGTCGGGTGACCGTCCAGGGCACGGGCATGCAATGTGGCGAACAGCGGCGTCGTGTTGGTCGGATTGCGGCGAAAGCCGAGCAGGTCCTCGAGACGGAGGCGATCACGGTCGTTTTCTGGCAAGAGCTCAGGCGCGGCCAGGCGCGCGATCTCGTCGCGAAGCGCCCACATCGCGTACAGGCCCATCACCTTGTGACCGGCCGCATAGGACAAGACGTCGGCGTCTTGGCGCTCGGGAGCGGCGAGGTCGTAGTCGAGGGAGCCGAACAGGATCCCGGTCACGAAGCGACCCGACGAGATCGAACCTCCGGGATGCCCAGAGGTCGGCACGTAGTTGTAGAGCAAGGCGCACAGTGAGCGGTAGAGCATGTCGAAGGTCTCGAAGGCTGCGAGCTCGGCCGGCGCCAGCGGGCCCTCGCCACCTGCCGCCGCCGGCACGTAGACCGCCCGCCTGGACATCACTTTGCGCCTCCTGCGAGATACGTCTTGAAGCGCCCGAGGCCCTCGACGATTTCGGGCGTGTCGATGCCCGAGTAGGCAAGGCGCACGTACTGCTCAGCCTCGCCGGGCCGCGGGCGGCCGAAATGCACGCGTGAGCACACCGACACGCCGGTCTCGTGGAGCACGGCGCGGCGGAAGTCCTCGACGTCGGTGTGTCCCAGGTTGGCCATGGCGCCTGTGACGTTGGGGAACAGGTAGAAGGTCGCGTTCGGCTTGTAGCAACGGATACCGGGTGTCTCGTTCAGGATCCTGACCGCCGCGTCGCGCCGCTCCTCGAGGATGGAGATGATCCGGCGGGGCCCACTCTGGTCGCCCGTGAGGCCTTCGACGGCTCCGTACTGGATGAAGTGATTGGGACAGGACTCGTCGTTGACGTTGAGCTTGGCGATCACATCGATGACCTCACGCGGACCGATGGCGGCGCCCAGGCGCCAGCCGGTCATGGCGAACTTCTTGGAGAACGTGTAGAGGATGACGCTGCGCTCGGCCATCCCGGGCAGTGACGCGAGGGAGGCGCTGGTACCGGAGTAACGGATGTCGAAGTAGGCCTCGTCGCAGAGCACAGTGAGGTCGTGCTGCAGGGCGATCTCCGCGACATGGGTGAGCTCGGCCGCCGAGCACTCGGCGCCCATGGGGTTCTGGAGGTCGTTCAACACGAGCAGACGGGTGCGCGGAGTGATCGCAGCCTCAAGGGCGTCCAGGTCGATGAGAAAGCCGTGCTCGCCCTCGAGGTAGCTGTACGGCACGGCGACGCCGCCGTTGAACTCGATCTGCGACTCGTAGATGGGGTAGCCCGGGTTCGGGTAGAGCACCTCGTCGCCCGGGTTCATCAGGGCCAGCATGAACTTGCCGATGACGGGCTTGCCCCCCATCTCGATGACGACGTTCTCCGCGCTGTAGCTGAGGCCGTGCGAGGCGCTTATGTCGGCGGCAACGGCTGCCCTCAGTTGCGGGATGCCGGCGTTCGGGCAGTAGCCGGTCTTGCCGTCCTTGATGGCCTTGAACGACGCCTCCACGACGTTGCTCGGTGTCGGGATGTTCATGTCGCCCAGGTGGAACGGGTAGATGCGGTTTCCCTTGGCGGCGAAGGCGGCGGCTTCGGCCGACACCGCGAAAGCGGTCTCGGTTCCCAGACGGGCTATGCGTCCGGCGATCCTGGGTCCGACCAGGGTTGTCGGCTCGCGGTCTTTCTGAGTGGTCGAGTCTGGCGCTTGGGTCTCGTCGGACGATCTTTGGGCAGAATCCATCTTGACCTCCATCTGTCGAATGACACCGCACCCTGCTCAGCTGAACTGGTCGTGCCGAATCGGCGGGCTCGGCCCACGATCCATAAGAGCTGACCTACAACTCGAAAGCCTCTGTCGACGGCATCAACGTCCTTAGCCTGGAATTGCTTGATGACTGAAGCTCGGCAAACAGTGTCGGTTGACCGAACAATCAGCCGTTGGTATGGCCCTTCGATTCTCCACCTGGAGGTCCTCGCCAGGCAATTCCCCTCCCTGATGTCGATGCTCCAGTGGCGGGTGAGCCTGTCGAAAGTCGCGCGGACGAGGCGTTCCCACAGAACTTCGATTCGTGATTCTCGAAAAGACATGAACGCCTGTGCATGCCGAAAACGTCGTATGGGCCCTGAAGGGTGCAAGCACGGGTTCTGCGTTCGCGCGATTCCAAGATCGCCCGATGGTCAGCCACTGGCCAGCCGCAAGGACGCGTTGTTCACAGTCGACGCCGAAGCGCACCGTGAACTGCATCGCCGATCACGCGTCGCGGGCGCGTGATCGGCGATGGTGTGGTGCGCTCGATGGTGGCATTGCGCCGACACAGCTAGTTCTCCGGTGATTCGGATCCGGTCCCGCCCACAGACCCTTTGGTCAAGCGGCGATGGAGTACTCGTGGAGAAGTCCGCCGAGTCGGTCGACTCGCTGGATCCTCGTCGAGTCGTCGAGTCCCCTCCCCGAGACATAGGGGCTGGGCACCTCGAGATCGATCGCACGATGCGGTCTCGCTGCGTTGTAGTGCTCGACGAACTCTTCGAGGACGCGCTCGAGATGACGCTTGCTTCTGATGAGCAACCAGTCGAGGCACTCGGTCCTTGTGGTGCGGACGAACCGTTCGGCGTACGCGTTGGCACGAGGCGCGCGGACCGGGGTCTTGACCACTCGGGCACCAATCGACGTCAGCACTTCATCGAAGGGCCCGACGAACTTGGTATCTCTATCTCGGATCAAGAACTTGACGACCCGGCCTTCGTCCTCGAGTGTCATTGTGAGATTGCGCGCCTGTTGAGTGACCCAGCTCCCGATCGGATGTGCGGTGACACCGGCGAGGAAGACCTTGCGTCGTTCGAGATCGAGAAAGAACAGGACATAGAGGCGGCGAAGCGTGATGGTGCCGGCGGAGAAGAAGTCGCATGCAAGTGTGCTGCCAGCTTGAGCTCGAAGGAACTGCGACCACGTCGGTCCCGATCGCCGTGGTGCTGGTTTGAGACGGTGACGTCGAAGAACATTGCGAACGCTCGCCGCCGAGACGGTGACACCGAGCTTGGTGCACTCGCCGACGATGCGGAGATAGCCCCACCGGGGACTCTCACGAGCGGGGCGAAGGACGAGTGCCACAACGTCGGTATCGAGCGCGTTGTGCGAAGGAGCATCGCGGCGCGGAAAGGTCCAGTGTCCGGCGAACGAGCTCACGGTGCCAGGCCAGCAAAGTCGCTGGCGTGACGAGGAAGGTAGCCCAACGCTCACGAGGAAGCAGCCGTGCAAGTGTCGCGAGCACCGCGCGACCGGTAGGGGAGAACCGAGGTCGTGCCACCCGGCGCTTGAGCACCGAGAGCTGATGACGCAGCACCGCGATCCCGACATCCTTCTCATCTGGGCTCGGACCGATGCCAACGAGTCGAAGCCGCTTTCGAACGAGCAGGAACGTGATTGGACAGCCCATACCGGCGATCGTGGCCCATTTACTACGTCCCTGGTCATTGGCCGAATCCTGCGCTTGCACCCCACAGGGAGGCATCACGACACGCTGAACGAACAAGGCAGCTCCTCTGGGTCACGCTCCACCCGAAAGAGGAACGGTCGTCGGAACGTGGCCGTGAGGTGTGACACCGCCGACAGCAGCGACGCACTGCGGATAACTCGTCTACAACAGCGTCAAGAGTGCGCGAACGCTACGCCGGAGACACTCCCAAACGACTGTGGATAACGGCGGTTCGGGCGCACGGTTCCACGTGCCCAAAGGCGCGACAAAACGTGTAGATGGCGGCGCCAAGCGGTGCCTGCGCACTCAGCTGCGGGAGAAGACCTCGATCTCTGCCGCTCCAGTATCTCCGCCGGTCGACTGGACGACCTCGAAGCGAAGGAAACGGCCCGTGAACGACACCGGCACTATGTGCGGGTCGAGGCGGTTGCCGGCGGGGAAAGGCCCGTACCGTCTGCGACCGTCGACGACTAGGGCGAAGGTACGGGTGATCGCCGAGCCGTCCGACATCTCGCGTGTGACAAAGGAGATATCGGTGATCTTGCGTTGTTGTCCGAGGTCGATGGTGATAAAGGCCCTGTCGCCGTCGTCGTCTGAGGCCCACTCGGTCGAGAGGTTGCCGTCGACCGCGTTTGATGCCCGGTAGGCGTTGCTCCACTGCGAGCTGACGGCGATGACCTTGGCGCCGATGGCGATGTCTTGGCCCGGGAAGGCAATCTTGCGCGGCGTCGTGAAGGTGGTCAGCTCTCGGGTCTGAAAGACGCGCCCTCGCGCGTCGGTGGCGGTGAGCAGGAAGCGGTAGGTCGTGCCCGGGGTCAGACCGCCGAGGATGACGGTGTGCCGGAAGATCGCGGTGCCGCCCATGTTGGGATCGTCTGCGATCGATCCCAGCGACGCTGTCCTGCCGTAGGCGATGGCGCACACAGTCGGCGGGTCGGTCTCGACCTGCACGATCGCCGATCTGCCGCCGGCGGCGAGCTGCAGGTGAATCTTCCCGACCTCGATCAGGCGAAAGTCATGGACGCTCGCGGTGTTCTTGGTTGCGGGGGTGCCACCGCACGCAGCGAGCCCGAGACAGAGTGCGACGACCGCGGCTAGAGCGCGGGCGGTCGGCCGCCTCACGGCGCGCGGCCCTGTCGCCATGTCGTATCCGGGGTCAGAACCGGCGTCCTGCCTGCCCGTTGCATCGCCGCCGAGTCTTGGCACATCGATGTAGCCTTTGGCACCTTGCCTCCTGGACCTTGATCCATGGCTGCCCTGGGCGACGTTAGAACACAGGATACGACGGCTACGAAGCTGGTCCGGGCCGTACCGCTAGCGCTCCCGAGCGGCTCCGCTATTGCGGGCGTTGCGCATTCGTTTGACTTTCCAGCGAATCGTGTCTGCGCAGAAGAACTGATCTGCGCCGCGGACGCCCGCAGCGACTGCATCCGCCATGTTGTCGCAGCGACGGGTTGGCGCTCGGTCGGGTCCTCCGCCGCTGGCGCCATAACCCAGAAAGACCTACCTCGCTAAAAGGTCAGCACCTTGTCGGCCCAGACGCTCCAATCCACAAGTTCATTGAGGGTCGAGCGTCTGCTCCCTTTGGTGAGATGGTCGTCGCCGATACCACGGGCGTCGAGACAGGTACCACAACAGCCGACCTCCGCCCCAGCACTGGCAGCGGACTCGATCATGTGGTCGAGGTGGTAGCAGCCGTCCGGGACCCGTTGATTTCGCCATTGCGCATGGTGAGGGTCGCGGTTCGAATCCCGTCGTCCGCTCCAGCTCAGAGGCCCTTTTTGGGCTCAGAAAGTCAGGCGTCAACAACGGGTTCCCGGTCGCTTGGCGCGTGAGGATCCCGGTCGACGGCCCGCCGCAGGACTGGCTGGGAGATGGCACTCGAAGAGCCCGTAGACATTGCCTGCGCCGGTAGCCGTCGCCTCGTCGGCGATGAGCACGGCGTGGACGCCCTTCCTCGCCTTCAACCTGGACCGGAATCGGCGCACGGCCGGGTCGGATGCCGGGACGTCCATAAGGAGCTCGGCACCACCACCGCCCACGAGCGCCACGACCGCTTCGGCCATGCTGATGCCGTAGGGATCCATGGCGGCGACGCGCCTGGCGATGCGGTTGCCCTCTTTCTCGTCAGTGATGACGATGATCATCGCCACCTCACCCTCGGTGAGCGGGGGTGAGGTGGCGGGGAGCGGGCGGTGGATACGGGCAGCACGACGGAGCGACCTAAGTCCAGCGGTCCGAGTCGAACCCATCACGACGGGCGTGCCGAGCGGCAACAGATCGGTGCCGGCAACATGGACCCGTAGGGACTCTTCTGCGTCATCTTCAAACCGGGCCAGTTGCCGGACGCTGAACGAGGCCGGCTCACTCTCGGCGAGCTCAAGCTTCCCGCTCGTGACCTTCGGTCCCACTTCGACGAGCGTCGGTCCGGCCGCGTCATGCTCGAGCAGCGCCGCCAGCGCCACGGCAAGCACCTTGACGTCGTCCTTACCGGGTTCGCCGGGTTCGGTACCGTCGACGGTTAAGAAGACCGGCACGAGCTCCGAGGCGGCCGGCCAACCGTACCGGCCCGCCTTCATCACGAACTCCGTGGGCACGTCCTCGGATGGGTCGAAGTTGAGGATGAGCGTGCCCTCGGGCATGGTCGGCGGACGAGTTGAGTGACCTTTTCGCAAACCGGCCGGCGGTCCGGTGCCCGGGTAGAGGACGACGCCACGTTGGATGCCCTCATGACCGAGGACGACCGCGGCGTACTTCCTACTCCGCGGACCGATCATGACCTCGATCAGCAGGTCCACATCGTCTGCCCACCTGCTCCAGACCTTGCGCTCGTAGAAGCGGAGGACGTGGTCGAAGAGCAGCTGCCAGTCGCGCGGCGCGGCAAATTCCTCGGCGTCACGTCGGCCGGCCATGTGGCCGACGAAGGAATCGAAGATGTCCTCCGCCTCGTGCACGGTCGGCACCTCGGAGATAGGTGGCAACGGGGCGGCCTGACTCATCTTGGCGAGCTGGGCCTTCAGCAGCGAGGTGAGGCCGGGGTTGCAGAGAACGTGATCGGGACGAAGCGGAGCGAGCCCGCCCACTGGTCGCAAGAGAGCCATCTCACAGGCCTGTTGGAGCACCTGCTCCTCGTGTCCGGCGACGGCGGACGCGATGATGACGCCCGTCTCCATGTCGAAAACGAGGCTGGCGACGATCTTCGGCTCGTCGGGGATGCGCACGGCATGCGAGATGTCGCGGAGGAGAACGAGCCAGGTGCGGGCTGTGGCGGTCACGACCGCCATTGTTGCGCGGGAGCGACACCGGTTGGCGAGAGGTAGGTCAGTTCCCCTTGATCGGAACTACTTCGAGCCCTGCAATACCGGTGAAGTCTTCCGGGTTGGCTGTGAATATGGGCAGGTTTCTTGACAGGGCTGTTGCCGCGATGATCGCATCGAAGGAACGGGCCCTGGTACGGCGACCGCTGCCTCGCAATCCGACTGCGACACGTGCGAACGCGCGAGCCGCTGGCGCATCGAACGGGATCGGCTCAAAGGTTGCTTCGGTCACTTGCAGCCGAGCCAGGCGAACGGCGCGTTCAGACTCGTCATCGGTGACGAGGGGACCGACAGAGAGCTCGGCGAGAGTGACCGTGGTGACAAGCGGCTCCTCGGGCAAATCGGCATCGGCGGCGAGCTGATCTAGCAAGATGACCACCGACGTGTCTAGAACCCCCGGGCCGGGACGCATCAAAGGCTCGTGTCGATGACGGAATCGATGTCTTCGCGTAGTGCGATGGGGTCCATGGCCGGTAGGGAGCGGAACCGCTCGAGGACCGCAGGAAGGGTGAGCCGCTGAGCTTCCAAGGGTCGAAGCTCCGCTACCGGTCGACCGTCACGGGTGACTCGCACAACTTCGCCGTGCTCAACCCGGTCGATGATCTCACCACCGCGGTTGCGGAGGTCACGCATCGAAACGTTGGTCATGACGAAGTGTATCACCGGTGATACACCATCGCGCTTCTGCCCGCTAGAACTGGTCGTTCCGCACGCAAGTCCGATCGGCTTCGTCGACCGCAAGGGACCGGTGGGGTGCTGCCCGTCCGCGACGGTGTGTGGCGCCTCAGCGCCGAGACACCGCGGAACCCCGAGACTGGCAAGCGCCAGGCTGATCCGGGGTCTGATCGTGAACGTCGTGCCGGGAGAGCCGGCATGCGCAGCACTCCGACAACCAAGTTCGATGGACCCGACCTAAGATCCATTCCTGGCCTTCCCAAGGTTTGCTAGAGGACTCCACACCGCGCTCCGGCCCAGTGTCCGGCGGTTCACGGCTTGCCTAGAAACGACATGGGTGACCGAATCATGAGGTGCCATTGGCAATGACATCGCTCATGAGCGACCGGCGCCGACCAGGCCGTCTTGCAATGATTTCGGCTGTAACGATTAGCTTCGCGATCGGTCTCGGCACCAGTTCGTTCTTCGGTGCGGGCGATGCCGGTGCCACGCAGCGGCTCGGTACGGCCTCGGTCGGCCAGTTCGCCACGAGCACTGCCCGCACCGCTTCGAGGCCGAACTCAACGAAAGCCGCCGTGACGCATGACCTCTCCTACGACCTCGCCGAGGCCAACGGCAAGGTCGTCGCAGTTGGCAAAGCCGCCTACTACGGCTCTGCCTTCGACAAGCACCTCGTCGCTCCTGTCGTCGCCATCGTCCCCACCCCTGATCACAAGGGTTACTGGCTGATCGGCGCCGACGCCAGTGTGTACCCGTTCGGCGACGCTCGTAACGAAGGTGGTGCCGGCGGCAAGCTGCGACAGGACCCGGTCGTGGCCGCCGCCGCGACGTCCGACGGTAGCGGGTACTGGCTCGTTACTTCGCGCGGCCAGGTACTGGCCTTCGGCGACGCCGAGAGCTACGGCTCGATCACCAAACCGATAAGGGCCCACGTCGTCGCGATAGTGGCCACCGACGATGGCAAGGGATATTGGATCGCCTGCAGCACCGGAGGCGTCTTCAACTTCGGCGATGCCAAGTTCTACGGCTCGGCAAGAGCGGGCACCCCCGGTCTCCCGATCGTCGCCGCTGCGGCGACGCCCGACAGCGGCGGCTACTGGCTCGTCGACTCGAACGGGGTCGTGTTCAGCTTCGGCGACGCTCTGCTACTGCCGACTTTCTCGCCGGTGAGAGCCACGTCGCCCGTCGTGGGAATCGCTGTCACCCCCGGCGGAACAGGAGCCTGGATGGCCGAGCGGAACGGCACTGTCCTCAACTTCGGCACCGCGACCGCCCACGGCCCGATCACCGGCTTGCTGACCGGCTCACATGTCACCTCTATCGCTGCAATATGGGTGCCACCTCCCAGCACTCTCGCCTATGACCTCGCCGAGACCGACGGCAAGGTGGCGGCAATCGGCGGAGCCGCCTACTACGGATCCAGGGTTGGCAAGCACCTGGTCGCTCCCATCGTCTCCATCGTCCCCACCCCTGATCG
>Ga0187867_10002738_pt1 | contig 14482 bp, 7 predicted proteins | sample June2016WEW_13_1_FD_132976 | JGI IMG/M metagenome (GOLD analysis project Ga0187867, IMG submission 132976) | Peatland microbial communities from SPRUCE experiment site at the Marcell Experimental Forest, Minnesota, USA - June2016WEW_13_10 | ecosystem: Environmental > Terrestrial > Soil >... | reverse complement strand
TCATCCAGCCCGAGGATATCGATTCGTTTCTCCTGCCGCTTCCGGTCGGACGCCTGCCGGGAGTCGGCAAAGTTACAGGAGACAAGCTGGCGAAGCTTGGAATACAGACTGTAGGTGATTTGCGAAAATTGGAATTGTTCCTGCTCGAAGAGCACTTCGGCCGGTATGGTCTCCGCCTGCACGAACTCGCCCGCGGTGTCGACGACAGTGCAGTCGTCCCGGACCGGCCCACGAAATCGATCTCTGTCGAGGACACTTTTGAGCAAGACGTTCTTTTGACGGAAACCGAGCCCATGATCCGGCATCTGGCGGAAAAGCTTTGGTCTGCATCGCGCAAGGAATCACGCCTGGCACGCACAGTGGTCCTCAAACTGAAGACAAGCGCATTTAAGATCCTCACGCGCAGTCATACGCCAGATTTTCCTCCTTCTTCCTGCGAGGAATTGACGGACATTGTCTTGAAGTTGCGAGAAAAAGTGGACCTTGGTCCGAATGAGCGTTATCGACTGGTTGGTGTCGGTCTGAGCAACTTTCGAGAGGCCGAGAAAACGGCCGCGCAGCCACCTCTTTTCGAGTGACGGGCAGTGGCATTTCGGTTGTGTAGAAACCGTGTACGGGCGAGATACCCTGTCATCGCTTTCCTGCGGCGATGCCCAGCAGTGTGTGTCGCCTGATCTCCAAGACAGGCGAGGGGACACACAGTCATCGCAAGGATGCCGCTTCTCAATCGTTTGCTCAACTCCTACGACAAGACCGTCAATATCGCGCCTTTGGGACGTATTTCAGTATTTTAGACCGCTGCCCTGTCACCGATCTCGACCTTCACATCCTTATTAGTCACGGAAGCCTTCCGAGAAAACGAATTGTGGATTCGAGCTTGGCCAGCCCACCCGGTACCTGCCCCCTTGTCCTCTCCTAGTAGATCCCGCAGCTAAAGGCTTCGATGGTGAGCATCACCGAAGTGATTGAATCCGCGTTGGTCAGGGCTGTGCGTACGACTCTGGTCGTATCCAACACCCCAGCTTAACTAGGGCTCCGTACTCACAGGGCGCCCTTGTTGGCGATGTTACGAGAATGACGGTGTGAGCAATTGTGAACAGTTTCCTGAGCCGAAGTGTTGAAAATTGTTTTGAAGGTGAACCATGTCTGCGGCGGTTTCTCCGACACTCCAAAGCGCAGTCGTCCTTTGTATCGACGATAACGAGGACGTGCTGGAATGTGAGAAATCGTTCCTCGAAAGCTTTGGCTATACCGTTCTGACCGCTGCAAGCGGGGGCAAGGGATTGGAACTGGCTTCCAAGTACTGGGTTGACGTTGTAATCCTGGACTACTTTATGCCCGAAATGAACGGGCAAGAGGTTGTCATCGCAATGAGGCGGCTCAAGCCGCTAGCGCCAATCATCTTGCTCACTGGCGGAGCGGATATTCCGGCGCAAACTCTGAACTTGGTTGACGCCCTCATAGCCAAGGATTGTTTGGCCAGCCAGTTGTTGCCCACAATCGCGCAATTGTACGGATGCGAATCGACTTCTCCGCATTCTTGTGACGCATGAGGAGGAGTCGCTTATGAAGACCGTGTAGGGCAAGCGTATGTGAGGAATCGAGTCGATAATGGAGGCTATACCCATGAAATTAATAGGAGTGATCAGCACAGCAGTTCTGTCTTTGGCGATCGGAGTCGCAGTTCCGGTGTTCGCACAGGACCATGAGCAGGAAGAACAGAAAGCTAAGCCTGCCCAGGATGAGAAAAAGGCGCAACCCGAGAAGTCAGCAAAACAAGAGGAAAAACCTGCGGCGCAGCAGGAGAAGAACGCCAAGCCGGAAGAGAGAAATGCTCAGCAGGAGAAGAACATCAAGCCAAAAGAGAAGAACGCACAGCAGGCTAAGCCCGCAGAGCCGATGCAGCGCGCCGGTAATAACCGTGGTGGCCGTATTCCCGAAGACCGTTACCGGGCCAATTTTGGACAGGAACACAGGTTTCGTGTCAGCCAAGGCGATTACAATAATCGCCGCTTCCAGTACGGTGGCTACTGGTTTGGATTTGAGGGCGCGTGGCCAAGCAACTGGCTCTACACGCAAGACGTTTATGTTGTCGAAATTAACGGCGTGTATTACCTGTGCAACCCGATGTATCCTGGCGTTAACGTTGTGCTCAGCGTCACAGAATAGTGGCCATCCGGTGTGGTCAGAAGCACAACTAGCTTAACTTTATCGGCGCGGGTCTACATCCCGGCTCGCGCGGTTTCAGGTGCGTGGTCTGTATAATCAGTCTGAGGTTGTCGTGGAGAAGGCGGAAAGAAGAGACATTGCGGTTCGTTCAGTATCATGGGGGCGCTTGGCGCTCGTCAGCGTTGTCATGTTTTCTCTCGTCCTTACGCTGGCGACACGAACTTTCCGCGGTACAACTCCCCACTCTATAGCGGTTCAGTCCGACTCGCCACAGGCTATGCGGCAGCACATGGATCGCGATGCGGTTCGTTGGGCCGCTCCAGTGGCCAAGATGGTGGTGTCGCAGGCTCCCACGTTCTATCCTCGTGTGGCGCCAGCCGGCCCGCCGCTTCCGACTCTCCTTCTCGAAGAAAATCTCTATAATCGACCGCCTCCCTTCTGCTGACCTTTGTTTCCTCCTTTCTTAAGAAAACCTGCTTCGATTGAACTTCAACTCATTGTTCATCGAGGTGACATGGCCCTGGCACAACTGGAGCCTAGCCCGATGACTTCGAAGATCTGAGTCTGGTGGAAGCTGTGATATGGCTCGATGTACTCGCTTCGGGTGCGGTGGATGGGATGACTTTCGCTCGCTTCCGCTGCTGCGCGCGAGTTTCATCCCCCGCTCCTGGTTTTTCGTTCTTGTGGGAGTGAGGATTTCCTTACCACTCGCCGGCGTGCAGATTTGGAGCAACAAATGACGCTGCAACGCAGACATATCGTGATTGGAGCGGTTGTAGCCCTAACCGTTGCTATTTCGATCGCGCTGATGATGAAGCGTTCGCTTGGTGACGTGAATGGCGACGGAGCCGACAAACCAGCGCAAAGGCTCGCGCCGGTGGTATTGGCCGCACGTGCTCCACTCGAAAACGTCATCATTCTTACGGGCGAATTCCGTCCCTTCCAGCAGGTCGATGTTCACGCCAAGGTAGCCGGCTACATCCGCCATATTTTTGTGGATGTGGGGGACAAGGTTCGGGCAGGGCAGGAACTGGCCATTTTAGAGGTTCCCGAACTGAACGCGCAGGTCATGGGCGCAAAATCGGATATCGGTCGCAGTCAAGATGCGACTCGCCGCGCTCAAAGCGAGATCGAGCGGGCGGAGTCCACGCACAGTGCTTACCACGCAGCCTATACGCGGCTTAAGCAGGCGTCAGAGGAGCGGCCGGGTTTGGTCGCCGAGCAGGAACTGGACGATTCGATGGCAAAAGATAAAGAGACCGAGGCACAGATCAATAGCGCTCGGGCGGCTCTGGCTGAATCGCAAAACCAGCTTGGGATGGCGCAAGCCACGCTTGATCGCCTTTCGGCGTTGCAGGCTTATTCGCACATCACGGCTCCTTTCGCCGGCGTGGTCACCAAACGGTATGTCGACACCGGCGCCTTAATCTCAGCCGGAACCTCATCTGAGACGCAATCGCAGCCCGTGGTGCAACTCGCGGAGTGGTCCCTGTTTCGGTTGGAGATTCCAGTTCCCGAATCCGCTGTGCCGATGATCCATTTGGGCAGCATAGTGCAGGTCCATGTTCTCGATTTGAATCGAGACTTCCAGGGTCGCGTGTCCCGCTTCGCTGACGCACTCAATGACGAGACCCGAACCATGCACACCGAGATTGACGTGGAGAATCCGCAAGACACTCTGACCGCAGGCATGTACGCGGAGGTGATGCTTGCGTTGCAGGGAAAAAAAGGCGCGCTCACGGTTCCCGTCCAGGCCGTGGTTCAGGAAAGCAACGAGCATTACGTGCTGGCTCTCGACGATCAGAATCGCGTGCAGAAGCGGAACGTTGCGTTAGGAGAGCAAACCTCCACCACCGTGGAGATCGTTCACGGTCTTTCAGAAAAGGATCGAGTGATCAGCGCCGGTCAGTCCGACTACGCGATCGGCGAGGTGGTGACGCCCAAGTTGGAGTCAGCGCCCACAGGTGCCAGCGAAGGCCAGACGGGAGAGCGAAAGTAATGCCGAGATTCGCTCTGAAGAACCCGTTCTTCGTGATCATGCTTTGTCTGGTAATCGCCGTGGTCGGCGTGACGACGGTGGCTCGGATGCCGGTGGATTTGTTCCCGCAGATCAAGATTCCGGTAGTCGTGGTTGCGACCTTCTACTCGGGAATGCCGCCGGAGCAGGTCGAGGCCGACATCACCGACACATTCGAGCGTTTCTTTACCCTGGGCAGCAACATCGACCACATCGAGTCGCGCTCTCTTACGGGCGTGAGCCTGATTAAGATTTACTTCAAGCCGGGCAGCGATGCCAATGCGGCTCTCAGCAATATCGCTAACCTGGCGATGGCGGACCTTCGGCGTCTGCCTCCAGGAACATTGCCACCGGTGGTACTCAAGTTCGATGCTTCGAGCCTTCCGGTTTGTTTGGTAACGCTGAAAGGGGAAGGCCTCAACGAAACTCGGCTGAAGGATCTGGCGCAATTCCAGGTTCGCAACCAGATTGCGAACGTATCCGGCGCTTCTGTGCCGCAGCCTTTTGGCGGGCGTTATCGCCAGATCATGGTTTATGTGGACCCGGTCAAGCTGGAGGCGCACCAGCTTAGCCTGATGGACGTGGTTCACGCGGTGAATGATTCCAACCTGATTCTTCCCGCTGGGGATGTCCGGATCGGTCCCAGAGATTACAACATCTATGCCAATGCGCAATTGCCCGACGTAGATGAGATTAACCGTATACCGCTGAAGACCGTGGGCAACGCGTCGGTGATGGTTGCCGATGTAGGTGAGGCCAAGGACTCAGGCGCGATTCAAACCAACATCGTCCGTATCGACGGACAGCAATCGGTTTACATCCCTGTCCTAAAGCAAGGCGGCGACAGCAACACCATCACGATTGTGAATGGAATCAAAGCGGCGACAAAAGACCTTTTGGACATTCCGAAATCGCTTAAGACGGCGGTTGTTTTTGACCAATCCATCTTTGTCAAGAGCGCCATCAAGAATGTGATGAAGGAAGGCGGAATTGGACTGCTGCTGACGGGCATCATGATTCTCATTTTTCTGGGCAGCCCCCGAGCCACGGTTGCTGTGCTGCTCTCGATTCCTCTTTCCGCTTTAGTGTGTTTTTTGCTCATGAATGCCATGGGTGGGTCGATCAACGTGATGCTCTTGAGCGGTTTGGCGCTGGCTTTTTCCCGCCTGATTGACGACTCGGTGGTGGTGCTGGAAAACATTTTTCGTTACATGGAAATCGGCGAAGCTCCAGGAGTGGCCGCGGAAAAGGGAGGGATGGAAGTCTCGCTGGCAGTGCTGGCGGCCACATCTACTACCTCGATCGTGTTTTTCCCCGTAACGTTGTTCTATGGCGTCAGCCGCTATTTGTTTATCGACCTCGCTCTGGGTGTAGTCCTGTCTATTTTTGCCTCGTATGTCTTTGCCATGACGGTGGTGCCGCTCTATTGCGCGCACTTCCTCCATGTAGAGGACGTCGAGAAAGAGATTAAAGGCGAGTCAGAGAACAAGCCCGCTTCGCGATCGCTTTTTCGCAGGTTCATTGATCGGTTTAATGAGCGCTTTCAGAAGCTCTTGGATATTTACGAACGTTGGGTGACTCGTGCTCTGGCCCGGCCGGGAAGAACCGTGGCGTGGATTGCCGGTGGCATAGCCCTGGTGGTGGCGGGAATTTTCCCTTTCGTGGGGACAGCCTACTTTCCTCGCACCGATCCGGGCCAGTTCGTGATCAACGTCAAGGCTCCGAGCGGCTCCCGTCTGGAGGTCACAAATCAATACATCGCGCGCCTCGAGAACGATATTCGCCAAGTGATTGGCCCCCACGACCTGGGAATAATCGTCTCCAATATCGGGATAACTCCCGACCTCTCCGCCATGTACACCAGCAACTCGTCCATGGATACGGCATTTGTCCTGGTGAGCTTGAAAGAAGACCACAAGATAGGCAGCTATGAATACATGGGGCGCGTTCGTCGCAAACTGTCCGAGGATTTGCCGGAACTGGATACATATTTTCAGGCGGGTGGATTGGTCGATGCGGTAATCAACCTGGGATTACCGGCGCCTATCGATGTCCAAGTGAGAGGCAACGATCTCGACGGCGCGTATAAAGTGGCGGCGAACATCGCCAAACAGATCCGAAGCCGCAAGGGCGTGAGTAGCGTGCTGATTCCCCAAAATCTTCTTTATCCCGGACTGCAGCTGAACATCGATCGCGAACGCGCCAGCCTGATTGGTCTCACACCCAAGCAGGTGGTAGACAATGTAATCACCGCCCTGACTTCCAACGGCATGATTGAGCCCAGCTACTGGATCGATCCCAAGACGGGCAACAACTACATGCTCACCGTGCAGTACTTCGATAAGCAGATTGAGAACATGAGCATGGAGGATTTCAAACAAATCCCTCTACGTGCTCCGAATATCAAGAACTACACGCCCCTGCAATCCGTGGCCGACATAACGACGATGAACACCCCGACCGAAGTCGACCATTATCAGCTGCAGCGCGTCATCGACATCTATGTGATGCCCGCGGGCGAGGCCTTAGGTGGAACCAATCGCGAAGTCCACGACATCGTCAGCCATCTGACGTTACCGGAAAACATCCGGGTCGAAGTGCTCGGATCGGTCGTAGGCATGGAGGAATCGTTCAAGCGCTTTTCCATCGGTCTGGTGCTGGCTATTGTGCTGGTCTACCTGGTTCTGATGGCGCAATTCGCTTCTTTCATCGACCCGCTCATCATTCTGGTTGCGATTCCTCCAGGATTGTCGGGAGTCGTGTTGATTCTTTGGCTGACCCACAGCACCTTCAACATCATGTCGCTGATGGGCGTGATCATGATGACTGGAATCGTCGTTTCCAACAGCATCTTGATCGTCGAGTTTGCGCGGCAGCTGCGCAAGGAGGACTTCGCGCTGCAGGAGGCGCTGGTGCGGGCGTGCAAGATCAGGCTGCGCCCGATTCTCATGACCTCGCTCGCGACTTTGTTGGGGATGCTGCCAATGGCGCTGGGTCTGGAGACGGGCAGCGAGCAATACGCGCCTCTAGCGCGCGCCGTGATCGGTGGTCTCGCGGTTTCGGTGGTCGTTACCGTTTTCCTCGTACCCGCGGTTTATTTGATGGTTCACGGCAAGGATGAGGATAAGAAGAACGAGAAAAAGGAGGAACAGCCGGCATGACATGGAGACTGGTATTTCTGTTGGGCGCTCTCGCGCTCTCAACCCACACGCTCTCAATGCGAGGCCTGGCGCAGTCGCTACCGCTCGTGCAGGGCTCGCCTTCCTCGAATGTGATACGGCTCAGCGTGAAGGACGCGGAGGCGCTGGCGGTGAAGAACAATCCGGCAATCTCTGTCGCCCGGCTGACTGCATTGGCTTCAGGGCAGGTGACGCGGGAAGTGCGTTCGAATCTCTGGCCACAAGCCTACGCCAACCTGACGGCAGTCGATGCCCGCGGAAATAGCCGCATCACCGCTGGAGTGTTGAATAATCCCAGCGTCTACACGCGAGCCGCGGGCGGCGCCACGGTCAGCCAACTCGTCACCGACTTCGGGCACACCACGAACCTGGTAGCCGGCGCTCGCCTTCAGGCACGAGCCGACGAACAGAGCGCGGCCGCTACGAAACAGGATGTTTTGTTGGCCGTGGACCAAGCCTTTTACAACAGCCTCCAGACGCACGCTGTGCTGCAGGTAGCGGAGCAGACCGTAGCCTCGCGCCAGTTGTTATCGGACCAGGTTTCCGCTCTCACCAAAAGCAAATTAAGGTCAGACCTGGACTTGAGCTTTGCCAACGTGAACCTGGCGCAGGCGAAGCTTCTCTACCTGGACGCGCTAAACAATGACAAGGCTTCCATGGCGGCCCTTTCGGCGATTCTGGGATATCCCACTCTTGAAGCATTCGAGCTTGTCAACGATACGGAGCCGTTGGCCCCACCGCCAGCCGAGGTGGATCCGTTGATCGCCGAAGCGTTTGCCAAGCGCCCCGAGATTCTTGCCCTGGAGTTTCAGTCGGAGTCTGAGGAAAAGCTGCACAGGGCGGAGCGTGACCAGATGTATCCCGCGATCAGTGCTCTCGGGGCCTTTGGAGATTCTCCTGTTCGCGATGATGTCATTTATGGACCTTACGCCGCCGTGGGAGTGAACGTGGAGATTCCGCTCTTTAACGGTTTTCTCTTTTCAGCGAAGTCCCGCGAAGCGGATTTGCGCGCCCAGGCTACGCGGCAACGTCTGATGGACCTTCGAAACCGGATCTCGCGAGATGTACGCACGAGCTGGCTGGCGGCAAGCACGGCATTCGACCGCGTGAATGTGAGTGAGCAGTTGTTGGCGCAGGCGAACCAGGCGCTTGATCTTGCCCAGACACGATACAAGCTGGGCCTCAGTTCGATTGTAGAACTCAGCCAGGCACAGCTACAGCAGACCCAGGCCGAGATCGGAAATGCTCAAGCCGGATATGAATACCGGTTGGCCCTGTCGGTTCTGCGCTACCAGACTTCAGGTCTGTAAGTCGGGTCGCAAGTGCGCATTGCGCGCGGATGCGACGATTCTGGACGGGGCGTCGGCAAACCGGACCTATATCCTGGAGCCCAGCCACCAGGACAGTCAGATCGACTCACCATTTTCGACTCGACCCAGATACATTGAACCGGTTGTGTGCATCTCCATGCTACCCGCATCCGACGCCAGCGTGTTGTGCGGGACTGCTGTGACGAATCCGGCAGCCTAGGGCGACCAAGTCTTATTCCCTTGGACTTCGCGTGTTGCAGTCCAGATCGTACGCGTTCGCGAATCAGGTCTCTTTCGAACTCCGCGATACTGGCAAAGATGCCGAACACAAGACGCCCGTTCGCCGTGGAAGCATCGACGCCCTCATGCAATGAGATGAACTGATGCCCTATTCGTGGAACTCGCAGAGCGCGTTGACCAGTTGCCGCAGGCTCCTGGCGAATCAGTCGTAGCGATAGACCACAACTGCGTCGACCTGACGCCGGCGACAAGCCACCAGAGCTTATCTAAGGAAGGACGACGGTCCTTGGACCCGGACACCTTGTCCGCGAACTCTTCCACGATCTCACCATCCACGGCGTTGGCAGTCCTCGCGGAGTTCAGCGGTCTGCACTTCCGGATAGCGTGCTGACGCGAACGTAAAGGGCGACTCGGATTTGTTTCATAAACCCTCCCGAAAAGTATGCGATTGGACGTTGAGATCAAAGCACTTGTAGGCGCGCATTTCTCGTTGCAGAAATATTTGTTTTTGAAACGAGTGAGTTGAGTTTGGCGATGTCATAGCGCACGCAGGAACGTGGCTCCGCAGGCAGGCAAAGGTCCTGTAGCGGCGATAAGTTGGAAACACGGGCGATATCCACTGCCACACTCTCGGAGTGCGCCTCGCTAACACGACCAAGGCGGTCGGCTTACCCTCGTGGCTTGCATTCGTCAGGCGTTGGTCCAGCCACCTTTGTCCGCACTGCTACCTGCTCGCCCCTGCCGTATGTTGGCGGTCCGCCGCGCTGCACCTTCGCAGGTTTCGGCGCCATGTGGTTCCGAGCGCTCAAGTCATCGTGCATGAGGTCCACAGCATGCTGCGTGGGCTGAAGAAAGCCGATGTGAAACATTCCCGGATATCCCTGCTCTGGAGTCATTCGCTTGTCGTACATCAGTGTCAGCAGAAAGCCCTCGGCATTCCGCAGCGCAGATGGTTTATCGGTGCGTTCCTCTATGAGCTGAAAACCAAACACTGAGCAGAAGAACTTCGTCAGTGCAGGAACGTTGTAGGTGGTGAGGTTGGTGTGATTCATCGTTGCCATTACGATCTCCGTTTAAAGAAAGTTCCATCGCGTGGCTTGTCACGGGTTCAGACCGGAACGCACCACGCGACAGGCAGTAGTGCCGTGGCACTACCGCTATCGCCGTGGGTGTCTTCTCCGCTGTGATGCAAGAGTTTGACTAGACTGCGGATTGGCCGCAGCGAGCCGTGCTTGCCAATACGGCTCTGCGTTTTTCCTCAGCTATTGGGTGTTGCCCAGTCTTCCTCGGTTGCAGGTTTTTGCTCGCGGCTGGGGTCGGCTGATTGGCGCACTCTCGGATACAGACCGGCTCGTCGGAAGATTAGCTGGCGAGGCCGTCATCGCTCTCGCGAATTCTGAAAGACTCAGGAGGCGGGTTCGAGTCCCGTCGCTCCGCGATTTCTTTGCTGCCAGCGACATCCTCGGTGATCTCTCACGGCCGATATTCAGCCGCACTCCCTTATGCTGCGGGTGCAGTTTCCTTTCGCAATAGTTCTCTTTCTCGCAGCCAGGTGAAGATCACGGGAGTCACAATCAGCACATGCAGCAGAGAGCTGACCATGCCTCCGAGTACGGGGGTGGCGAGCGGCTTCATCACTTCGGCCCCGGTGCGTGTAGACCACATGATGGGTAACAGGCCCGCGACAACCGTGGATACGGTCATGATTTTGGGACGCAAACGCAGCAGGGCGCCTTCCATCACCGCTTCATGCAAACCCTGCAAAGTAAGTGCCCCCATCGCGACTCGCTTTCGTTCCACCGCCTCTTCCAAGTAGATCACCATCACAACGCCGGTCTGCACAGCGGTGCCGAACAGGGCGATGAAGCCCACCCAAACGGCGACGGAGAAGTTGTACCCTAGCAGCTTCAGCAGAAATACGCCGCCGCTCAGCGCAAAGGGTACGGCGAGGATCACGTGCGAGGCTTCTTTGAATGAGTTGTAGGTTTTGTAAAGCAACAGGAAGATGATCAGGAACACAATTGGGATGACGAGTTCGAGCCGCTTTTTTGCACTGATCTGATTTTCGTATTGTCCGCTCCACTCGATGTAATAGCCGGGCGGCATTTTCACTATGCGGGCCACGGTGCGCTGCGCTTCGTCCACGAACCGGCCAACGTCGCGCCCGCGCACGTTCATCAGCACGCTGCCCCGCAGTAGTCCGTTCTCGCTGCTGATCATGGAGGGCCCCATCACCACGCCCAGGTCGGCCACCTGTCCCAGCGGAATCTGGGCGCCGTTGCTAGCCGTGACCAGAACGTTGCTCCGCAGCTCTTCGGGGTCTTGGCGGAAATCAGGGGCGTAACGCACCCGCACGGGCAGACGTTGACGGCCGTCAATGGCAGTCGTGAGGTTCTTGCCGCCAATCGCGGTCTCGATCACGTCCTGCACGTTGCCAACGTTGATTCCGTAGCGAGCCGCGGCTTCGCGGTTTATTTTTATTTCAAGGTACGGTGCTCCCGTGATGCGCTCGGAATAGAGGTCAGCGACACCAGGAACCGGGCGCAAAGCCCGTTCAATTTCAGTTTCCTTCTGCTCGATGGTCGCAAGGTCGTTGCCGAAGACCTTGACTCCCACCTGGGTGCGGATTCCGGTCGAAAGCATGTCGATGCGGTTGCGGATCGGCTGGGTCCAGATGTTGGTCACGCCCGGCAGACGCAGCTTCTCGTCCAGCCTTTGCAGGATCGTTTCCTTGGTTGTCCCAGCGGGCCATTCGATCTTGGGTTTGAAGTTGATGACCGTTTCAGTCATATTCACTGGCGCGGGGTCAATGGCGCTTTCTGCGCGGCCGATCTTGCCCACAACGCTCGCCACGAGTGGGTCCTGAGCAATGATTTTGTCCTGCCAGCGAAGAATCTCGGTGGCCTTGGTGAGCGAAATACTGGGATCGGTAATGGGCATGAACAGGGCAGTCTCTTCATCGAGCGGCGGCATAAACTCGGAGCCGATCGTAGTCGCCAGCCAGAGCGCGGAGGCAAAGATTACGACTGCCGCACTCAGAGTCATGATCCTGTGCTTTAAGGCCCAGCGCAGTACCGGTTTGTAAATCATTCGCAGACCGTGCATCACGGGATTTGCGTCTTCGCGGTGCAGTTTTCCACGGATCAGGAAGGTGCAAAGCACGGGCACCAGAGTGACCGCGATTAGGGTGGAGCACACCATGGCAAAGGTTTTGGTGAAGGCCAGCGGATGAAACATCTTGCCTTCCATGCCGGTGAGTGCGAACACTGGGACGAAAGCCAGAATGATGATGGTCATCGCAAAGAAAATCGGCCGACCTACCAACTTGGCCGCTTCCAATGTGATCTGGCCGATCGCCGAACTGTACTCTCCATGTTCTTCGTAGTAGCGTTCCGCGTGCCGTAGCACGTTTTCAGTCATTACAATGCCGGCATCGACTAGCACCCCAATCGCAATCGCGATCCCGCCGAGTGACATGATGTTGGAGGAGATATCTGCATAGTGCATGAACAGGAATGATCCCAAGACCGCTAGAGGCAGTGGCACCGTCACAATGAGGATGCTGCGGAAGTGCCACAGGAAGATCACATGCGCGAGCGTGACCAACAGGATCTCTTCGAGCAGCGCCGACTTCAACGTATTCACCGCGTGAAGGATCAACGTGCTGCGGTCGTAAAAAGGAACGATGTGGACGCCTTTGGGTAACCCCGGCTCCAAAGCGGCTAGCTTCGCTTGGACCCCGCTGATTACCTCTTGGGCGTTGGCTCCGTTGCGGATCACCACGACCCCGCCCACGATATCCTTGCCGTCCTTGTCGAGGACGCCGCGGCGAAATTCCGGCCCCAAATGGACATTGGCGACATTGCGGATGAAGATGGGTGTGCCTGCCGTGGCGGTGAGGACGATATTCTCAAGATCCTCCGTCGATCGAATCAAGCCAATTCCCCGGACCGCCATCTCCTGGTCGCTGGCTTCAATGACCTTCGCGCCGACGTTGGTGTTGCTGCGCTGAACGCCTTCGATGACGGTGCGCAAGGGGATGTTGTAAGCGCGCAGTTTGATGGGATCAACGTCGATCTGATATTGGCGCACCCAACCGCCGATGCTCGCTACCTCGGCCACGCCTGACACCGAGTTCAACTGGTACTTGATGAACCAGTCCTGCAGGGAATGCAGGGCTCCGCCGTCGTAGGGTCCCTCGACGGTATACCAGAAAACCTGGCCTACGCCGGTTGCATCCGGACCCAAAACAGGTACAACTCCCTCCGGCAGGAAACCCGATGCCAAGTTCAGCCGTTCCAAGACCCGCGTGCGTGCAAAGTAGGGATCAATCTTGTCCTGGAAGATAATGTTGATCATCGAGAAGCCCAATGCCGACGAGGAACGCACGTCCCTCACTCCCGCCAATCCTTGCAGGTTGACGGTCAGAGGATAGGTGATCTGGTCTTCGACTTCTTGTGGGCTACGGCCCGCCCAATCGGTGTAAACGATCACCTGGTTTTCACTGAGATCAGGAATGGCGTCGATCGGCGTCCGTAGGAGTGCCCAGTAACCCCAGACAGCCAGCAGAGCGTAGGCCAGCAAAATGAGGCCGCGGTTCTTGAGAGAAAATTCAATGAGCCGGTTAATCATGGGTTCTCCTCTTCACTGCGCATTCAGCCGGGCGTGATAGCTACCCAGGAGTTGTCCGTTGCGGCTGGCGTCCACTTCGACATTCCAGGAACCAGCTGTCGGGACCTTGACCGTGCCCGCGTAGTCAGAACCCTTCCATGTGAGGTCACTTGCGGCGCGCGTCTCGCCCATGCCCATGGCTGGCATCGCCGGCATGATGAGCGTGACCCTTACCTGCACATCAGTCACGGGCTTTCCTGAAGCGTCGAGCACGGTTACGTGCAGCGTCGCATCGGAGTTGCCGCGAGCTGTTTCCGGATCAGAACGGAAGGTGAACTTAATCTGAGGAACGGCGGGCGCTTGTGCCTGACCTTGGTCGGCCTGACCATGATCGAATTCCTTCGATCCGCCAAACATCCCTGTCATACCACCTGTGATTCGGGTCTGGGAATCGATCAGGAAACTGCCTTGGCTGACGATGCGTTCGCCTTCTTTAAGGCCCGCGAGCACTGGGTAATAATCCGTGCCTGCTGGACCGATCTGCACTTGCCGTCCTTCGAATTCACCATTGCCCTTGGCCACGTAGACGAACTTGCGCATGCCCGTATCGAGAACGGCAGAGCGCGGTATGGCTAGAACGTCGTGGCCTGCAGGTGCGGCAAATTTAACTTGCACGAACATGCCGGGGCGCAATCGCATGCTAGGGTTCGGAACCTGGATGCGAGCGGAGGCGGTGCGGGTCTGAGGGTTAATGGAAGTATCGAGAAATCCGACTCGCCCGTGTAGCGTGGCGCCAGGCAGTGAGTCGGAAGTGATCTCAACGGACTGGCCGCTGTGCACGGCAGACAAATCAGGCTGGTACACATCTGCCTTTACCCAAATCGTGCTCAGGTCGGTGACGGTAAAGAGGACTTCTCCGGCGTTTACGTATTGCCCCTGCGTAACTTTGCGCTCCG
>Ga0187867_10002737_pt1 | contig 14483 bp, 14 predicted proteins | sample June2016WEW_13_1_FD_132976 | JGI IMG/M metagenome (GOLD analysis project Ga0187867, IMG submission 132976) | Peatland microbial communities from SPRUCE experiment site at the Marcell Experimental Forest, Minnesota, USA - June2016WEW_13_10 | ecosystem: Environmental > Terrestrial > Soil >... | reverse complement strand
TCTCCCATATGGCATTTTATACCCTATGGTGTCAAGTGCCACACGAACGTATGATGGCTCCCGTGGGCACTTCCGTTCACGCTGCCCGCAGCGCACTCCGTCCCCGCCCGCGGCTCAGCAGAAACATCGCAATCGCCAGGTTCAGCGCGTTCCATGCCACGCCATTGGCAAAGGCCGCCCGATACGACCCGGTCAGATCGTAAATCGCCCCCGACATCCAGCCGCCAAGCGCCATCCCGAGCAACGTCATCATCATGACGAACCCGACCCGCGTGCCCGCCTGGCTCGCCGGAAAATTCTCCCGGATCACGATTGCGTAACTGGGTACCAGCCCGCCCTGGAACAGCCCGAACATAGCCGAGATGACGTACAGCGACACCAGCCCATCGCTGGTCAGATACAAACTCAGTGCGGTCATCTGTGCCGCCGAGCCGATTGCCAAAGTCGCCATCCCGCCCAGTCGATCGGCGACGAAACCGGAGGCAACGCGGCTGATAATGCCGCAGCCCATCATCAGCGACAGCATCCGGGCGCCATTCGCCACCCCGTATCCCAGGTCGCCGCAGTAGGCGACGATATGCACCTGTGGCATCGACATCGCGACGCAGCACGCCAGCCCTGCCACCGCCAGCAGCGCCTGCAATGTCCCCGGCCCCAAATTGGCGACCCGCGGAAACCGCGCCGGCAGTGTCGAGGCATGTGGCGACCGCATCGGCGCAGGCGCGAGCAGCAACAAGCTCAGCGGCACCATCACCACCACACACGCCACACCGATCCACATGTGTGCCGAACGCCAGCCGACGGTTTGGATCAGGAACCCCACCACCGGCGGCCAGAACGCGCCGGCGATGTAGTTGCCGGAGGCGCACAACGCGACGGCAATCCCCCGTCGCCGTTCGAACCATTTCGAAACGTCCGCCATCAACGGCACAAACGTCGAGGCACTGCCGCACATGCCGATCAACAACCCGTACGCCAGTGCAAACTGCCCCAAACTGCTCGCCATCGCCGCCAGCATATAGCCGACACCCAAGGCAACGGCCCCGAACAGCGCCGGCACGACGATGCCAAAACGATCCGACACGCGGCCCATCAACACGCCGCCAACCCCGAACCCGATCGTGGTGAGGGTGAAGGGCAGGGAGGCACCACCTCGGGCAACGCCGAACTCTGCCTGCACCGCCGGTAAAGCGACGACGACCGACCACATTCCGACACCGCCAACGGCAGACAGCAGCATGGAAATGCCCAGCCGAAACCAGGCGTAGCCGGAATCGATTTCGTGCCCAGTTCTGGTAGACAACTGTCAGGTTCTTTCGAAATCGATCCGTTCGACCACGGGCAGGCCCTGCAACTGCCGGCGCAGGCAATCGAGGCCCAGTTCGACGGCACCCAGACGCACCCAGTCGCGGCCGCCCAGAATACGCGAGCGGCGGAAATCGACGCCGTCATCGGTGGCGATGCCAATCCAGATTGTGCCGCCAAAGTCGATGCGGTCGGCGCCATCGTCGAGGTCGATCAGCACGACCAGCGAATGCGAGGCCCCGGTTTGCTCACGCGCCGCACGGGCGACGGCGATGGTCGATTCCTCGTTCATTTCGCCGGACAGGGGAATACCGTCCAGGCCGAACACGTTGTGCAGTTCGGCGCAGTGCCGCACCACGACACCACGGCGGAATACATGCTCGGCGTTCGGCAAATGGGCGAAACGCGCGGCAATCTGGCCGGCGGTGAAGGTTTCCACCACGCTCAACATCGCCTGTTTCCGGGTCAGCTCGGCCACGACGACGCCCTCCAGCGTCTGATCGTCCTCGGCCATGATAAAGTTGCCCAGACGTTTCCTGACCTCTGCCGTGATCGGGGCGAGCTTGCGGCCGACATCATCCATGTCCTTGCCGCGCACCGTCAGCTTCGTTTCCAGCTGCGGATAATGCGCGCGGAACCCGAGTTTGACGCCGCCTTCCGGGTCGAGCGCTTCAACCCCGGTCAGCAACTGATCGGCATGGGATTCGCCAATCCCATAGGAATGAAACCGCTTGAGATAAATCGACGCCGGCGCGCCCGAACGGGCGAGGATCCGCGGGATCACCTGTTCCTCCAGCATCCGCCGCAACTCGCGCGGCACGCCGGGGGTGAAGAAGAATCGCGCCTTGCCGATGTCCATGGCGAACCCGCAGGCGGTGCCGATCGGGTTATCGATCATCTCCGCCGTCGCCGGCAGCATCGCCTGCTTGCGGTTGTTAGGAGGCATACTGCGGGCGCGGCGCGAGAAGAACGATTCCATCTTCGCCAGCCATTCCTCATGCAGCACCAATTCCACCCCTGCTGCCTGGGCAGCGATCTCCTGCGACAGATCGTCCACGGTCGGGCCAAGGCCGCCATTGACGATCACCGCATCGGCCCGCTCGCCGGCGAGTTTGAAGGCGCTGAGCAGCGATTCCCGGTCGTCGCCGACGGTGGTGCCCCAGTGCACCGACAGGCCGACGTCCTCCAGCTTCTGTGCCATATAGCTGAAGTTGGTATTGACGATCTTGCCGGTCAGCACTTCGTCGCCGGTGCACAGAATTTCGATACGCATGGTTCCTCCCATTCCGGCGGTCAGCGTGCGGGATGCGGCCCCTTTGGGCAAGAGGCTGGCAATTTCCAGGCCCCCCGGTTGAGTGTAGATTGGCCGCACAGGGAGAAGCCCCATGACCAGCATGTACGATCAGGACCTGGGCAAGAATCAGGCGAATTTTGCGCCACTCACGCCGCTGACCTTCCTGGAGCGCGCCGCTTACGTCTATCCGGACCGGTTGTCTGTGGTGCACGGCACGCAGAGCTTCACCTGGAAGGAAACTTATGCGCGGTGCCGCCGGCTGGCGTCCGCTCTGGCCCGGATCGGAGTAGGAAAAAACGACACCGTTTCGGTCATGCTGCCGAACACGCCGCCGATGGTCGAGGCGCATTTCGGCGTGCCGATGTGCGGTGCGGTGCTGAATACGCTGAACACCAGGCTGGATGCCGAAACGATTGCCTTCATGCTGCGGCACGCTGAGGCCAAAGTGTTGATCACCGACCGCGAGTTTTCTTCCGTGGTCGGGATGGCGCTGGCGTTGCTGAAGGTGAAGCCGCTGGTGATCGACGTTGACGATCCGGCGTATCAGGGCGGCCAACGTGTCGGCACGGTGGAATATGAGCAGTTCCTGGCAAGCGGCGATCCGGACTACGCCTGGCAGAATCCGGCGGATGAGTGGGATGCGATTGCGCTGAATTATACGTCGGGTACAACCGGGGATCCGAAAGGGGTGGTTTATCACCATCGCGGTGCGCATTTGAACGCCATTAGCAATATCCTGAACTGGGGGATGCCGCACCACGCAGTGTATCTCTGGACGTTGCCGATGTTCCATTGCAACGGCTGGTGCTTTCCCTGGACCGTGGCGGAACGCGCGGGGGTCAATGTCTGTCTGCGCCGGGTCGAGGCGAAGGCCGCCCTGGAGGCGATCCGCGACCACGGTGTCACTCATATGTGCGGCGCACCGATCGTCTATTCCATGCTGATCAATGCGCCGGCCGAACTACTTTCCGGGCTGTCGCACAAAATTCAGGGCCAGGTTGCCGGCGCCGCGCCGCCGGCTGCGATCATCGAGGGTGCCGAACGGATCGGCATCGATCTGACTCATGTCTACGGTCTGACCGAGGTGTACGGCCCAGCCTCGGTTTGCAGCAAGCAGGACGATTGGGCCGTCATGCCGATCGATCGCCGGGCGGAACGGAATGGCAGGCAAGGGGTGCGGACGCCGTTACAGGAGGCGCTGACCGTGCTCGATCCCGATACGATGCAGCCAGTGCCGTGGGACGGCGAAACCATGGGCGAGATCATGTTCCGCGGCAACGTCACCATGAAGGGTTATCTGAAGAATTCTGCCGCGTCCGACGCTGCGTTTGCCGGCGGCTGGTTTCACACCGGCGACCTCGCGGTCATGCAGTCGGATGGTTACGTAAAAATCCGCGACCGGTCTAAGGACATCATCATTTCCGGCGGCGAGAATATTTCTTCCATTGAGGTCGAGGAAACCCTGTATCGCCATCCGGCGGTGCTGACCGCTGCGGTGGTGGCGCAGCCCGATCCGAAGTGGGGCGAGACGCCTCGGGCTTACGTCGAGCTGAAGCAGGGCGCCACGGTGACCGAGGACGAACTTCGACAATTCTGCCGCCAGCACATGGCCGGCTTCAAGGTGCCCAAGGCGATCGTGTTTGGCGAGCTGCCGAAGACGTCCACCGGAAAAATTCAGAAATTCGCGTTGCGCGAACTGGCGAAATCCGCCAGCGCCATTCAATGAAGGAGGAAACAGGCATGCTCCCCACCCCGGGCTTTCACCATCTGCATTTGAATTCGGTCGATCCCGATGCCGCGATCGGGTTTTACACGCAGCAGTTTCCCTCGACCACCAAAGGCGAGTGGGCGGGTCTGCCGGCATTGCTGTCGCACAACAACGTGATGGTGCTGTTCAACAAGGTGGACAAGCCTCCGGCGATGTCGCCGCCCAGTGCGATCTGGCATTTTGGCTGGCATGTGCCGGATGTGCGGAAGAATATCGAGGTCTATAAAACCCGGCCGGAAGTGCAGCTGTTGCCGTTGTACACGACGGACGAGGGCGGCTTTGTGCTGATCAACAGCGACACCTGGCCGGCGCCCAAAGGTGGCGCGCCGGGCCTGACCCGGGCGCAAATCGCCGAGGCGAAGGCGAATAACGTGCAGCCTGCGGGTGGTGGCGGGTTCGCTTATATGGAAGGGCCGGAGGGCGTGCTGATCGAGTATGTCGGCAATCATCCGGCGGAACGATTCGATCACGTGCATCTGTGGCAAGAAGATCCAATCGGGGCGCTGGAATGGTACCAGACGCACCTGAATGCTCCGGTGCGGCCGGGCTTCACGCCACCGGAACAACGGATCAGACGCGGACCGGAACGGTCCTGGCCGGCGCTGAACCAGGAGGGGATGTTCCGTGACCCTCGCGCCGGCGTGGTGTTCGGTGATGTAGTGCTGACCTGGTATGGCAACCAGTGGGAATCTCCCCTCGTGCCGTCACGCGGGCAGTTGCAGGACCATATTGCGTTCAGTGTTTTCGACATTGACGCCTGGATTGCGAAACTCCGTGACGAGGGGGTTACGTTCCTGGAACAGCTGTACCAGCTTGGGGATACCCGCGCGGTGATGATCGAGGGGCCGAGCCGGGAAGCGCTGGAACTGGTTGAGGTGAAGTGAACTGTTACACAAGAGGTTCACGTGGACGACCGGTTCGGAGGCGCAAGCGCCAGAGGGTATAATCAAGGTTTCGGCAGCATTTCGGGGGAGTTCATCCCGGCCATTTTGCGGGCTGCCCGCGTTAGCCTTGGCCACCGAATGCTGGACGTCGCCACCGGCACTGGTGTTGCCGCTGCCGCAGCGGTCGACGTCGTTGGGCCAACCGGCCATGTGACCGCCACCGACCTCTCTCCCGCAATGCTGGATCAGGCGCGCGAACGTCTTGGCTCGGTGCCAAACGTCTCTTTCATGGTCGAAGATGGTCAGTCGCTCACCTTTCCGGATGGGGAATTCGACGCCCTTGTATGTGCTATGGGCCTGATGCTGTTTCCCGACCCGGTGCGCGGACTGTCAGAGTTTCGCCGCGTGCTTCGCGCGGGCGGATGGGCTGCTGTCTCGGTCAACACGACGCCGGAGCGTGCGTTCGCCACCCGTGTTGACGCTATCATTGGACGACATGCACCCGAGCGGGCGGCAATGGCTGGCCGCTACTTCTCACTTGGCGCCGCGCAACTGCTCCGGCCTCTTTTCGAGGCGGCAGGTTTTCAGGACGTCGAGATCTTTACGGAAATTCGGCATTTTCCGTTCTCCTCATTCGTCGAGTATTTCAGACCGATCGAGGAAGGCCAGGGCCCAACGGGGCAAGCTTTTGCTCAGCTCCCTGCCAGCATCCAGGAAGCTGTCCGGATCGACACGCGTCGCCAATTAGAGGGCGACGCAGCTATCGGCGGGCCAATCAATGTCGAGGTCGAGATCCTGTTTGGCTGTGGTCGGAGATAGCGGCAGTCTCAACAAAGACGCCGTCAGCGATTTGTTCTCTTACGCGTACGAACATGATGAATGCGCAGCACCCGGGGGCGGGCGCAATCGCACGGAAACTTACCTTTTGCTGGAAAGGCAAGCTGGTCTGTTCGTCGGGCGCGAATATGGCCCCGGTGATCTCATTACGTCCCGGGCTGGTGCCAACCCGACCAAACCGCCACCGTGTCGCTCAATGCCTGCCTCCCGAACGCAACCTTAAACCGGCAACGCCACACTCTCCCACCCGGACAGCACTTCCACCGCGCGGCACACCCGAAACACCATCGCCTCGTCGAACGGCCGTCCAACAATCTGCACGCCAATCGGCAAGCCATCCGAGGCAATACCGACCGGCACGCTCATCGCCGGATGGCCGGTGACGTTGAACGGAATCGTCTGCATCGGCGAGGCCGACGACATCGCATCCACCGGCGCATCGAACCGTGGTGCGGTGCACAGCGCCGAGGCCGTCAGCAACACATCGTAACGTGACAATGCCGCATTGACCGCATCCGTCAGTTCTCGCCTCGCCCGCAGCGCATTGATGTAATCAGCCGCCAACACCGTCGCCCCAAGCACGAACCGGTTCGCCGTGATCTCGCCATAGTCCAGCAGCCGCGAGCGCATGTTGGCTTCGTGGATGGCGTAAGCCTCACCCATCATGATGATGCGGCCCGCCGCGGCAAACAGAGCATAATCCGGCAGCATAATGTCCTCGACCGTCGCTCCCGCCGCGCGCAACTGATCCGCCGTGCGGTCGATCCCTGCCAGCACATCGCGCGTTGCAGCCGGCGCCGACTGGAAAAATGCCCGTGGAATACCGACGCGCAGGCTGGAGACGCCTTTGTTCAGGTCGGTAAGATAGTCTCTTACCGGCACATCGGCGCTCGCCGGATCGGCCGGATCATGCCCGGCAATCACGCCCAAAGTAATCGCCGAATCCTCGACCGAACGCGACAGCGGACCGCAATGATCCAAGGTCCAGGACAATGGAAACACCCCGCGCCGCGACACTCGGCCATAGGTCGGCTTAATTCCGGACAACCCACACCACGCCGCCGGCCCGCGGATCGAGCCGCCGGTGTCCGACCCCATCGCCACCCGCACCATGCGCGCCGCAATCGCCGTCGCCGAGCCGGAGGACGAGCCGCCGGTCACATGCTCGACATTCCAGGGATTGCGCGAGGGCGGGAAGGGCAGGTCGAAGCTCGGCCCGCCAATGGCGAATTCATGGGTGGCGAGTTTGCCAAGCAGCACGGCGCCGCCGGCCGCGAACTTCGCCGCGACCACACTGTCTTCTGCCGGAACATTGTCCAGTCGCAACTTCGAGTGGCACGTCGTGCGAATACCGCCGGTGTCATAGATGTCCTTGAGCGCGTGCGGGATGCCGTGCAACGGCCCGCGATCGACACCGGACTTCAGTTCGCGATCGGCCCGTGTCGCATCGGCCAGCGCGCGATCCGCCGTCAGCAGAACAAAGGCATGCAGGCGGGCATCCTGCGTGCCGATCCGGCCCAACGCGTCGCGCGTCAATTGCTCGGACGTGATCGAGCCGTCGCGCAGCGCCCGGCCCATCGCCGCAATGGAAAGGTCAGCGGTGTCCATCACGCCTGCTCCGTGAGACGAAACACGTTGGAGGGTTCGTCGGTATGCGCGTAACGATTGCGCAGCAGCGCGATCTGCTGATGCAGGTCCGCATAACTGGCCAGCAAGCCGACCCGGCGGTCCGCCGGCACGGTGATCCCGGCCCGGCGCATCAAGGTATCGAATTCAGTGGCGAGTTCATCCGGGGAAAGGGATGGGGACGGCATGGCGCTTCCTCCTGCTGCGCCGATTATGCACCGATCCGATGGGCCGGCCAGACCTCGATTGTGCCTCGCAGCAAAATTTTCAGAACGTCAGCCGTAATGCCAGTTGCGCCTGAATTTCCGCGAGCTGCGGAGGCTTGCCGACCAGAACTCGTTGCTGCAGGTTGGAATCGGCAGCGAGCAACTCGCCAATCAGCCGGATCCGCTTGCGCACCGTCAAGGCTGCCGCCGTGGTAAGCGCCACCCCATGCTGATTGTTATAGGGCGCTGGCTCCTCGGCTCTGCCCTGGGCGCCGACATGAGCCGCCAAGAGCGTCGCGACACCAAACCGCCTGGCAGTCCACCGCAAGATTTCGTCGTAGTCTCCCTGGGCAAAATCGGACAGTTGGACCGTCCAACGACGGTGTGTCACTCAGATGACCGGCCCAGTACTTTCGCGGCTCGCCTGGCCAGACGGTTACGCGACGTATTGCCATCGGCGATGCTGCAATCGCGGCCAGCGTCGATCTCCTCCAGACCGACTCCTTCCGCTTGCCGGAGAGCGGCAATGCGTGCCTGGTCTTCGGCGTCCCGTTGCTGCACCAATCGCAGACCATCGCGTAGCACTTCGCTGGCGTTCTGGTAGCGGCCAGAGGCGACCAACCGCTCAATCATGTCCGCTTGCTGATCGGTCAGCACGACATTCCGCGTCGGCATTCAAGCTGTCCTTCCGTATAGGCCATTGGCATAATATGCCATAGCCGCATCTCGCACAAATGCAGGCTCCTCTCCGACACTCCGCCACGCAACATGTCCGCTCGAACGCGGCCGGCCGTCGAGCTCGTTGGCCCCGCAGGGTTGAATACAATCTATGATTGTATTTTGGTCGCTCAGAAGCTACCCAGACCACCGCAGGCCGGAAGAGAAAATCCCCTATGTCGCAGCATCTGGACGTGCCGGATACCGGTACCGGAAGCATACCGCTTGATCCGGTACCGCGCTACCTTCGGTTGCACTACTGGTGGGCCTATGTCCACCCCAACGCCGTCCGGCTGTTCGAGCGCGCCTGGCTCGTCAACCTGATCCTCTGGTTCAATTACCGCTGCCTCAGTGAGGCCGCGCTGACCGCCCTGGAGGATCCCGGACCGGCCGGCAAGCTTCCCGGCCGCACCCTGCAAATCGCCTGTGTATACGGCGACCTCACGGCGCGGCTGGCGCAACGTTGCCTGGCCGCGGATGGTAGCCTGGACGTGGTTGACGTGCTGCCGATTCAGCTGGAGAATCTGGCGCGCAAGTTGCCGCCTAAAGCGCCGGCGCGGCTGCTGACCCGTAATGCGGATAATCTCGCGTTGCCGGATGCCAGCTACGACCGCGCGCTGCTGTTCTTCCTGTTGCATGAGCAACCGGAAGACGTCCGCCGCCGCACCTTGCAGGAGGCACTGCGTGTGGTCCGGCCGGGAGGCAAGCTGGTGGTAGTCGATTACGCGCGGCCAAGCCCTTGGCATCCGGCGCGGTATTTGTGGCTGCCGGTGCTGCGGATCCTGGAACCGTTTGCGCATGACCTTTGGCAGCGCGACCTGACGGACTGGCTCCCCGGGCATTGCTCCGGCGAGGCACTCAACCGCACCGGGTTTTTCGGCGGGTTGTACCAGTTGGTCAGCATCACGCGTTGAGCGGGGACGGGCGGCGATCAGCCGATGCACTGCCTACGGTCATATACTGGTGCGCTGCACAAAATTGTAGCGCCAGCGACCCCCGAAGCGGCTCTGAACGACCTGACGGCGGCGATTGACCGCCTGGAGCGCCTGGCCTGGAAATTGCTCAAGCATAGGCAGCGGCCGTGGTCGCATGACGACGCGCCGCAGGCCTGATGCAGGACGAACAGAAGGGTGCGGCATGAGCAAAGATCACGTGGTAGCCATGCTGCCGGGCGCCCCGTACTGGCATCCATCAATCCGGAACGTTATGTCTCCGACATGAATCGCAGTCCGCTGGCCGCCGCCGAAGCCGCACTTGAGGCCGATCGAACGACGGCCGATCCGGCGATCTGGATTACCCGGGTACCGGACGCCGATGTTCTGGCGCAGGCCCGCGTGCTGGAGGCCGAAGGGGCTCGCGGGCGCCCACTCTGGGGATTCATCGCGGCGGTGAAGGACAATATCGACATCGCCGGAATGCCGACCACGGCGGGCTGCCCCGAGTACGCTCAAATTCCGGCACGATCAGCCCCGTCGGTGCAGCGCTTGCTTGATGCCGGCGCGCTGGTGATGGGCAAAACCAATCTCGACCAATTTGCCACTGGATTGGTTGGGGTTCGCAGTCCGTACGGCACGCCGCGCAATGTGTTCAGTCCAGTGCATGTGCCCGGTGGATCCTCGTCGGGCTCCGGCGTGGCGGTGGCAGCCGGGATCGTCGATATCGCGTTGGGCACCGACACGGCGGGGTCCGGCCGGGTGCCGGCCGCATTCGGCAACATCGTCGGACTGAAATCGACCATCGGCGCCATCTCCGCCATCGGCATGGTGCCGGCCTGCCAGTCGCTCGACACGATCTCGGTGTTCGCCCGCACGGTCGATGCGGCACTCGCAGTGCAACGGGTGGTCGAGGGCTACGATCCGGCCGATCCCTGGTCGCGCCGCGCGCCGGCCGGCTACCTGCGTCGTAGCCCGCTGCCGGACGCGGTCAGGATCGCCGTCGCCGACATCGACGCGTTGTGCGAGCCCGAGGTCGCCCGCCTGTACCGCCGCGCCACCGGTCTGTTCGTGACACAAACGATCGATCTGACGCCGTTTCTGGACATCGCCCGGCTGCTTTACGACGGCCCCTGGTTGGCCGAACGCGCCGCCGGCCTGCGCGACATCGTTACGCTGCGTCCGGAAATCATGCACCCTGTCACCCGAGCCATCGTCGAGGCCGGAATGACCCGTCTGACCGTCGATGCATTCGATGCCTTTCACGCCCAGGCGAGGGTGCGCCGAATGGCGGGCGAATTGTTTTCACAATGCGAGGCACTGTTGATCCCCACCACGCCATACTGTCCGACCCTCGCCGAAGTGGCAGCCGATCCGTTTGGTCCCAACGCGCGATTGGGCACGTTCACCAACTTCGTCAACCTGTGCGACCTCGCTGCCTTCGCCGTGCCGGCAGGCTTTGGCAGCGATGGTCTGCCCGTGGGCGTGATGGTACTGGGCCCGGCCTGGTCGGAGGGACGGCTGGCTGCAATTGCCGATCATATTCACCGCAGCTTCACGCCGGGCCTTGCGCCGCCTGCACCGGCCGACGAACTGGCGTCCGACGAGACGGCGCTGTTCTGCATTGGTGCGCATATGTCCGGCCTGGCGCTCAACCATCAAATCACCGGTCTGGACGGACGCTTCCTGCGCACCGCCCGCACCACACCAAACTATCGGTTGCACGCCCTGGGCAACCGGCCCGGTATGGCACGCGGCGAACCAGGCTGCGCCATCGCAGGTGAGGTTTGGGCAGTGCCGACCGCCGCCGTTGGTGCGTTGCTTGCGCTCGTTCCGCCGCCTTTGGGCTTCGGTACTGTGGCGCTGGAGGGCGGCCCTTGCCTTGGCTTTCTCGCCGAGGCACAGGCACTGCAGAGCGCGCCGGACATCACCACGTATGGCGGCTGGCGCGCATGGCTCGCCGCAAAGGAGTCGACGTGATGCCAGCGCAGCGCACAATGACCGACGCCGACCTCGACGCCTTCATCGACACATCTGCGGTCCTCCTTGGCCTGACGATTGCGCCGGAATGGCGCGCGGCGGTACGGGCCAACCTGGCAATCACGTTTCGTCTCGGCTCGGTAGTGGAGGAATTCGAACTGCCCGACGAGGCCGACCCCGCCGCTGTGTTCGTGGCCTGACCGATGCCTGAGCCGAACTGGCAGACCGCCACCGAAATCGCCGCTTCGATCGATGCCGGCAGCACTACCGCCCGCGCCGTCGTCGAGGCTGCTCTGGGCCTGATTGCCGCACGCAATGGCGTGTTGAATGCGTTCACCTATGTCACCGCGGAGCGGGCGCGGGCGCGAGCCGCCGCCATTGACACCGAACGCGCTGCCGGCCGGCCGGTCGGCCCGATGGCCGGCGTGCCGTTTGCCGTGAAGAACCTGTTTGACGTGGCCGGTCTAGCGACCCGCGCAGGCAGTGCGATTAACCGGGAGCGGCCGCCTGCCTCGCACGATCAGGTGCTGATCACCCGGCTTGAGCGGGCCGGTGCCGTTCTGGTCGGCACGCTGAACATGGGCGAATACGCCTACGACTTCACCGGCGAGAACTACCATGACGGTCCGTCGCGCAATCCGCACGATACGACGCGCATGACCGGTGGATCGTCCGGAGGTTCGGGCAGCGCGGTGGCGGGCGGGCTGGTGCCGCTGTCGCTTGGCTCGGACACCAATGGGTCGATCCGGGTGCCGGCTTCGCTGTGTGGATTGTTCGGGCTGAAGCCGACATTCGGCCGGCTGCCGCGCACCGGCAGCTTTCCGTTCGTGTCCAGCCTGGATCATCTCGGCCCATTGGCGCGCTCGGTCGGCGACCTGGCCATCGCCTATGACATGATGCAGGGCCACGACGCCGAGGACCCGTTCTGCGCCCAGAGACTGGAACATCCGGTATCGGCGGAGTTGGATAGCGGGATCGCCGACCTGCGGATCGCTCGGGCGGCCGGTTATTTCCAGGATAATTTGTTCCCGGAGGCTGTGGCGGCAGTGCGTACTGTCTGTGACGCACTGCAGGTCGCCACCGAGGTTGAAATCCCGGCCGCGGGACGGGCGCGGGCGGCGGCGTATCTCATTACCGCGGCTGAGGGTGCGGCATTGCATTTGCCGCGATTGCGCGCACGGGCGGCCGACTTTGACCCGGACGTACGGGACCGGCTGATTGCGGGCGCCATGATCCCGGCCGCGATGGTGATCCAGGCGCAAAAATTCCGCCGTTGGTATCAGCAGGCCGTGTTGCGGCTGTTTGAGACCGTCGATGCGATCATCGCACCGGCCACACCTTGTTCCGCGCCGTCACTGGGACAGAAGTCGTTTGTACTGGGCGGGGTCGAGCTCCCGGTGCGGGCCAATCTCGGCCTGTTTACCCAGCCAATTTCGTTCATCGGGCTGCCAGTGGTGGCGGTTCCGGTGGCGGGTCCGATGCCGATCGGTGTGCAGATCATTGCACCGCCGTGGCGCGAGGACATCGCCTTGCGCATCGCACGACATTTGGAAGTGGCCGGAGCTGCCGTGGCGCAGCTTCCACCGCCCGGATAATACCGGCACTCGTGCAGGCCGGGTGCGGCGGTTCACGTCATGACCTGCCCAGGCACGCGTTGGATGCGAACGGCGAACCGCGGTCGTCGTGTACGTTGGCATTAGCGGTTTGTTAATAACGTGCCGATACAGTCAACCAGCATTCGATGTAAATCCGCCCGCGAGAGTTCGCCATCTTCCGCCATGCGAATTGCACTGCAATCTGCTGAATTGCGCTTAAGCCGATGGCCTCCCGAGCTGGTCCCGGGTGTTCTCATCATCACAATGATTGCAGTGTCCACGGAATGGAATCGCTGGCAGGGAATTTCGTGGCAGCCCTCGCTGGTGGTGTTGCTTGCGAGCCCGCTAGTACTTTTGCTCGTGGCCGCGGTTTACTCCATCGTCCGGCCGCAACCAGTGATCGCAGAAATCGCGTTCTGGTCGGCGCTTTGGCTGTTGTATCCGATATTTGCCACGCGCCTCACGTATCTTTCCGTCGCCGCGGGTTACCCGCTTGCTGATGGAACTCTGAATGACGTGGATGCGGCACTTGGATTTCATTGGCTGCAGTGGGCGAAATTCACGGTCGGGCATCCGATCTTTAGTGAACTGCAACGATTTAGCTACCTCAGCTACGCGTGGCAGCCAATCCTGACCATCCCTGTCCTGGCGGTATGCCGGCCGCGTCATGGCAACGCCAAATTCCTCACATCCATGGTGATTGCCATGCTGCTGACATTGCTGATCACGACATTCACACCGGCCATCGGACCCGCCTTTGCGCTTGGCCTGGAACCCGTGCCGGCGCCGATCATCCAGGCACTTCGCGCCACGCCTGGCGCGCAAAACCTGCCCTATGCCGGGATCGTGAGCTTCCCTTCATTTCACGCAGTCATGGCAGTGCTTTTCGTCGAGGCCCATCGTGGCCTCAGCTGGAGCTTTCCGGCCGTGCTGGTCATCAATCTTCTGATGCTCGTAGCCATTCCGTATTGCGGCGACCATTACCTGATCGATGTTGCCGGTGGCCTCGCTGTGTCGATCGCCACGATCGGCGTGTTACGCCTGATACCGCCGATGGTTCAGGAACAACGATGCCGGTAGATCACGAGCTGCGACAAAGCCGTCAGGCCGGATAATTGGTAAATAGCCGGTCAATCGGAAAACCATCCGAATTATCAACGGATTATGGCGGAGAGGCAGGGATTCGAACCCTGGGTACCCATAAGGGTACAACGGTTTTCGAGACCGCCCCGATCGACCGCTCCGGCACCTCTCCTGACCGCCGGTGTTATAGGGACCGGATACACCGGCCGCAACCGCGCCGGCAGCATCCAATACACATCCCAAGGCAGCGCGAGCC
>Ga0187867_10002730_pt1 | contig 14489 bp, 19 predicted proteins | sample June2016WEW_13_1_FD_132976 | JGI IMG/M metagenome (GOLD analysis project Ga0187867, IMG submission 132976) | Peatland microbial communities from SPRUCE experiment site at the Marcell Experimental Forest, Minnesota, USA - June2016WEW_13_10 | ecosystem: Environmental > Terrestrial > Soil >... | reverse complement strand
GGTGGCAGTGGATCGGCGTTATCGCTTGCCTTGTTCTAATCGGCGCCGCAGTGGTTTCTCATCTTGTAATCGTCCGTGCCCAGCCCATCCTCCGTACGCGGGTTATCGAAACTCTTTCCAATCGATTCAACAGCAAGGCGGAACTTGCAACGCTGAAGGTGTCGGTATTCAGAGGGCTCGAAGTATCCGGCACCGGCCTCAAGATCTACGGTGCGACCGATCCGAATCCCTACGCCCCGGGGGTCCAGCCCCTGATCAGCCTGCAGGAATTTCATTTTCACACTGGGGTCCGAAATCTTTTTCGTTCGGTTGTACACGTCGACACCGTGTATGTAAAAGGGATGCAATTAAACGTCCCGCCCAAAGAGAATCGCCAGGAAATTAAGGGCATGAGTGCGCAAACGGGAAGGATGACTGTTGTCGTCGACAAGTTCGTTTGTCAAGATACGACGCTGTTGGTAAACACTTCGAACCCGAATAAACCCCCTTTGGAATTTGTTATCAGTGATTTGCGAATGCAGGACATTGGTCGCGGGCTTCCTATGCGTTTTGAGGCCACCCTAGTCAACCCCAAGCCGATCGGGGACATTCGCTCCACGGGCCTGTTTGGACCGTTTTACGAAAGCAGCCCTCGAGATACGCCGGTGCAAGGAAATTATTCCTTCCGCCACGCCGATCTCAGCACGCTCAAAGGGATCGGCGGGATACTCTCGTCCACCGGTGAATATGCTGGAACGCTCGACGACATCGTGGTCGATGGAAGCACCGACACGCCCGATTTCCGTATAGCGAGCAGTGGGCACCCGGTGCCGCTGCATACGGATTTCCATGCGATTGTCGACGGCACGAGCGGGGACACCTATCTTAAGCCGGTGAAGGCGACGGTCCTTGATTCTTCTTTCACCGCAAGGGGTTCGGTGACTCGGGTGCAATATCCGAAGGGGCACGACATCAACCTCGAAGTGCACATTGACCAGGCGCAAATTCAAGATCTGCTGAAGCTCGGCGTGCGCACCGATCCGGCGGTCATGACAGGTCAGGTGGAAATGGAGACGAAGTTGAGATTGCAGCCTGGCGATGCGGATGTGGCCGATCGGTTGAAGTTAGCCGGAACCTTTCATATAGAACGCGCTCACTTTACGAATGAGAAAGTCCAGTCCCGGTTGGATTCGTTGAGCCTTCGGTCCGAAGGCAAGGCTAAGCAAGCGGCAGAACACGTGGAAGAAAATGTCCCCGTGGATTTGCGGGGAGTGTTCACCTTAGACGACGGGACATTCTCTTTTTCACTGCTTCACTTCGTAATTCCCGGCACTCGTATCGCGATGACCGGAGTTTACACTCTGGACGGGCGAACCTTCGACTTTCGAGGCAAGGCCCTGCTGAACGCGAAGTTATCGCAGATGACGACAGGTTGGAAGTCAATTCTGTTAAGGCCGGCCGACCGATTCTTCAGCAAAGACGGGGCCGGGACAGAAGTTCCAATCAAGATTACGGGAACTGAATCGGAACCACACTTCGGTTTGGATTTTCACCATAAAGACGAGCACCCGTCCGCCGACACGAAATACAATTCTGCCGCCAGGTGATGAGGAATCGTTTGAGCTGGCTTCCTTGCAGGATTCTCCCAAGCGCATTCCGAACCTACGGTTCGGCCCACTGGTAATTACAGCTACCACTCCATAGATACGTGAATGCGGGCCTTTTATGCTCGGGACTTGGTTGCCACCGCTCGGGCCTCTGTCGGCAAGAAGGGACTTTCCCAGTGAGTGCCTCGACTGTTTCCCCCGCGACTACGGTTCCTCCGACCAAAATTAAGATCAAAACCGATGCTGACCTGATTTCGCGTGCCCAGGATGGAGATCCTCAGGCATGTGCTGCAATCTTCGATTTGCATAGAGGGCGCGTTTATTCCACTTGCTTGCTGATGACCAAGAATGTTTCCGACGCGGAAGACCTGATGCAGGATGCTTTTATCCAGATTTTTCGCGGGATCCGCAGCTTTCGCGGGGACTCGGCGTTCTCTACATGGATCTACCGGGTGGTGGTGAATACGCTTTTGATGACGCGCCGCAAGCGGCACTTGCGGGAAGTTTCTATCGACGAGCCAACCTCGGTGGACTCCTCGCCCCTACAAAGGGAATTCGGAGGAGACGACCGCGAATCAATGGGGCGGTGGACCGAGTCGCCTTAACGCGGGCAGCGAAAGAGCTCCCTGCGGGCTGCCGGACAATTTTTCTTTTGCATGAAGTGGAAGGTTACGAGCACCACGAAATCGCCGAGCGGTTAAGTTTGTTCGATTGGCAATTCAAAATCCCAACTTCATACAGCCCGTTTGAAGATGCGCACGCTGCTTGCCTCGGGCAAGAAACGCATCGGGAGGAAACATATCCCGAACCGAATGGCGGAATTTCCTGCAGTTTAAAGACTATTTCCTTGCGGCGTGAAGTGGTGTTCCCAAAGAGGTCGGAGCTCCCCCTTTCGGCGACGAGAGGGGAACGGTTACCAAAATCTGAGTTCCGTCGGCGTTGGACGCAATGTCTAACTGGCCACCGAGCTCCCGCACTCGTTCCCGCATACCGGTCAGGCCGACGCCGAAGCCTCCTGTTTTGGTCCGAAATGTGTTTAACAATTCGCGCGGAAATCCTCTTCCATAATCCTTCACCTTCAGTGCTACCTTGTCGGGGAAACATTCCAGGGTGACTTCGGCCTTTGGGCTCTTGGAGTGGCGGTGAATGTTGGTCAAACTTTCTTGCAAGACGCGGAAAAGCCCAAGCTCCACGGGCCTGGGAAGACGCGGAAGGTTCTCCGGCAAATCCACCTTTACTGCAACGCCGCTGCGTTCGGAAAAACCCTGGAGATACCACCTAGCTGCGGAGGCGAACCCGACTTCGTCGAGCAGCGGCGGATGGAGCAGGTGTGAGATGGTGCGAGTCTCTGCGATCGATTGGTCGAGAAGTTTGGCGGCGTTTGTAAGAAGCTCGTCGCCGCTGGGCTGGGCGCGCAAAAACAGGTCCAGGTTCATTTTGACGCCGGCCAAATACTGGCCCAGACTGTCATGGAGCTCGCGGGAAAATTTGCGCCGCTCCTCATCCTGCATTTGCAGCAAACGGGCGGTCAGGTGACGGAGTGATTCTTCTCCCTCGCGAGCCGCGCCTTCCGCCAATGCTCGGGATCTGAGTTCGCTCGTGAGTAGACGATAGTGAATGAAAAATAGGATGAGCGCGAGGGTAAAAGAGACAAAAAGGATGATGATCGTGAGGAAATAGAGACGGTTTGAAACTCCGATCCGGAAATTGAGCAGCCGCTGTTCTTCCTGTCGCATCTGCGCCATGATGGAAGCATTTTCAAAAGCTAGAGTGAGAACGTCGGCCGCGATAGCACTTTGACCCGCCTCATCGGGTGGAGACGACTTCTTGAGCTCGATCGACTTTCTGAATAAGTTAATTCTCCGATCGGTTAAATTCTCCAGCCGGTTGCACATTTCCTGCTGCCTCGGATTGTCCTCCGTCAGTTTTCTCACTAACTGAAGTTTCTGGCGCACCTCAGGAAGTGTCGCACGGAAGGCTTCGCGGAGGGTCTCATCACCGGTGATGGCGTATGCGCTTCGCGCACGAGCCAGTTTTGCCATAGAGGAATCGATCTCGCCCAGGGTGGTCTCAACCTCGAACGAATGAACCACCCATCCCGCACTCTCGCGGAGGCGAGCGACGGTAACATAGGCCGCGATCGCGCTGAGGAGCAGCACGGTTACAGCGGATGCGAATGCTACTTGCGCATTTCCACGGGGTGACATAGATAACCGTAAGTGTTCCCAGCTCACCAGACAGAAGTTGCGTCCACACATGCCCACAGAAACCGGCTGCGCGGTTCAATTCGTGTTCAAACGAGTTTAATCGTACCTTGCTGGCAATCTTCGCGCCACAGCCTCACTGACGCTCCCCTAACGAGAAAGTTTTCTTTTTCGGTCTCATGCGGATACAGCAAAGACCTGATTGCACTATCATGTGCATTCCCTATATTTAGTAACTCGCGAACGATCAGGTGACGTGTACTCGCCGTTCAGCCTTCGAAGTCGAGTCACTCACCAGACTTATGCCGTCTCGTTACGGACATTCCGGCAGTCACAATGCTGCGCCTCCCCCCGCTCAATCCCCGCTGGATCGAACACCTTGGCGGCAGCGGGCGCGCCCTAATTCTCAGTCTGAAACAAGCGAGGAGAAGCCAGCCGACCAGCGATCGGGAAGGACTTTCGTAGGGGCGTCAGGAGGCAGGAGTTGAAACTCCGTATCCTGATTGCCGACGATCACGAGGTGGTGCGGCGCGGGCTGTCATCTTTGTTGCAGGCGCAGGAGGGCTGGGAGGTAGTAGCGGAGGCCTCTGACGGACGCGAAGCGGTGGAAAAGGCGAAGGAACTGAATCCGGATTTCATCATCCTGGATATCGGCATGCCCAATTTGAATGGACTTGCGGCGACCCGGCAACTGGTGCAGCACGATCCCAATTGTAAGGTGATCGTGCTGACTATCACAGATTCCGACCACGTGATACGAGAGGCTCTGGACGCCGGAGCGCGCGGGTTCGTGTTGAAATCCGATGCGGTGCGGGATTTGGTCTCAGCCATCGAAGCGCTGCAACGCGGTCAGATGTTCTTTACCCCTCGAGTAAATGAGTTGCTACTGGCGGGCTTTCTGGAAAAGGGAGCTGCCGCTTCTGGTGGAGTTCCACCAAGGTTCCCGACCTTGACGCCTCGGGAGCGTGAAGTCATCCAACTTCTGGCCGAGGGCAAGAGTTCGAAGGAAGTGGCCGCAGTGCTGAACCTGAGCACCAAAACGGCCGAAACCCATCGCAGCAACATCATGCGAAAGCTGGGCTTTCACTCCATTCGAGACTTGGTGTTATACGCCGTAAAGAACGACATTATTCAGGTGCAAATGCCGACCGGAGACCGGTCTCGGGAAGGCTCTGGCAGCTAACGTCCATACGGAATGGATTCCGACAAATCGCGTTTATTTGATCTCTTATTCCGCGCCCACAATGAAACCGCCGGGAGAAGGAGCGCCCCGGCGGCATTGACTGAAGGAAAACTCGACACAAAGTGGAGCGATACTTAACCGGCCTTTCTTTCGTTCAGGTCGTCGGCGTCCGTTGTATCGACCTCGCTTGAGGGGCGATCTTCATTATCCGTGGCTGACTTAGCCGCGTCCTTCACTTTGCCCCAGGTGTTCTGCACTTTGCCTTCGGCTTGCTTGGCAGCGCCGTGCGCTTGCTTCTCGCTGTCGCCGGTCCACTCACCTACTTGACGTTCCACCCTACCTGCCACATCCTTGATTTTGCCTTCAACCCGATCCTTATCCATGATCATGGCTCCTCTCAGATTGAATATGTTCCCGTAACGGATCACGCTTACTGACAAATATCGCCATCCACGTGGGGGTAGAATTCTCTTCCCCCCGGTGGGGTTAGAGCGCGAATCCGAGCTAAATCGCGCTGCGGCCCTGTATGAGCCGTATCACAACGGCGATGAGGGCGAGTACGAGCAAGATGTGAATGTACCCGCCCACCGTGTAGGCGCTAACCATTCCAAGCAACCACAACACCAGGAGTATTACCGCAATGGTCCAGAGCATCGAGAACCCCTCTCATCACCGCTATTTTCTGACGCAATAACTTCTACAGACTATCGAGGGGATCGTTCGACGAATATAAGGTCCAATGTGTATCTGGTTAACGACGTGGCCCTAGGAAGCGAGGTACAGGGACTTATTCTGGCTGACGATCTACCGCAGCATGTCCGGAGAAATCTCAGATTGCGAATTCGTGTTCCGGTAGCGTGGAAGACCGCGTGCGCTATGGCTGCTCCTGTTCCGGTGATGCCGACCGATACTGCGCGCCGAGAGAATCCAACTGAGGATCGGGAAGGTCGATGGCTGAAACATCGATCTCGCCAATGCCGGCACTTACCGGGACGTGGTAGTCGGCGAGATTTGCGTTCATGATGCGGGCCATAGCACCGATTCAATCGGGATTTGAATCCGTTTGGTGATTGTTCATGGTGGCACTGAGAAATCACAAATGCCATCGCGCCCGGTCCTAACGACCTTGTGCACTCTGAGATTAAGCAGCTTGATCTGCCTGAATGTTGGCGGTGTCCGCGTCAAAACTGCATCCGCTTGCTTTTCGTCTTGCAAGGTTTGATCGAGCAGGTTGGCCTGATTTTCCTCGCCCAGAACTTCCGCAAAAGATCGCACCGTTCCATAACGCCGCCATTTCGTAGTGCTCAACTTTTCTGCACGGCCGCGATGATTCCGGCATCGCGCGCCGACATATCCACGGCGCCTTTGATCACGTCTTCACCTTCAGTGATGAGCGCAGCAATGCCTTTGCACTTCTTCGAGTCGACGGAACTCGCTGCCTGGTTCAAAATCTGTTCCCGTCGCGCTACATGGCCCCGCGTTTCCTGCAAGTGAGTTTGAAGCGCATTTTTCAACGGTGGCTCGGTAGAAGCCTGAATCATCTTTGGCCAAGCTCGGTGACTTGAGTTTCAGCGGAATGCAACCGCTCAAGCTGGTCCAGATAAAGTTCCCGGAGGCCGTCAAGATTCGCAAAAGAATTTCATATGTAAGCACCTCAAGGATCGATTGGATTGAAAGTTCAATTTAAGATGCGAACGCGATCAGCTCTGTTGTAGAAAAAGCAGGTGGGAGCGCGCTCGATAAATCTGCACGATTCCGTTTCGCACGGCATAAAGCGTCAGATCGGCGATTGAATGCAAATCAAGCTTTCGCATCAGGTTGGTGCGGTGAGTCTCCGCAGTCTTAACGCTCAGGCTGAGAGCGGTGGCGATTTCCTTGGTGGTTTTGCCTTCAGCGACGAGTTGAATTACCTCCCGTTCTCGAGGCGTTAGAAGTTGTTGCTCGGAATTCTCACTCACTTCCTGGGGGCGGAGGTAACCATCAAGCATCATTTGCGCGACTTTGAAAGTAAAAAATGTCCGGCGGTTCTGCAGAGCTTCGACCGCAGCCACCAAGTCTCGGCCGGCATCGGACTTGAGCAAAAATCCGCGCGCACCGGCGGCCAGAACTTCTCGCACCGCTTGCTCCGAGTCATGGAGGGTGAGGATGAGAATTCGGGCGTCCGGCATCACGGCAAGGATCTGCCGGGCGGCGTCTAAGCCGTTCAGGTTGGGCATCCCGATATCGAGCAGCATGACATCTGGTCTGGATTGGAGGACGAGCTCAACGGCTTCCCGGCCATCCCTGGCCTCACAGCAAACCTCCCAGCCAGCGTGGCTTTCTAAAATCACACGAATTCCTTTCCTCGCAACTTCATGATCGTCCGCAATTAAGATCCGAAGCATACGCACTCCTCGACCTCTCAGCACGAAGCGTCATGGCGGGGTATTGTTTCCGGCAGACGTGCGCTGTGTTGAGATCGTTGCGCCTCCGCCCTGACCGGTTGCCCCAAAACGGTTTACGATGCGATCTCTGTCGTCCGCCAAGGGCGCAGGTTTCAGGTGTTTCCAGTAGCGGAAAAGTGCTCGAGGTTTTTCCGCAGACCCTCAAGATGGCATCTAACCACGCGATGGAGGAGGGACTCTATGCGCTCAGCCGCTCCCTGGAGCGTCGCCTCAATTCTTTCAACTTTGTTCATTGCCGCTGCTCTGGTCATCAGCCTCTCGGCGCAAAGCTCGGGTCAAACTGCGGCGCCAAGCACTCCGACTGCGCAGGCTCCGCCGGATACCTCAGCGACTGGTGCGTCCCAGGGCGCGGCCCCCGATCAGCAGCCACCCGCGCAAGAGCCGAGCGGCAACGACCACAGGTTGGAGGTGAGGCCCTGATCCCGATAAGGCCTTTGTCCGAAGTTCACCACGAAGATCTGATCGTCGGGATTGCTGGCGCGGACCAGATTCAGAACCGCCTGATTTATTTGCCCACGCTTGTCGCGCATGGAACCTGAGTTATCGACCACGATGCCCATCTCCACCGGAACATCTTCCCCGGCGCAACGATGTAATCGTCAGCGGCATGCCTGCTTCCAACACGGTGAACGCGCCTCGATCCAATCCCGTCACTGACTGGGCTGATCGTCAACCACGGTGGCGTGAAGCACAACTTCCTCGATCTGCTTCTTGAATACGAACGTGCCCTGCACCTACTGCGAGTTGCGCTTCATCAGGTGTCGGCAAAAAAGAGCACGGCGCTATACGACGCAATTGTCGTATCGGCCGTTCGCCTGGAAAATAACTCGCGGCTCAACAAGAAAGTCCCGCTGGTGATTACGGATGGCCAAGACTACATGAGCCAGGAAACGTTGCAAGAGGCGTCGCGCCGGCTGCACAGGCGAATGGACCGACCCTTTATGCCATCGGACTGATCGGAAGCGGGTTGCAGGGCTCAGGGCGGAACACGCTCGAGCAACTGGCGGTGGGAACGGGTGGGGTGGCTTACTTCCCGACTCCCTCGATCAAGCGGATAGCACTACGCGAACCGTGGCTCGCGACATTCGGAGCCAATACATCATCGCGTACAAACTGCACAACCAGGGCAAGCCGGACTACCCAACCTTGCACGTCGAGGCGCACGCCCCAGCTATGGCCAACTTACGGTTCGCACCCGGAGCGGATACTATGAACCGGGCCGACTCACTAATCTAAGGCTGGATCAGTAGGCGTCCCCGGATAAGATAATCGATACCTACGCGACCGTGGTTTCAGGCGTGCCTTGAACCAGGGTCGGCATCTGGATCTGGATAATGTTGTTCTTGATGGCATAGACCACCAGATCCCGAATCGAATGCAGGCTCAGTTTTCGCATGATGTTGCTGCGATGAGTTTCCACCGTCTTGGGGCTCAGGTTCAGCAGGGACGCGACTTCCTTGGAGCTCTTTCCTTCGGCGAGGAGCTGTGTGATCTCGCGCTCGCGCACCGTCAGCGTAGGTAAATTCGGCGCCTCGTTTCTAGCCACCACGTGTCCCTTATCGAGGAATCCGGCCAAGACCAGGTCGTTCACGCGAGGGGTAAAGAACATGCGCTTGCTCTGCAAAGCTTCCACGGCGGAAACCAGGTCGCGCGCCGCGTCAGACTTGAGCACGAAACCGCGAGCGCCTGCATCGAGAGCCTCGCGAATGACCTGATCGGAATCCGTGATGGTGAGGACGATCACTTTGAACTGTGGATCATGCTGCATGAGCTGGCGCGTGGCGTCCAACCCGTTGAGGCTCGGCATGCCGATGTCCACGATGACGACATCGGGGTTCAGGCGTTTGGCCATTTCAACCGCTTCGCGGCCATCCGAGGCTTCTCCACAAACTTCCCATCCCTCATGTTTCTGGAGAAGGGCACATAACCCTCGACGGACAATTTCATGATCATCGGCTAGCAGAATTCGCAGTCTCATGGCAGATCTTCCTCCACGTAACGTCTTACAGTCAGAGTTCCATTATCAGCTCGTAGCCTGGGGGCTTCGAGCCAGAGCGGTGAAAACTCGATGCTGACTCACTGATTCAACGGCTTCCAACAAATCCCGGGCGGCATTTGACTTTACAACATACCCCCGGGCGCCAGCGTCCAGCGCCTCGCGCATCATCTGCGGAGAGTCATGCTGCGTGACGAACAAAACCTCGGGGCCGGCATTTTTACGCTTCTGCTGAATCAGGCGACATGCTTCAAGACCGTTCATTCGAGGCATAGTGACGTCGAGAACGACGACGTCCGGCTGCAAACTATCAACCTTTTCCACCGCTTCCAGCCCATCCGACGCCTCACCGATCACTTCCCAATCGCCACGGCCTTGCAGAAGAGTCCTCAATCCTTGTCTTACAACAGGGTGATCGTCCACCAACAGGATGCGGACCGCCATAATCTTTTCGACTCTCTGATGCGGCACCAAGCGACCTTCGTCAGGGCTCCACAGACCGACTAATATTTTATTTTGCTTTGCCGCCGCAGAGTCTACAACGTTTCCGGGGGAGGCTCTCCGCAGGACACTTTGAAACTAGCATGGTGATAAGCGGAACCGAATACAGGGAATCCTGTATTCCAGGACTCGCTTTCTAACTGGCCGCCGGAAAATAAGTCCTGGAATGCAAGAGTGCGTCCACCGCCTCGACAATGGAGCCGACATCTGATTTTGCGCACGCACCGCGGATTCCGGCTTTGCGAGCCTCATCGGTTAACTGCTTGGATAGATGAATGGTGACCATCAGGATGGGAATTTCGGGAAATAGCTCCGAGATCTGCCGGGCGACATCAAGACCGTTTAAATCCGGCATCTGAAAGTCAAGCAAAATCATGTCGGGTGGATTTTTCTTCACCCTTTGCAAGGCTTCTCCACCGGTCCGCGCTTCATCGCAAACCTCCCACGTACTCTGCTGCTCAAGGAGAGCGCGGAGATAATTGCGTACCGCCGGGTTGTCGTCTACCACCAGGATGCGTACCAAGCAGGTCGTCCCTCCGCGTAGAACTTAGTTTGAATTTGATCGTTTCCAGGATCGAGCATCCAATGGCTCCCCATCTTGGTACGTATTCGCCGGGAAAGGAAATACGGCGAACTCCCTACAGTAGGTGCGTTACCAGATACCCTTATCACTTCAGTCCGCTTCATTTCGAGCGCCGCAGCGGCAGCCAACCCGGGCAACAAGCTCAGGCGAAGCGTGCTTTGCAACTCTCCCTTGAGAAGCATCCTCTTCCACTCTGATGCATAAAGGCCAGCAGCCTGCGGGAAGATCGGGTTTTGAAATGCCCAGTTCATTGCCGAACCGCGCGGCATCAGTCGCGAGCGAAGCTAGCGGAAGATCTTCGCCGCGATATAACTTGACATATCCGGACAGCGTTACTTAATAGGTGGCCAGCCCATCCCAAAGGCCCGCCGATTCGGCTAGTGACTTGAGATAGGCATAGTCGATCAACTTCAAATCCACCAGGCGGGCGTTGTCGGCTACGTCGCACAACCGCAAATAGAAGTGTCGATACATGCGTTGCAGGGTGGTGAGGATCAAGCGATCTTCCGGCGCCGGCACGCGGAAAATCCGTCCGCCGAATTTGGCAGTTTGGGATCGGGGGACCAGAGAATTGGTGATCGCAACCTGCTCGCCCGTCTGGCCCAATCGCGATACGTGCACTTCGACTAATTCCGGCAGACCCGGCACGACCAAATTCCTTTGTTGGCCAGTCCATCGCCCCAGCTTCGCTCATCCATGCCGGCTTTGAATCGATCTTCCATGACCGCGGCAACGTCGGAGCTCTGCGCATTCGAGTAAAGATCAAGATCATTTCCCGGGTCGGGCCAGCGATCGAGAGACTTGATCACCATCAGGTCGCCGACTCCCAGGCGCGCATCGCAAATAGGAAACAAAAAAGATAGTGCATGATCGAGGCACGCCTGCTCTTTTACCAATGCGTGCTCAACCCAATCGGCGCGATCGTTTTTCTCGGCCACCATCACTTGATGCAATGCGGGAAATGTTCGCGCCATCGCGTGATGGGAATTTGCCAGATTCCAGAGTTCCCCAAAATCTTCACGACTAAGGGCGGAGACAATTTCAGCGATGTCTTCATCAGTGCCTGTGCCGGCGACTGAGCCACCCTTGTGATCGCCGCCCAGCAGCAGACGAGAGAGAAGCGCGAGATACTTCGTAGAGTTTTTCGCACCATTCATAAACTGGCCTCGCCTCTCTTGCCGGTTGCGGGAAGGATTTCGACGGTCCGTACTTGGATGAAAAACCGTCTGCAATGTTGTGAGCCAGAGCTCTCCTCAGTGCGGAGTGGGCTGGTCAGAGCCAGCATTTCCGTCATTGCCGCAATCCGTTGCCGTGCGCCGCTCGATTGGCGGTGCCTTCCTTGTAATCGTTCCAAGTCTCAATCAAAAAAACCGGCAACGGCTTGGCCGCATCGTAGTCTCGTTGATAAAAATTCCAAGTCTCATCCCGCGTTTTGCCACAAGCGCTTTGCATATGGCGGTTCAGTCCCCACATGGCGGCGGAGTCGTCAAACCGGGCCACGCTCCTCCTACCGCAAACTTGTCGGGATGTTCGTTCTGCACGGTCTTATAGAGGTTCTCGAAGTAAACCTCGCCCCAGTTGCTGCCGTCAGCGGCCCATCCGCCGGGGCCTGGCTGCACCTACGCATAGGAACCCGCGAAATCGTCGGCGAACTGCGGCTGGTCTTTATCGATCAGTAGAGGAGAACTTTCCCCGCCACTGCAGTGCTCACGAACACGGTGCCGATCGACGTGACCGCTCGTCGGGAAAATAAGAATCATCGGCCGGCCCTGGTAAGTGAGCTACGAATTCCGATACTTTGGATACTGTGGCAATGCTGCACTCGCGACGTTCTCGATTCACTATCAGCTTTTGGCGAAAGACGTACCGAGATTCGGCGCGGGCGTAGACTGCCTCCTGTGCCCCGTTTTCGGGAAGAGAAAATCTCGCATTTTCATCTTGGCCTTGTGCAGTTGTGACTTCGAGTTTCCGATGGAGCATTGTAGCTGTTGTGCGATTTCGTAGTGCTGAAATCCCTGCACTTCGTGAAGGTCAAAAATTTGCCGGCAACCTTCCGGAAGTTTCTCAATGGCGCGCCGCAAAGCGATCCTGTCGATTGCTCCGGAGAGGTTGAGGTCAGCGGTGCCCACATCGCGCTTGAGGGATGGGGATTCAGCCGACACCGGCTCATCCAGACAAAGCAACGGTGGCTCCTTGCGGCGCCGAAGCTTCATCAGCACCGTGTTCACGGCAATTCTGTAAAGCCAGGTGGAGAAAGCGGACTCGCCACGGAACGAGCGGATATTGCGAAATACCTGCAGAAAAACTTCCTGCGTCAGATCTTCGGCGTCGTCCACATCTTTCGTCATTTGCAAGCAGACGGAGTACACCCGCTTCTTGTGCAACTGGAAAAGTGTCGCGAAGGCCTTTTGATCGCCGTCCTGAGCCCGCTGCACGAGGGTACGTTCGGATCCATCGCGCTGGGTTTCAGTTCTCGCTGAGATTAGGTCGGTTGCTGTCGCGGAAATCACGTAAGTGGCCACTGTTAGTCTCCTTCGATGAACTGCGCTGGATTCCAGAACACCGGGAACGATCAGCGTCGAAACAAAGACTAATGGAGGCGTGCCGCGTGTCCCATCAGGGCGCTCCTGTAATTGAGGGCGAGATTTGCTGTACCGAGAAAATGAATGGTTTGTGTACTTTAGAGAAACTTTTTTGCTATCTGCGTGTTTTTGCGCGACTCCAAAAAAAGGCCACGAGCACGAGCTCGAGTTCGCCACCGTCGGACATCGGGGCCCGTCATGTCTTTCTCATCGAACTGGAACCCTGATTTTTTTGCTTGCTGTACTGCTGCCTTCGCTTCTTCAAACTTCTTGCAAATAAGGGTGATATCCTTGGGTAACTTGGCTTCCCATTCAACGCGGGAGAACCCAAGCAAACCTCTCCAGTCAACTAGAAGTTTGCCTTTAAGCGGAAAGAGGAGAGCGCTAACCTGGGCTCTCCTCTTTGTGCCTATGAAGGTAATCTACTAACGCAGTAAGGTTGATAACAACTTCAAAGCTTTCCTAGAGTCGGCCAGCCAGAAGCAGTACAAGTAAAACGACTACAACAAACCCGAGTCCGCCGCTGGGATAATAGCCCCACCCCCTGCTATAGGGCCAAGCGGGCAGTGCACCGATCAACAAGAGTACCAGCACGACAACAAGAATCGTTGACATTCACAACCTCCTATTAAAGTTTTGACCAATCATTCCGTTTCACTCGCGCGAGCAGTAGCAGGCTGGCGCTGAGCCCATGATGTACTCGTCTGTTTCACACTATCCTCGTGCTAAGGATCCTCTTCACCCTCGAAGCGGGCACCTATGAAGTTTCTACCCGGATGAAACATACTCTGAGAGAAGCCCTGCTCCATCCGGGTCAAGCTGTACTCCAGCGTGAATGCAACACCTATAGTTGCCAGGCGCGCGATCGTAGCTGAAAGGGCGCTCTTGCTCTTAACGACTGGCGGACTCGTCATTCTTGGGCGTTGTTTTCAACTCACCGTGGTCCGCGGCTTGGCCGGCATATTTCCTTACCGCTGCCTCGAACGCCCCGCTCCCAGCTGGGGGCCGAACTTTACCCGTCAAAATAACTTCGGACGGTAGAAATTTTCCGTAAAGGAGCCGGGTTTCGTCTCTGTCCTCGGTGACGGCGGACCCGGATAGGTCAATGCCCGCGAAAACTCCCCGCGCTCGGGAGTAGGTCAGCATTTCTGCCTTCATTTTCCAGTCTGTATCGGCGCCAGCGTCGCGTCCAACCGGGCCAGCAGCTGCCGAGGCTTCACCACCGATCTTGAACTTGCTGGAGAGCAAATGTTCCATTCCCTGCTGATTCATCACCACCAATACCAAGTCGACGGCCTGACCGCCGAGCTGCAATCCCCAGCTTCCGCCGGTGATCGTGATTGGTGCGGGGGCGCTCCAGTGACCGTTTTCCAATCGACAGACGGCAACACCCTTGCCGTGGCTGCCTCC
>Ga0187867_10002729_pt1 | contig 14492 bp, 12 predicted proteins | sample June2016WEW_13_1_FD_132976 | JGI IMG/M metagenome (GOLD analysis project Ga0187867, IMG submission 132976) | Peatland microbial communities from SPRUCE experiment site at the Marcell Experimental Forest, Minnesota, USA - June2016WEW_13_10 | ecosystem: Environmental > Terrestrial > Soil >... | reverse complement strand
GGTGTGGGGGAGAAACCTTTCGAAGGTTTCGCCCACACTGGCCCGGCCTAACCTGCACACCAAAATCTCTCAGGGCCTCGCAAATCCGAGCAAAACCTCGCATAACCGATAGACTCGTTTTCGGGGTCTCACACTATTTGCCGTCAAGCACAGAATTACTCCATCGTTTCAATAGCTTACAGCCAGATCTTGTCACTCTCCCCGCGAGTGTGCTAATAATGGTCTTCGGACTCCGCTACCCGGATTCCGACAGACCCCTAAATTCACAAACCGATACATGGAGGTTCGACCGTAATGAAAATTCGTCCGCTTTATGACCGTATCGTGGTCAAACGGATCGAGGAAAAGGAAACCATGCAGGGTGGCCTTTACATCCCCGATTCCGCCAAGGAAAAACCGCAGGAAGGCGAAGTCGTCGCCGTGGGCAAGGGCAAGCGCCTGGAAGATGGCAAAGTCGTGCCGCTGGACGTCGAGGTGGGCAATCGCATCCTGTTTGGCAAGTATTCCGGCAGCGACATCAAGCTGGATGGCGATGAGTTCATGATCATGCGCGATGATGAAGTCCTCGGCATTTTGGAAAGTCAGCCCGTAGTGGCCAAGAAGGCTTCCTAAGGAGGAGAGAGATCAATGGCGAAACAGATTGTATACGCAGAGAATTCCCGTCAAGCGATTTTGCGCGGCGTCAACCAGTTGGCCGACGCCGTGAAAGTGACGCTCGGCCCCAAGGGCCGCAATGTCGTTCTAGAGAAGAAGTTCGGCGGCCCCAACATCACCAAAGACGGTGTCACTGTGGCCAAAGAGATCGAGCTGAAAGATCCGCTCGAGAACATGGGCGCCCAAATGGTGCGCGAAGTGGCCTCCAAGACTTCGGATGTGGCCGGCGACGGCACCACCACCGCCACCATCCTGGCGCAGTCCATCTACCGCGAAGGCGTAAAGGCCGTAGCGGCGGGCGCCAATCCGATGGCCCTGAAGCGCGGCATCGACAAAGCGGTGGAAGCGGCCGTCGAGGCCGTCAAGAAGCTCTCCAAGCCGGTATCCGGCGAGATGATCGCCCAGGTTGGCACCATTTCCGCCAACAGCGATTCCACCATCGGCAACATCATTGCCGAAGCGATGAAGAAAGTCGGCAAGGATGGCGTGATCACGGTTGAGGAATCCAAGACCATGGTCACGGAACTGAGCACCGTGGACGGCATGCAGTTCGACCGCGGCTACCTCTCTCCCTACTTCGTCTCCGACCCCGAGCGCATGGAGTCCGTACTCGAAGATCCCTACATCCTCATCCACGAGAAGAAGATCAGCAACATGAAAGACCTGCTGCCGCTGCTCGAGCAGATCGCGCGCTCCGGCAAGCCGCTGCTGATCATCGCCGAGGAAGTGGAAGGCGAGGCGCTGGCCACCCTGGTGGTCAACAAACTGCGCGGCACCCTGAACGCCTGCGCGGTGAAGGCCCCCGGCTTCGGCGACCGCCGCAAAGCCATGCTGGACGACATCGCGGTCCTGACCGGCGGCAAGTCCATCATGGAAGAAACCGGCATCAAGCTGGAAGGCGTACGCTTGGACGATCTGGGCCGCGCCAAGCGCGTCACGGTGGATAAAGACAACACCACCATCGTGGACGGCAACGGCAGCCAGAAGTCCATCGAAGGCCGCATCAAGCAGCTCCGTGGCCAGATCGATGAGACCACCTCCGACTACGACCGCGAGAAGCTCCAGGAGCGCTTGGCGAAGCTGGCTGGCGGCGTGGCCATCATCAAGGTCGGCGCAGCCACTGAGACCGAAATGAAGGAAAAGAAGGCTCGCGTAGAAGATGCGCTGCATGCCACTCGCGCAGCCGTTGAGGAAGGCATCGTTCCCGGCGGCGGCGTGGCTCTGCTGCGCGCGGCCAAGGCTCTGGAAGGCTTTACGGCGGAGGGCGACGAGCAGATCGGCGTCAATATCGTGCGCCGCGCCTGCCAGGATCCCATCCGCCAGATCGTGGTGAACTCGGGCACCGAGGGCGCCATCGTGGTGGAGAAGATCCGCGAGAATTCCAACCCCAACTACGGCTTTAACGCCCAGACCGACACCTACGAAGACCTGGTGGTTTCGGGCGTGATCGACCCGACCAAAGTGACTCGCACGGCGTTGCAGAACGCCGCGTCGATCGCTTCGCTGATGTTGACCACCGAAGCCATGGTGGCCGAGATTCCGGAAAAGAAGGCTCCCGCTGGACCTCCCGGAGGCCACGGCGGCCCGGACATGGACTACTAAGTCCGTCGGCTAATTCGATTCATTCGGCCGCGCTCCCGCAAGAGGGGCGCGGCCTTTTTTCTTGTGAGGCAGGCTTGCAGCCGGGGTGCCCTCTGGGCCCGGCCTCGTAGGCCGCCAACGCCGATTGAAATTCGACCCGTAACCGCCTAAACTAAGGGAAACTGTCTAACGCACCCACAGATTCCGCGCTGGATATTCGCCTACTGGCCACCGTACCCCGCCAGAAGCGCGGCAAGCCACGTCTGGACGAGGAGATTACCGATCTGTTCGAGCAATGGCGCGCCGCGCTGCTCCGGTATCTTTCGACCTTCGGATTGCCGCTGCACGATGCCGAAGAGATCGTGCAAGAAGTGTTCCTGTCCCTGTTTTTCCACCTGCAGCAGGGCAAGGCCCGCACGAACTTGCGCGGTTGGCTCTTTCGCGTCGCGCACAATCTGGCCCTGAAACGGAGGAACACCGAAAGAAAAACGAATGGGACCGCGGCCGATGTCGATACCCTGCCGCACCCTGCCTTGAACCCGGAGGAGGAACTGGCGCGCAGCCAGCGGCAACGGCAGTTGTCTTCTATCCTGCGCGCACTGCCGGAGCAAGACCGGCGATGCCTTTACCTCCGCGCCGAAGGCCTTCGCTATCGGGAAATCGCGGAGGTTCTCGGAATGTCCCTCGGATCCGTATCCGCTTCTCTGACGCGCTCCCTGGCCCGGTTCCGGCGAGCGGACCAAAGGTGATCCTATGTTGCACGACAGTTCTCACCTCTCCGATCAAGAGTTGCTGCGGTGGGCCGACGGCGAGGTTTTGCCGCGGCGCGCCGCCGAGATCGGGCGGCACGTGGATGCCTGCTGGACCTGCCGCGCGCGCAGGGCGGAGTTGGAGCGGGCCATCGAGGATTTCGTTCAGACGTACCGGCATGAGCTCGACGCGAAACTGCCGCCGGTGGAAGGCCCCCGCGCGCTTTTGAAGGCGCGCCTCGCCGAAGCCACGGCTGCGCCCGTGGCCGCCAGCCCCAACTGGTTCAGCAGGGCGGGGCTGGCGTACGCGGCCGGCGCTTTGGCGGCGCTTCTATTGTTGACCGGGATCGCGACCCGGATGCCGCACCGCAATTCAGCCTGGGACTCCAGCGCGATCCCGAATGTGAGCCTCACACCCGGCGCGACCAATCCCATCGCCGCCCACGATGTCTGCCGCGTTCAGTTTTCGAGCAACGATCCCGCCGTGCCCGACGATCTCAAGCGCGAAGTCTTGAAAGAATACGGGCTGAACGATCGGTCCGCCAATGCTTATCAGATCGACTATCTGGTGACCCCCCAACTCGGCGGCGCCACCAATATTCGCAACCTCTGGCCGCAGCCATCCCACAACACCATATGGAACGCCCGCGTGAAGGACGCCTTGGAAGACCGTCTGCACAATATGGTTTGCAGCGGGCAGCTTGACTTGGCCACCGCGCAGCGTGAACTCTCTCAAGATTGGGTGGCCGCATACAAAAAGTACTTCAGAAGGTGACCTTCACTCCCGCTTGTACCAGCCGCGGCGCCGCCGCTCTAACGACCCGGCCAAAGGTTGCGCTATCGATATTGCCGTCGACGGCTTGCGGTCCGAAGAACTGCGCATGGTTAAAAACGTTGAAACTCTCCAACCGGAACTGCAAGGATTTCAATTCGGTAAGGCGCACGTTCTTGAGCAACGCCATATCGAAATTCTGCATTCCAGGTCCATAGAAGTAACGGCGCGAAGCGTTGCCCGGAGTGCCCAGCGCGTTCTGGCTGAACAACTCGGTGTTGAAGTACGGCCGCCCATTGCGGGGATTGCGATTCAGATCGAGTGCTCCCGCCGCGACATCCGGTTCATCCACGCCGTTGTTGTTGATCCCGTTCGGCTCCGCACCCAGCAGGGAGTTATCGCCGTAGTTGACCAGCGTCACGGGAAGACCGCTGCTGAAGCGCGTAATCCCGGAGAATTCCCATCCGCGAGTCCACCGGTTTGCGGCATGCAGCCATCGTTCCAACGGCATCTGGTAGTTGTAACTCACCACAAAGTTCTGTGTAATATCGAAAGCCGACAAGGCCCTGCTGAGCGATGGATTGAGCGGGTTGACCTCCTCGCCCAGGTTGGAAGACTCATCCAATGACTTGCTGAAGGTATAAGCCGCCAGCAACTGCAGCGGCCCGCTGGTGTGCCGCACGGTGACTTGCAGAGAATTGTAGTTGGAGTTGCCGATGGTGGTCTCGATCGTGTCGCTTCCGAAATTCGGCCCCAAAGGGCCGCGCGTCCCATTAATGGTCCGGCCCCCCGCGGTGATGAAGACATTGCTTTCGCTGAACGGACCGCAGGGAGTCTCGCCGGGCGCGAGATTGGCCGGATTGCTGAGTTGCAGGCAGAGCGCGGGGTTACCCGGGTTGGCCTCCTCCAACACCAGAAGGCGGTGCGCCTGAGTGCCCACGTAACTGGCGCTCAGCACCGTGTGGTTCCCGAAGCCGCGCTCAATCGACAGCATGTACTCTTCGGTGTAAGGAATCTTGTTACTGACCGGATAAGTTGGCATCCCGCTGATGGGCTCAAACTGCGACCAATCGATGCTTCCGTCCGGATGGCTCGCCGTGGTATTCAGCGGCGCAAGCTGAACCGGGAAATACTGACCCGCGTTTTGACCGTTGGCCGCGGTAATGAATGGCGTGGCAAACAGCGGCGGAGCGGAGCTGGTATAAGTGGTGCCATATGGCGCGTTCGCGCTCATCACCCCGATCGTCAACGCTTCGATGGCCGTGTAAAACATGCCATAGCTGGCCCGCACGCTGGTTTTGCCGCCGGGCGAGTAGGCCACGCCTATACGCGGCGCAAAGTCGAGATTTCCGGCGGGAGCCAGCGTGCGCGGCACACCCGGATCGGTTGGAAACAATATGCCGGCCGGCGCGCCGAGGAAAACCACCGACTGCCGGCCGGGCGCGAACGTGGCGATTTGATTGTATTTCTCATACCAAGGCTCGATGCGGTCCCAACGCAGGCCGTAGTTCACGGTCAGGTGCTTGCTCACCCGCCATCCATCCTGCGCGTAGAGTCCCAGGTATTTGTTGCGGCCGTAGAAAGGCTGAAGCTGGCTCTGGTTGTACTGGCTCGGAATTCCCAGCAGGAAGTCCGCGAAGTCCAGGCCGGTTTCGCTTCCGTAGAATATGAAGTTGCCATTCAACTGCGCGATCGGATTGAAATTCACCTGATCGTAATGGAACTGTGCCCCTACTGTGATGGTGTGCGTGCCGGCGACTTTGGAGAAGTTATCGCCCGCCTGAAATGTGTTGTTGACTTGCTTCAGCTCATTCGTGTTCGTGCCGATGGAAAAGTTATTGAAATTGACGCTTTCCACTCCCTCCGTCGCGGGCGACAGCGCCACGACTCCGGGCGTATTCTGGCCCACCACAAAACCCTGGGATGCCAGGCTTACGCCAACTCCGCCAATCGGCCGGCCCAAATCCGTGGCGTCACGCATGAAGCTCAAGTGCAGTTCATTGACGGCGGTCGAGCCAAACGTCTTCGTGCCGCTCAAAGCCAGCAGTTGTGCGCGGCCCAGATTCAAGGCGTTGAAGCCGGGCACATTGGCGCCCCCTTGCGCGACAGGGTAAGGATTCTTCTGCGACCAGCCGTCCAGGAAATAGTATGCCGATAACATGCCCCAGCGGGTGCTGCCGTCCAGCCGGTAAGCACCCTTGTCGTCCCCCAAGGTCTGGTTGTAGGCCGAGGTGGAAAACGTGCCATCCGAGTTGGTCGGCGCTGGAATGTATTGCAAGAGATTGGCCGCGGGAGCGGACCAGGCGCTCTTGGGGACGGCCGCATTCGGCAGGACGCATTGGGCCCCGCTCGTGCATCCAGGGAAGTAATACGGCTCGCCCGCCGTTACGCTGTAGCCCAGCTTTTGCGAAAGCTGGCTGGCCCAATAGGTCCCGCTCACGGTCGTCGGAATCGGGCTTCCATTTGGGCCGGCGGTGATAAACGCGCCCGCGGTATCGGACAGGTTGCCGGCACGGTCCTGAAGCGAAGGGACCGGAATCTCGCCCGTATCGATTCCCTGTGTTAATCGGGTTCCCTGGTAATCGGCGAAGAAGAAGACCTTGTTCCTGCGGATCGGGCCGCCCAGCGTGGCCCCGAGTTGATTTTGATCGAACGCGCCCCGCGTGGGGGAAAAGTAGTTGCGGGCGTCCAGGTCCGTGTTGCGCAGGAATTCGAAGAGGTCGCCATGGAATGCATTGGTCCCCGACTTAGTCACCACGCTGATCTGGCCGCCGCTGAACTCGCCGTATTCCGCGTCGAAGTTGCTGGTGAGAATCCGGAATTCGGCGATGGAATCCAGGTTGGGCACGATCGCCGCGCCCATGTTGACGTCCTCTTCGACGTCGCTGCCGTTCAGCACAAAACTGTTGGCGAATTCCCGCTGGCCGTTGATCGACACGGTGCCGGGGTTCAAATCGCCGGAAGGAGAAAAAGCGCTGACACCCACGTCCTGCGTCGTGTCGGAGGTCAGGGAAGTAACCGGCGCTACGCCGGGTTGCAGGGCCAGCAAGTCCGTGTAACTGCGGCCGTTGAGCGGCACGGCGGTCATCTGCTTGTCCGTGACCACTTCGCCCAGTTGCGTATCGGCGGTTTCCACATGCGCGGCCGCCGCGGAGACGGTCACCGTCTCGTTCCGTTCTCCGATCTCCAGGGACGCGTCCACCACGACGATGCTGTGGACATCGATGGCCACGCCGGTGCGCCGCAGCGGTTTGAACCCGGGGGCCTCCACCTGGACGTCGTAATAGCCCACCTGCAAACCCTGGAAGGCGTAGAAGCCGCGGCCATCCGCGTCGATGACTTGTTTAACGGCGGTGGCCGTTTCGGTGGCCGTAACCTTCGCGCCGGCGACCGCCGTACCGCTGGGGTCCGTAACCGTGCCCCGCAGGCTTCCGCCGTCGCTGGCCCAGAGAGGCAGCCCCAGAAAGGCGGCCAGTGCGATTCGTAACCATTCTGTCTTATTGCAAGTCAGTTGCATCGAGTTCCAAAGATTACAAGATTTGGCAGCGGGAGGTCAAGTGAAATAAGCAACTCATTTGCAATTGAGATTGAATGGAAGAAAACGCGGGATGAACGGGCCGGCGCTTCCGGCCGATCTAAAGCTGCCGCAGCCGTAGAATAGCGTCGGGGCCTTCTCCGTAATACGTGAGTTCACGCCGTGTGTACTAAATCACCACTGGAGTGTGGATGAATCTGCGGATGCCGGAAAACACGCGAAGCATTTCCGGGAAACTCAGCTCATCTATGTCGAAGACAGTGACCCGGGTCGAATCGGGACGGGCCTGCGAAGCCAGTTCTTCGAGGGTTGTCAAATCTGTATCGCTCCACGCCGGGACGTTTCATGTTCGTGCGAAAAAACTTGGCGGCACCGTCGTCGCCTTCCCCTACTGCGAACAGGGAACCGCTTCGGACTCCGCCTGCCCCGCGAGCAATCGCTCGATCTCGCGCGAGATCTCGGCCGGCGCGCCGGTGGCGTCCACGCAACGGCACCCGCCGTTTCGGTAATACGCGATCACCGGACCGGTGGCGTCGTGGTAAGCCTGCAGGCGGGCCAGGATCACTTCCTCGGTATCGTCCTCGCGGCGGATCAACGGCTTTTGATCGTCGTCGCAAATTTCGCCCACTTTGGGCGGCTGCGACAGCATATTGTAAATGCGTCCGCATTGGCCGCATTGGCGCCGCGCGGTGATCCGCGAGACCAGCACCTGCGCGGGCACGTCCAGCAGAATGGCGATGGGCTTGGGCAGGCCGCGTTTTTGCAGCAGGCCGTCCAGGAAGGCGGCTTGTTCCAGCGTGCGCGGGTAGCCATCCAGCAGGAAGCCGGAGGAGCAGTCGGGCTGCTGGATGCGGGCGGCGACGATGCGGTCCACGATCTCGTCGCCGACCAGTCCGCCGGACTTCAGAATGGAGCACGCCAGGCGGCCCAATTCGGTGCCGGCCTTGCATTCGGCACGGAACATCTCGCCGGTGGAAATGGCGGGGATATGAAAACGCTGGGCGATGGCCGCGGCCTGAGTGCCTTTGCCGCAGCCGGGCGGTCCGAATAAAAGGACGATCATGCCGGCCTCCGGAACCCGCAGCTTCGAATAATATAGGATCTACAGGTCCGATAATATTTTACCATCGGGCGAGAGGCGAATGCGCGCCCCCCTCCACTCGACGGTATTGCCGGCGAGTCCGCACAGCCAGATGGCAAAGCCCCAGAGGTCGCGAAAGGGAATCCAGAAAGCGCGGCGGAGCGTGCCGGGATCGCGCAGCACGCCCCAGCCCACCCAGATGCCCGCGAGCAGGCGAATCGAGAGTGCGGCTACGCCGGCCGGCCAGGCACCCACGGCGATGGCGACCACGGACCACAACGTCGCGTGCGTCACCAGGTAGCCAAAATAGCCGCCGGGACGCGATACGCGGATGCCGCGCGACCAGCGCAATTGGTGCCGCCAGACCTCGGCCCAGGTCGCGCCCCCCAGGTGGGTTTCCACGATGGCTGGAGCGAATACCACACGCAGGCCGAGCGCGCGGATGCGGCGGCCTAATTGGTAATCGTCGGCCAGATAATCGCCGATGGAGGGGAAGCCGCCGATGCGGCGCAGATCTTCGGCGCGCAGCAGCATGGTGGAACCCAGCGCGAATTCCACTGAGCCGAGCATGCGCGCCACCAGCACGCTGGGGGCGAATTCCGTGGCTACGCCCAAAGCTTCCCAACGGCCAGGCATGTTTTCGGACTGCGCGCGATAAAGGCACGTCACCAGCCCGGCATGCGGCTGGCCGAGTAGCGGGGTTACCTGGCGAAGGTAGTCCGGCTCGACCTTTATATCGCTGTCGTTGATCAGCAGCAGCGGGTAGCGGGCTTGCGCGGCCAGGTCGGCCAACACGCCGACTTTGGCGTTGGGCATTTTAGTGGAGGTTACGATGAGGCGCATGTTGCGCGCCGGGAATTCCGCGATAAGACGCCGGATATCGTCGGCGGCTGGGTCGTTGGGGCGGCTGATGCCGAACAGGATTTCGTATTGCGGATAGTCTTGCAACGCGTGCGAGCGGATAGCTTCGTAGAAATGCGGGTCGCGGCCATGCACGGGCTTCAGTATGGAAACCGAGGTGGTGGGGCAGGCGGTTTCGCCAACCTTTTTCACGGTTGACTTTCCCCACCGGATAGCCGCCACGATCGCGAGCAGCCAATAGGCGGCCGACGCCAGCGCGGGAAGAGCCAGCCAGATCACCGCGCCAGCAGCGCCACACCGCAGGCCACCAGCGATGCGCCTGCCCAGCGCCCCAAGGTCACAGGCTCTTTCAACAAGTACTTGGCCAGCACGGTCTCGAGCCCGTAGCTCGTGGCCGTGGCCGGTACGGCGAAACTGAGGTCCGCAACCGAGAGCAGCGCGATGAACGCGAAAAAGGAGATGGTCATGGCGGCGACCGAAGCCACCACAAGCTTATTGCGGGCCAACAGGGCCAGCACCCGCCCGAGTGCGCCGGGACGGAAATCGCGGATTTCACCGTGCTTCTTCATCGCCGCGGCTTGCAGCACGTCGGAGATGGTGGTGGCCGCCGCAATCACGGCTACGAGCAGCCATTTCATGGTCGCGCTCCGCGGGAGGGCGGGCAATTCTGCCCGCAGCCGGCTTTCAGCCGGCCTAGGCCGCCTAAAAGGCGGCCGCGGCCAAGATCGGCCGCCCCACACATCCGCGCCAGCCACTTCACAATCGCGCTCCGGCGCGGTGCGGGGCCGTGCGCGCCACCAGGGCCACACCGCTCATGATCAACAGGATGCCGGCCCAGCGCCACCCCGAGATCTCTTCGTGCAGGAACAATCTGCCCGCCAAAGCCGACAGCACGTAGCCGATGGAAGTTACCGGCAGCACATAACTCAGATCCGCCCAACTTAACAATGTCATGTGAGAGAAAAGCCAGAGTATCAGGAGTGAAATCCCCAGAACCACCCATGGATTGAACACGGCGCGCATGTATGGCAGCGGCGAAAACGTGACCAGACGCCCAACCTGGCGCATGCCCCAACTCAAGGAAAAATTCCCGCACACGCTACTCAGGACTACTAATAAGGTGAAAAATCTGGTCTTCTGACGCACGTGGCGCACGCATTCCTGCGTGCCGTGTCCCCCCTCACGGGAACACATGCCTTGTGCCTGTTCGGCCGGGTTAGTCACCAGAGCTAGCCGCCGCGAGAGCCTTGCGTTCGGAAGCCACAAACTTCTTACGCTTGGAACGCAGCGCTATGTACTCGCGGGCCTCCTTCGACAGGCGCTTGCGCTCGGCCGAATCGAAGATAGCCTTGCGCACCACGCGCCACACCACCCGCGGACGGAAATAATACTCGCCGTAGAATCGCTCCACCCATTCCACCAATTCGCCGCGCTCCAGTCCTGGATAAATGATATTCGGAAGCTGGTGGCCACCCTCGTCGGTCATGGCGTCGATGGTGATCAGATCGTTTTTCTTGACGTAATCGTAGAATTCCGTGCCGGGAAATGGATGCGCGAGGGAAACCTGGATCGTCTCCGTATCCAGCCGCTTGGCGAAGTCGATGGTCTTGCGGATGCTCTCGCGCGTTTCACCAGGCAACCCGATGATGAAATCGCCATGTACGATCAACCCCAGCTTCTTGCAATTCTCCGTGAACCGCAAGGCCATATCGATGGTGGCGCCCTTCTTGATATTCTTCAGGATTTGCTGGTCGCCGGATTCGTAGCCTACGATCAGCAGGCGGCAGCCGGAATCCTTCATCGCCTTCAACGTGTCGTAATCGGTGGTCACGCGCGAGGTGCACGACCAGGTGAAATTCACCGGCTTCAGTTTCTTGCACAACTCGATCGTGCGCGCCTTTTGATAATTGAAGGTATCGTCGTCGAAGAATATTTCCTTGACGTACGGAAAGGCCTCCTTGGCGTACGCTACTTCGCGCGCAATATCGTCGGTCGAGCGCAGGCGCCAACGGTGTCCCGAATGCGTCTGCGGCCACAGGCAGAACGTGCACATGGCCGGGCAGCCGCGCGAAGTATAAAGCGAGATGTAAGGATTCAGTAGAAATGGAACGTTGTAGCGTCTGACATCCAGGTCCCGCTTATAGACCTTGGTGACCCATGGCAGCTCATCCAGATTCTCGATGGGCGCGCGCTCCGGATTGTTGACAATGTGGCCGTTCTTGCGGAAGCTGACACCCGGCAGATCCTCCACGGGCGTGCCCTTGGCGTAGTCGGCGATCTGGTAATCGAACTCGCGGCGCACCACGAAATCGATGGCCGGCGAGGTGCGCAGCGATTTCTCCGGCTCCACGGTCACCGGCGGTCCGACGAAGGCGACCTTCAACTTGGGGTTGTTGTCCTTCATCATCTCCGCCATCTTCACGTCGACGTGAAAGCCGGGCGTGGAAGTGAACAGCACCAGCAGCTCAAAGTCGTTGGCCATGGCCACGGTCCGCTCGATGGAGATCTTGTGCGGCGGCGCATCCACCACCTTGCTGTCGGGCAGCATGCCGGCGGGATAGCACAGCCACACGGGATACCAATAGGATTCGATTTCGCGCGTGGCCGGCCAGCGTGAACTTGCGCCGCCGTCGAAGCCTTCAAAAGAAGGAGGATTCAGAAACAGTGTTCGCATGAATGGTTACCCGGCAGACGAGCCGTTATGGAGCTGGCCAACGAAACGTTGCGGAAATCGATCGTAAGCTCCGCCGGACCCACCAGCCGGGTCTCGACCGTACTGTGAATCTGGCGCGGAACCGACACTCCGGCTCGAATCTCAAACTCTTTGACGAATTCGATCTTCTTCAAGAAGAGCGAGGGAATTTTCACCAGGCGCCCGGATTCGCGCACGCATAGAAACGTGGTGGCGTCAATCCAAATCTCGCCTTTGAAAAGTCCGGCCCGGTTGTGCCGCGGCGTGACTTGAAAAACTTCGACGGGCTGGCCGCCGGACTGATAGGGTCCCTTGTACTTGAATTTGTAATTGGCCGGCGTCACCGCCAGAGACGGGGAGCCATCCGCCTGCGCCTCGGCTTCCGCGGAGAGATATCGCGCGATCACGTGGTTCTTGACGGAACTGTCGCCCTCAAACCGCAAGGCTTCGTAGCTGACGCGGCCCCGGCGCGAGATGCGGCGCAGCCCGTGCAGCCGGCCATGCTTCTTGAGTTTGGGCAAGGAAGCCTCAATATCCACTTCCATCGAGGAGCCTTCCAGGGCGCGCTCCTGCTGTCGCGACGTCGCCCAATAATTCTCGACCACGGCATCCGGGCCGGCCCCCGTAGCGGCGCTCAGCGCACCGAGGGACACAGCGAACAAAGAGAGAACCTGCCAGTTAAGATTAGATCGCAAAGTATTTAATCCAGGATAACAGAATGTACCATCGTGTAGATGATCGCCACAACCCGGAGGTTGCGGATTGGTAGGGCAGCGCCATGCGCTGCCGAGTTTTGCTTTTTGGATGGGGCAGGCGTCTACGCCTGCGGCGGGTCTCCAGACCCGCCCCCTTCCCCGCGGCTCGCAGTGGGTCTTCGGGGGGGACGGTGCGCGGGTTCTCCGGAACCCGCTCTCTCCAGAAACCCACCTGCAAACCATTGATTCTGCGAGCGCGGGGCTGAAGCCCCGCGCGGGATAAATCCCGCCCCCCAAATGACTTTGGTTTCTGATCTTGGTGACGGCCCCGGCCGTCCACGCTGGAAGCCGGCTGGCGGCGCATGGCGCCGCCCCACTATAATGGCCAAACTCCGCGGCGAGCGAAGCTCGCCGCGCACTCTCAATACACCTGGAACGGCTTCGGCGCGGTCACCGTCTTCGTCACCGGTCCCGTCGCATAAGTTGCGGTCACGCTGATGCCTACCACTTGCGCCGAGTTGCCGTCGCCGGCCGGATACGGCTTAATCGCCAGCGAGGCCGCATCGCCGCTGGCCGTCTGCGTGGCCGAGTGCGTCACGCCTTCCAGTTTGTAGGTGTAAACGACCTTGTAGCTTTCCACATTCTGGTTCTGCCAGTGTTCACCCTTGGTCTGGTTATAGCCATTGAACATGACATCGATGCCCGCCTGTTCAGAGAATTCGGCCTTGCCAGGAGGCGGCATCTGCGCGCAGGCGACGCAAGCCCCGTCGCGTTGGAACCAGAAGTGGAATGGGTTGCTATCCGCGGCTTGCGCGGCGGGCAGGAATAGCAGTGAACCGGGCAGAAGAATGGCCGCTACGATGCTTCGTTCAGTCCTCATGGTTGCTCCTCACTGCCAGGTGACGCTCGCGCCCTGGAGATAGTGGTAAAAGAGGTAAGCGGCATCCAGACCGCTTGGAGTCGCAATTTTCACCGCACCGCTCACCGGACCCACCATCAAATAGGCTGGCGGAATCAGTGCCGTGCTGGACGTTGTGGATGGCAGAGCCTGCAGCACCCAAGGCAGAATCTGGAACGACGAGAGCGGGGCCGGCGTCACGCATTGCGCCAAAATGCCCGGCGTCGTCGCCGGAGGCGTTATTCCCGATTGGTCCGTGGAAGCGATGGCCACGATCTCGACGAAACCTTCCGGATCGCCGCCGCTCCACGTGATCGTCAGGGGTGTGTTGCGCGGTATGGGACCGCTGGTGATGCTGCCCTGATTGGTCCACTGGAACGAAGCCGCGGCGGTCGATACGGAGATGTCCCCGGAGAAAGCGCCCACGTTCGATCCGCCGGGACCCGTTACGGTGTAATTGCCGGGCAGAATGTCGTACGCAGAGTTGAGGAAGAACGGCGGGAGTCCGCCGCCTATCAGCAGATCGGTGATGGTTTCGCCGCCCACCAGCCCGTTATATCCCTCGCCGTTGGTGTTCTTAGGCACCGGCTGCGTTCCGTTCGGACCTTCTATGCTCAGACTGGCTCCCGCATCCAGCCAAGTGACCGGACCGAAGATGCCCGTGAGCACTGGGTCCGCCGGGACCTCCGGAACCGGAACATAGCCTAAGAACTGGCTGACCGCGCAACTGCCCTGGGAAGGTAAGAGCGTGTACCCAAGCGACGAGTCCAACTGCTGCGTAAAGAGCGTGACAATTTCTCCGTTTACCGTATCGTTGTCCCATGGCAGTTGGCCGGACAAAGGAATCGTCAGGTCCAGATAACTGCTGAGCAGCGCGATGGATCCGACACGTGCAAAGCCATTGCTCGTAATCACCACCTCAAGGTCCCCCATGTCGATGCCGTCGGCGTCCGAACAGGTGCGGCCCTGCGGAG
>Ga0187867_10002728_pt1 | contig 14492 bp, 7 predicted proteins | sample June2016WEW_13_1_FD_132976 | JGI IMG/M metagenome (GOLD analysis project Ga0187867, IMG submission 132976) | Peatland microbial communities from SPRUCE experiment site at the Marcell Experimental Forest, Minnesota, USA - June2016WEW_13_10 | ecosystem: Environmental > Terrestrial > Soil >... | reverse complement strand
GCCGTGGATAGCCAGGGTTCGGCTTACGTGACCGGTAACACTACTTCGACGAACTTTCCCACCGAGAACCCCATCATCGGCACGATGCCGAACGGCAATCAGGACGCCTTCGTGAGCAAATTCAACGCGTCCGGTACGGCATTGATTTACTCCACTTATCTTGGCGGTTCCGCCGCAGGGGAAACCCAGGCAAACGACATTGCAGTGGACTCCGAATTCAATGTGTATGTCGGCGGTGTCACGAACGCCAGCGACTACCCGGTCACGGCCGGCGCATTCCAGACGGTTTGCGGGCCGATATCAGGCGGCGGTTCTTTTGACGTTCCAGACTGCGGCGGGAGTGAATTCAGTGGATTCCTTACCAAGATTAACGCGGCCGGAAACGCCTTGGCATATTCGACCTTTCTGGGCGGCAGTTACGATTCCTACATCACGGGTGTGGCCGTCGACTCCGCGGGCGAAGCTTACGTTACCGGGTACAACTTTACGGAGTGCTGGGACAGCACTGGCTGCTACCCATTCCCCACAACCGCCGCGGCTTTGCAGCCGTCCTGTCAGCCTAGTCAGGGTAATGGCGCCTGGTTTGCGTTCTTCACCAAATTCGACGCCGCGGGCGCGACCCTGGTGTATTCTTCGTTATTTGGCAGCGCGACCCCGCCCAACGGTGTACCACCAAATTCACCATGCGTGGGAGGTTCAGGCAATCCCCCGCAGAATAGTACTTATGCGTACGGCATCGCCGTCGACTCGAACGGAGACGCGTATATCACCGGCTACACGCAGGACGGGAACCTGCCCACCACCGCCGGGGCCTTCCGGACAAAGGCCGGGCCGCTGACTGGGGGTGACAATCCATATTTGATCGAGGGCTCGCGTGGATTCGTCGCCAAGTTCGATCCCACACAATCCGGCGCCGCTTCGCTGATCTACGCAACCTATCTCGGCGGCACCACCAACGGTTCAGCAGACCAAGCCACGGGCATCGCAGTCGATTCGAAGTTCAACGCATATATCACGGGCAACGCCGGATCGCCTAATTTTCCGGTCACGAGGGGGGCGTTTCAAACTACCTGCGTGATAGACCAAACGTATTGCGTTACGGCGTTCATCACCAAACTGAACCCCGCGGGGTCGGCCCCGGCCTATTCTACTTTTCTAGGCGCCCAAGCGTCTGGCTTTGCCGCCACGAGCTCGTCGCGCATCCGGGTCAACTCGAGCTTTGACGCTTTCGTGACCGGATCCGCGGGCGGCAGCTTTCCGCTGATGAACCCGATCGGCACCGCCGGTACCGGATTCGTGACTGAATTGAACTCTTCCGGTACGGCATTGCTGTTCTCCACCTTCTTAGAGGGCGCGCAAGTCTCACCAGCCAGCCTGGCACTGGATAGCCAGGGCAGCGTCTACATAACCGGCGAAAGCAACTCACTCACCGTCACGCCGGGCGCGTTTCAACAGACTGAAGGCGGCGGAGACGACGCTTTTGTCATGAAGATTGCGACGGTGGCGTCCGATCTGCAACTGACCAATTCGGCGCCCACGCACGTCGATACCGGCGCCGAACTCAGCTATACCATTACCGCCGTCAACAATGGACCCGACCCGGCCAGCAAGGTGGTGGTGGTGGACGCCGTACCGGCAGGCAGCACCTTCGCGAGCGTCTCTACCACCTCCGGCACGTGTACATCGCCGGCAGCAGGCGCCACGGGCAAGGTGACGTGCAGCATCGGCGGCTTGGCGGTGAACGGCACGGCGATCGTAACCCTGACGGTGAACGTGACCGCAGCAGCAGGCACGATACTCAAGGACACGGCGGATATCTCGGCCGCCGGATACGATTCAGCCGCGAGCAAAACCTCCACCGCCGAGACGAAGGTGACGAGATAGACACCAGCGCCGGGAGGGCGGCCGAGCCGGCTGCTGGAGTTTGGACATTTGCCGCGGCAGTTCCCGTGGCGCACGCACTCTGTGTGCCGTGTCGGCACTCCTGCCGACACAGGCGAGCGGAGCTCGCCTCAGCCGGCTAAAAGGCGGCTGAAAAGCCGGCTGCGGGCAGGAACGCCCGCCCTCCAATTTCGCTGCTACGTGGAACCGCCCTATTTCCACTGCAACAACCGGTGCACCTCTTCGCCGAGGGGAAACGCGATCTTGTCCTGCGCCACCGAAATGCGGAAGTAACCCGGCGTCACGCCTTGCGGCGACAGCCGTCCGTGGAAATGCTGCACCTCGGTCACGGGGCCTATGGGCCGCTTGGTCACCGGATCCACTGCGCGCGCGAAGATGCACTCGAATCCGTCATGCACCTGGGTGAAGTAGACGCGACCGCCGGCGGGAGACCAGCGGGGATAGTCGCCGGGCCCCAGATCCACCCATTCCGTAACCGGGACACTCTGCAATCCCCGAAAGGGCGCGGCCCACAGATGTGCGGGGCTGCCGCTCTCCTCGGATGTGAAAATCGCCCAGCGCCCGTTCTTCGAGAAATTGGCCAGATACAGGTTCGCGGTGGGATGCGCACAGATCGGCTGATGCTCGGCGGTTCGGGTATCCCAGACCACCACCGCGCGGTGGACCGCCGCGCTGGCCGCCAGCACCCATTGGCCGCCCGGCGATAGGTCCCATTCGATCGCCCCGCGCCGCAGGCCCTCCCACGATTCGCCCGTCTTCAGATTCACAACCTTCGCATTCTCGGATTTCACCTGAAGGATAAAGAGGCCGTCGGCACTGAGCAGGAACGCTCCCGGCAATGGCCTCCGCGACCCGGTCCGGTAGTCCTGCAGGGAGTTCTCCTCATCGGGCCCTGGGCGGAGGAACGACGCGCCATCCGGAGTAAATTCTGCCCGATGCTCGCCGTGCGCCAGCGCACTCAGGGGCGCGAGTGGCCCGCGCACGGCTCCGCTCTCCGCGTCAATCGGCAGGGCGTAGGCGCTTGACAGGTGGTCCACTGCATCGGCCAGGATGGTGCCGCCGGCGGAGGCGGTGCAACCGGGAATGTCCGATTGAGAGGGGGAGGTTGTACTGGAATAACGGCCGGCGCCGGGGCCCGGCTTGAGCCGGAATTCGCTCAATACGTTGCGCAGCTTTGCATAAATGAACCGATCCTGGGTCACGGCGCAGGCCCGCTCGCCCGCCGTCATGGACCCGCTGAATCCGGGTAACGGCGCCGCCGGCCCGCCACTCAGTGGAGCGCTCCACAGCTTAAGCGCCGCCCATTCGTCGGCTGCCAGGAATAGCACGCTTTGGCTGTCGGCGCTCCACGCAATCCCCTGCACCGACGAGGTGTTGGTGGCTAGGCGCACCGGCGCGCCTCCCTGCGCGGGCGCCAGGAAAAGCATGCGGGTGTTGGAAGCCGGAATGTCCCCTCCGTTCTCGCTGGTGTTCAGATAGGCGATCCACTTGCCGTCCGGCGAAAAACGCGGGGCCCGGCCGCCTGCCACCAGCAGCCGCGCCGCGCCGCCAGCTACCGCGGGCTGCAGCGGCTGCACATAGATGCCGGCTGGTTGCCGCGTGGAGTGAAAAACCAGCCATCGGCCCTCCGGCGAAAGCGAAGGTTCGTCGTTGACCGCCTCGCCCGAGGTCACGGGTTTGGCCGCGCCGTTGGGCATAGGCTTGAGCCAGACATCCGGATGCGCGCCCTCCGCTCCGGAGGATCGAAACGCCGCGAATGCCAGCCACTTGCCGTCACTCGAGAGCGCCGGTTGCATGGCGTTCGGGACGCCTGCCTCGAAAGGTATGAGCTGGCGGGGGTTCCGTCGCGAGCGCAGCGCCACCCACCCCGCAATCCCGGCTGCGAGAATAACCACAACGGCCGCCAGCGCGGTCCAGAGCTTCTTGCGCGGTTTCCGGGCGTGCACCCGCTGTCCCTCCAGGTAGCGCGCCAGGTCGGCGTCCATCTCGGCTGCGGTCTCATAACGGCCGGCGGGGTTCTTGCTCAGCGCTTTCGAAACAATGGCGTCGAGCGGCGCGTCGAGGCTCGATGGTTCCGGCTGGGCGCGTGCGATCGCCTGGGCCACGGCGGCGGGCGACCGCTCAGCCACCGCGTAAGGCAAGCGGCCGGTCAGCAGGCGATACAGCAGAACGCCCGCCGAATAGAGATCGGAAGCGAAGGTCAGCGGCTCCCCGCGCACCTGCTCCGGACTGGCGTATTCCGGCGTGAAGGCAAACACGCCGGTCTTGGTAATGGCCGCCTCGGCGGTGGCGTCCACCAATCGCGCGGTGCCGAAATCCAGCAGCTTCACGTTACCCGATTCATCCACCAGGATGTTGGACGGCTTCACGTCGCGATGCATCACCTGCCGTCCGTGTACGTAGCCGAGCGCCTCCAGTACCTGGCGCATCAGCACGATGCGGGCGCGGGTGTCCAGTCTATGCGCGTCGCAGAAGCCATCGATGGTCAGCCCGTCGACATATTCCATCGCCAGATATGGCAGGCCGGCGCCGGAAATGCCGCCATCGATCAGGCGCGCGATCTTGGGATGATCCAGGCTGGCCAGGAACTGGCGCTCGCGGCGGAAACGCTCTTCTATGGCGGGCGAGGCCAGCGCCAGCGGCACCACCTTCACCGCGGCCGTCATACGGAAAGCTCCATCGGCGCGCTCGGCGAGGTATACGGTCCCCATGCCGCCGCGTCCCAACAGCTTCAGCGCCTGCCAGACGCCGAAGCGCGGCAGACGATCGGGTACCGGCGGCGCCGCTGCGCGTACGCGTTCGTCATTGGCGAGCAAGCCGCCGACTTCGGTCCGCAAGCTCTCATCGGAACCGCAGCTTTCGCGGATAAGCGTGTCGCGATCTTCGCCGGCGGGGGTGTCGAGCGCCCGGTGGAAGATCTCTTCCGCCTTGCGGAAGCGCTCCAGCTCACCGGGGGGCATAAGCATCGCCATCAAGCCGGGCGCAGCCGCTGGCCCAGCCATGCCAGGGAAAAACGCAGGTTGCGTTCGACCGTGCTCTTGGAGACGTCCAGAATCTCCGCGGTTTCATCCACCGTGCAGCCGAGGAAGAAATGCAGCTCGACGGCGCGGGTCTTATCGGCGTCGAACTCCGCCAGAGCATTGAGCGCGGCGGAGAGGTCCAGCGACTCGGCAGTGTCTTGGCCCAGCCAGGCCAGTTCAGCGTCCAGCGGGATGCGATGCCAACCCATTCCACGCTTTTCCGTCTTGGCCCTGCGGGCGGAGTCGATGAGGATGCGGCGAATGAGCTGCGCAGCGAAAGTGAAGAAGTGCGCACGATCGTTGAGCGCCACCCGGTGCAGGCGCAGCAGATCCACGAAAACTTCATTCACCACCGCCGTGGGCTGTAACGTGTGTTCGGGCCGTTCGTTGCGCAGGCACGCCTCGGCGATCCCTCGAAGCTGATCGTAGACTAACGGAGCCAGCGCTTCGATGGCGCCCGGCTGGCCCTCGCCCCACCGATGCAGCAGCTCGGTGATTTCTCCCTGGCGGGAATCCTGCACGTCTCATCATAAACCTGTTTTCCGGAGACAGCTCGGGCTGCCGATGTACTAGGCGTACCTAGAATACGGCGCATTCCGGGCGAAAAACCCTTCAATTGGACATTTTGCCGCGAGCCAGCCCTCGTGGCGCACGCACTCGTGCGTGCCGTGTCGGCACTCCTGCCCGGCATAGGCGAGCGTAGCTCGCCATCAGCCGCCTTTTCAGGCACCTTGCTGAAGGTTTTCTTCCACCGATTGCGCCGTATTCAATGGACGGCTGTTGCGAACGTTACGCCGCCATCGCACAAGAGGAGAATTCGACGCATGTCTAACAGATCGCTTTTGGTTCCGTCGCTGACGGCATCCATTCTACTGGCCGGGACGTTAGCGCCTGGGGCGGGCGCACAAAGCGCCACGCCGGACCGGGCCGCCCGGGCGCGTATCGACAGCGCCTATGGAAAGCTCCCCTTGCAGTTTGAAGCCAACCAGGGCCAACAACCCGCCCAAGTGAGATTCCTGTCGCGCGGTAAAGATTGCACCGTCTTTCTCACCCCCGATGGAGCCACGCTCTCGCTGCGGAAGATGAGCAGCCAGGCTCGTATCGACAAACCCGGTCCGCTCGTCACCGACCGCGTGCTGGAGGCGGCCGCCGATCTGCGCCTGAAGCTGGAAGGCGGCAATCCCGCCGTAAAGCTAACCGGCGCCGATCCGTTGCCGGGAACTTTGAACTACATCTTCGGCAAAGATCCCGCCAAATGGCGCACCAACGTGGCCACCTACGCCAAGGTCCGCTACGAACAGGTTTATCCCGGCATCGACTTGGTGTTCTACGGCAATCAGCGGCAACTCGAATACGACTTCATGATGGCGCCCGGCGCTACGCCGGATGCCATCCGTCTGGCCGTAGAAGGCGCGGACCGTACTTCGGTAGATAATGCCACGGGCGACCTGGTATTGGCAGCCGCGGGCCAGGAGATCCGCTTCCACAAGCCTATGGTCTACCAGCCGGAGACCGGAGATGTGGCGCGCCAGGAAGTCGATGGCCGCTTCCACGTAAACAAAAGCGAAGTCACCTTCGAGGTGGCGGCGTACGACCGCGCGCGCCCATTGGTGGTCGACCCGGTACTGGCCTACTCCACTTTCCTGGGCGGTGCGAGCTTCGAATATGCCTTGGCGGTCACGGCTGACAAACAGGGCAACGCCTACATCGCAGGAACTACTTGTTCCACGAACTTTCCGACCACGGCCGGCTCGTACTCGCCGGCCCCGCCGGTGAAAGGGCCGGACCCTCAGTGCAACTTCGGCGTCGATCAAAGCGGCGAGAGCGCGTTCATCACCAAGCTGAACGCGGCGGGAAGTGCCCTGGTTTTTTCGACTTATCTCGGCGGAAGCTATGCAGATAGGGTGTGGGCGATCGCTGTGGATTCGACGGATAACGTGTATGTCGGGGGATACACAAATTCCCCCAATTTCCCCACCACAGCGGGGGCTTTCCAGACGGTTTGCGCTCCAGTGGCCACGTATTCAGGCACAAACTGTGCCGTCCAGACCATCGTAAGTAGCTGTGAGGGGGGGAGCATCCAGGGTTCGGAGAACGAAAGCGGCTTTGTCACGAAGCTGAACCCCACCGGGTCGGCCCTGATCTATTCCACCTTCATTGGGGGGAGCGAGAATGATGGGGTCGTGGCCCTGGCAGTCAATAGTAGCGGCGAAGTCTACGTGGCGGGCAATAGTGCGTCATCGGTTGCCAACGAGACCCTGTGTAACCCTAACCCCCAAACCAGCTTTGCCTGGCCCACCCCCACCGGGACCCCCGGATACGAGGGTTGGGTGCCCGGCTTACCAAGCGGAGACCAGGCCCATCCCGCCTTCTCCGTGTTCAGCGCCGACGGGTCCTCATTGGTGTACTCCACGCTGTATGGTCCTACGACCAGCAGCCCCGGCGCAAACAATACCATCGTTACCTCCATGGCCGTCGATAGCGCCGGCAAGGCCTACATCGGCGGTTACACCAACTATTCCACATTTCCCGTCACCTCCGGCGCCTATCAGACCACGTGCCCGGGCTGCGCGGAGGCAGGCAATGCCCGGACCGACGGCTTCGTGGTGGCCTTCGATCCCAGCCAGACCGGCACGGCCTCGCTGGTGTACTCAACCTTCCTGGGCGGCAACGGGATTAACAGCGGCGGCTATTGCCCCAGCCAGCCGGGAGATGTCATAAACGGGATCGCCGTGGACACCAACAGCAACGCCTACGTGACGGGCGCGACCTGCTCCACGGATTTTCCGACCACCCACGGAGCATTCCAGGCCATCGATCCGACACCCAGCTCTTGTACCAACCCAACCACCAGCGCCTTTGTGTCCAAGCTGAATTCTACGGGCGCCACGCTCGACTATTCCACATTTCTGGGCGGCTCGACGTGTAATAAAAACTCCGTCGGCTACGCGGTGGCGGTCAACTCCGCTGAGGACGCATTCGTCACCGGAAACACTTTTGACGGCACTTTTCCCACCGTGGACCCGCTGTTTCCTTCATTTTCCGGGAGCGGCAACGCCGTCTTTGTGAGCGAGTTCAACCCCCGAGCCTCGGCATTGCTGTTCTCGACGTTGTTGGGCGCCGACGGGGGCGCATTAGGCTATGCCGTCCATGCCGATAACTACGGCAACGTGTACGTCGCTGGACAGGCCAGCAGCACTTCCTATCTTCCCACCACGACAGGCGCTTTCCAGACCACTTTCGGCGGCGGCCCTACCGACGCATTCGCCTTGCGCGTCGCGCTGACTCAGGCAGACCTGGCAGTGACCGACTCCGCGCCTTCCACGATTCTGCGCGGCACGGACCTCACTTACATCATCGGCGTCACTAATAACGGCCCCAACACGGCGGACGTGATCACGGTCAGCGACAGCGTTCCCGCGGGGACCACTTTCGTCAGCGCGTCGACGACTTCCGGCTCGTGTTCCACTCCCGCCGTAGGGGCCAGCAGCGGCAAAGTGACCTGTACCGCTTCATCCCTCGCCGACGGCGCGGCCTTTACCGTAACTATGAAGGTGAAAGTGATCGCCCAATCCGGCAAGACCCTGACCGACAAAGCCAGCGTCAGTTCGCTGGTCTACGACCCCGTGCCGGCCAATAATTCGGCTACGGCCACCACCACCGTGAACTGAGTGGGGCAGCCTCGCAGGCTGCGGACCCGCTCGCAGCGGGTCCAGACGCGCGGAGCGCGCCCAGGGCGAGCTAGACTTGCTATAGGTGCCCCGGAACATCCTGATCTCCGCCGGAGAAGCCTCGGGCGATCTCTACGCCGCCCTCCTGGTAGACGAACTGCGCCAGATCTGGCCGGACGCGCGATTCTTCGGCTGCACCGGTCCGCGGATGCGCCGCGCCGGCGTCGAAACTGTGGTGGACGCCGCCAGCCTCGCGGTGGTCGGCCTGGTTGAAGTGGCTTCACACATTCCGCGCATCTACGGCGAGTTCCGTAAGCTGCAAGCCGCCGCGCGCCGCCGCCCACCCGACCTCGCCATCCTCACAGACTCCCCCGATTTCCATCTGCGGCTGGCCCGCAAGCTGCACCGCAGGGGCGTCCCGGTCATATACCTGGTGGCGCCGCAAGTGTGGGCCTGGCGCAAGGGCCGCTTACCAGGCATGCGTCGCACGCTCCGCCACGTGCTCTGCATCTTCCCGTTTGAAGAGCAGTTCTTCCACGCCCACGGCTTGCCCGCCACGTACATCGGCCATCCGCTGGCGGGAAGGGTGAAACCCAGTCTCTCGCGGGTGGAATTTTTTCGGAAACACAGACTTCCTCCGGGCCGTCCATTAATATCGGTGCTGCCTGGAAGCCGCCGGGGAGAAGCCGCCCGGCATTTACCGCCTCTGCTGGATGCCGTGGGGCGTCTTTATCGCGACCAAGCCGCCAGTTTTATTCTGCCCGCATCGGCCACGGCTGGTGTGGGCTTCTTTCGGGAACGGATCGGCGGGGCTCCTATACAGGTGATCGACGGGGAAAACTTGGACGCCATCGCGCATGCCGATCTGGCGCTGGCCGCCAGCGGTACGGTGACCGTGGAAGCCGCCCTGCTGGGCACCCCGATGGTTACGTTTTATAAGGTGACGGCCGCAAGCTGGATGTTGGGCCGCATGCTGGTCCGGGTGCCTTTTTATTCGATGGTGAATTTAATCGCGGGGCGTGCCGTGGTCCCCGAGCTGATGCAATCGAACTTGACCGGCGAACGCCTAGCCGCCGAAGCGCAACGGCTGCTGCGCGACGATACCGCGCGCGCCCAGATGCGCGCGGATCTCGCCGAAGTAGCGTTGAAACTCTCCCCGCCGTCGGAGCCCATGGCCCGCGCCTCCGCCATCATCCAAGACCTCATGGAAGGACAACTAACCCATGTTTAATCGTAGGACAGGCCTTCGGCCTGTCATCCGGCCTGTCATTCTCACCTGCCTGGTGTTCGCCACCTTCGCTGCCGCCACGCAGGCGCAGGAGCGCCGCGCGCGCATTCGCGTCGAGAATTATACGATCGACGCCGAAATCCAGCCCGCCACCCAAGCCCTCATCGCCACCGTAGAGGTCCGCTTCGTCCCCCTCGACAACAACGGCAGCGCGCTCTCCTTCGAGTTGAACAACGCGCTAACGGTCTCGCGCGTGGTGGATGCCAAGGGCGCCCAGATCAACAACACGCGCAATCAGCAGGATTCCACCGTGCGGCTCAGCTTCGATCCGCCTTTGCCCAAAGGCCAGCCCGCCACGCTGAAGTTCACGTATGAAGGACACTTTAGCGGCACCGAAGATTCCCCTGTCTACGGCATCAAGTTCGCCTCCATACATCCCGACTACGCTTTTCTGCTGTATCCGGCGCGCTGGTTCCCGGTCAGCGGCTACACTACCGACCGCTTCACCGCCGACTTGCACATCACGGTTCCTTCCGGATACCAGGTTCTGGGCAGCGGTCTCGACACGCACCAGCCCGCGGGCGATAAGGTGCTCTACAGCTTTCATTTCGATCACCCGTCGTTCCCCGGCAGCATCGCGGTGGTGCGCGATCCCGGCGCCAAGGTTTCCGCCGAGGGTGTCACCACCACGCTATACTTCCGCGGCGATGAGAAGGGCATGGCGCAGCAGTATGGCGAGCAAATCGGCCAGATGATGTCGTATTTCACCGGCGAATTCGGCTTGCCGCCCTTCGCGAATCTCACCGTGGTGGAGACGGAGAACGGCGCGCCCAACGGCTATTCCGGGCCCGGTTTGATGTTCCTGAGTCCGCACGCCATCGGCAAACAGGTGGGAACCAAATTGTTGGCCAACCAAATCTCGCGCCAGTGGTGGGAGGAGTTGGTATCGCCGGCCACCCGCAATCATCTCTGGCTCACCAACGGCCTGGCTGCCTATTCGGAATTGCTCTGGACGGAGCATACCGCCGGACCCGCCGCGCTGGAATCGCAGTTCCGCGACGACGCCGTGGAAGCTCTTACCGTGGACAACGTGCCCGTGATTCAATCCGCGCGCATGGAGGACTATTCTCCGGAACTCTGGGCGCTCACCGGTAGCAAGGGCGCGGCAGTTCTGCACATGTTGCGGTTTGTCATCGGCGACCAGGCTTTCATGCAAACCTTGAAAGAATACGCTACGCGATACAGTTGGAAATCGGCGACCACCGAAGACTTCCGCAAGGTGGCCCAGGACGTTTCCAAGCAGGATCTGGGCTACTTCTTCATCCAGTGGATCGAATCCTCGGGAGCGCCCGAATTCAAGCTGGAGTACACCATTTTCCGCACGCAAAAAGGCTTTCGCGTGATGGGTAAAGTGGCGCAGGACATGGATACGTTCCGCATGCCGGTGGAACTGAAGATTGAAACCGAAGGCAATCCCGAAGAGAAGCGTGTAGAAGTGGTAGGCACTTCTTCGGAATTCAGCGTCGACTGTTTCGGCAAGCCCAAGAACGTGATCATCGACCCGGATCGCCGCCTGCTGCGCTTAAGCAACCAGGTGCGCACGGCGGTGGCCATCCGCCGCGGGGAGCAGTTCATGGAAGTGGGCGAATACGCCGATGCGCTGAAGGAATATCAGAAAGCGCTGGAGAACAACCGCAACAGCTCCATGGCCCACTATCGCGTCGCCGAAGTGTACTTCATGCAGAACAATTACCAGTCGGCCGCCAATTCCTTCCGCGATGCGCTAAATGGCGATCTGGAACCGAAGTGGGTGGAGGTATGGTCCCGCATCCACCTGGGAATGGTCTTCGACATCACCGGCCAGCGCGACCGCGCGGTGAACGAATACAACATCGCGGTGCGCACGAAGGATAACACGCAAAACGCGCAGGAAGAAGCCGCCAAGTATCTGAAGACTCCCTACGAGCGCAAGAGAACCCCGGAATCCGACCAATAGCTGCGTGGCGCACGCACTTTGCGTGCCGCGTCCCGACTCATCGGGACGCCTGCCTTCGGAGCATACTCGCAGCGGACAAATCCATGGTAAGAGACAGCGAAGCCGCCAACCACGAGGTATTCAACTCCGTTCGAGTTCAACAACTCGGCAAATTCTTTCAAGTCCTTGCTGAGCGGCATCGGGGTGGCGACGGTCCCTGAGTTCGATGGTGATGCGAATGCGCTCCTCCGGGCTCAATTGCGCGTCGAAAAAGCGCATCCGCCGCGTCGGCTTCGGCATGGCTGTCGAAAATCCGAACCACCTTCTCCATAGACTTCATTATATAGAGCTGTGGCGGGATCCAGCGCAGCCCGCTTACGCCGTCTTCACCAGCTCCACTTCAATCGAAATCTCGATCTCGTCGCCCACCATCACGCCGCCGCCCTCCAAGATCGGGTTGTAGGTCAAGCCAAAATCCTTGCGGCTGATCTTCGCCACACCTTCGGCGCCCCGGCGCGTGTAGCCCCAAGGATCCTTGATCTCCGGCGTCGGACCGGTCACATTCAGCACCACCGGGCGCGTGACGCCGCGAATTGTCAGGTCGCCAGTCACCGTGTAACCTTCCGGTCCGTCGGTCTCGATTTTCGTGGACTGGAACTTGACCGTGGGATAGTTCACGGCATCCAAAAAGTCCGCGCTCTTCAAGTGCTTGTCCCGGTCGGGCTCGCGCGTGTTAATGGAATTGACATCGATCTCGGCCGTGACGCTGGAGGCCGCCGGATTGGACGGGTCCGCCGTAACCGTGCCGCTGACTTTGCTGAACTCGCCCCGCACATTGGCAATCATCAAGTGCCGGACTTTGAAATGCGCGCTCGAGTGCGCCGGCTCGATCGTATAGGTGGCGGCCGCGGGGACCGCCGCAGAAGTAGAACTCATCAAAATCTCCTCCTCCTATTGATGCTAGCCCTTTCCCTCCGGACTCACACCGTTTGACCGCCCGCCCTTCCCACGCGATACTAAGAAAATGCTCCCATCCACGGCCGCGGCGGCTCTGTGTGTCCGCAACCTGCGCAAGACGTTCAAAGACGTGGTGGCCGTAGACGGTCTCGACCTGGAGGTGCGCACCGGCGAATGTTTCGGCCTGCTGGGACCCAACGGCGCCGGCAAAACCACCACCATCGAAATTTGCGAAGGGCTCACCGAACCCGATTCGGGCGACGTCGAGCTGCTGGGGATGCGTTGGAATGCGCACGGAGCGGAGCTGCGCCAACGGTTGGGAATTCAGCTCCAGGAAACGCAGCTTGCCGACAAGGTCACTGTGCTCGAGACCATCCGGTTGTTCCGCAGCTTCTTCCGGCACGGCCCCACGCCGTCCGAGGTGATCGCGCTGGTGCAACTGGAAGAGAAGATGAATTCGCGGGTGGGCGGCCTTTCCGGAGGTCAGAAACAGCGGCTGGCGCTGGCATGCGCCCTGGTAGGCGATCCGGACTTTCTGTTCCTGGACGAGCCCACTACCGGCCTCGATCCGCAGGCCCGCCGCCAGCTTTGGGAGCTGATCGAACAATTCAAACTGCAAGGCCGCACTATTCTGCTGACTACGCATTACATGGACGAAGCGGAGCAGCTCTGCGAGCGCGTGGCGATCATGGATCATGGCAAGACCATCGCGCAGGGCACGCCGCGCGAACTGATCGCCTCTATCGGCGTGGAGCACATGGTCGAGTTTGCGGCGGGCGGCGCGGCCAAGGCGCTGGAAATTACGGCGCTGCGGCGGATCGACGGCGTGCGCGACGTGCGCGCGGAGAACGGTACGGTGCAGATGCAGGTGACCGCATTGCATCGCGCCGTACCCGCGCTGCTCGACGAGTTGGACCGTCAGGGCGTGCCACTCACCGAGCTGCGCACGCACTCGGCTACCCTGGAAGACGTCTTCGTCACCTTGACGGGGAGGCATTTGCGCGATGAGTGACATAACTGTTGTTCCCGAAATTACGCCCCCGGGAGCTGGCCGCTCTGCGCGTCCGGCGCCCCGCGAGAAAGGGCTGGCGGAGCATGCGCTCGTGCAGTTGACGCTGACCCGCTTCCGCGAGTTCTTGCGTGAACCCGAGGCGCTCTTCTGGGTATTCATCTTCCCCATCCTGCTGGCGGCGGGCCTGGGCCTGGCGTTTCGCAACCGGCCGGCCGACGTGCTGAAGATTGCCACGGTTACGCCTGAGATGGCGCAGTCGCTGCGGCAGGACAAGCTGCTCGACGTGCAACAGTTGCCGCCGCCGGCCGCGGCCGAAGCCCTGCGCACCGGAAAGGTCGCGCTGGTGGCCGAGCCGGGTCCCGGCGGAGCCGTGGTCTACCGTTATGACAACACCAATCCCGAAGGCCGCACCGCGCGCATGCTGGCGGATCGCGCCATCCAGCGCGCCGCGGGCCGCGTGGACCCGGTGGCTTCCAGCGACCGCCTGATGCGCGAGCCGGGATCGCGCTACATCGACTTCCTGATTCCCGGCTTGTTGGGCATGAACCTGATGGGCAGCGCCATTTGGGGAATGGGCTTCGCGATCGTGGATGCGCGCCGCAGAAAGCTGATGAAGCGGCTGATCGCCACCCCCATGCCGCGGCACTATTACCTGTTGTCGTTCCTGTTGTCGCGGCTGGTCATGCTGGTGATCGAAGTGGGCTTCCTGCTGAGCTTCGGCATTTTC
>Ga0187867_10002727_pt1 | contig 14493 bp, 7 predicted proteins | sample June2016WEW_13_1_FD_132976 | JGI IMG/M metagenome (GOLD analysis project Ga0187867, IMG submission 132976) | Peatland microbial communities from SPRUCE experiment site at the Marcell Experimental Forest, Minnesota, USA - June2016WEW_13_10 | ecosystem: Environmental > Terrestrial > Soil >... | reverse complement strand
TGGTTGTTCATCCCTTATCGGGCCAAAAGTAAATTAGAACTATGTTACTTATTAGTTTATTATTAGTTAGCTAAATTATTATTAAAACTGAAATCGTTTATAAGAAAACACTTATTCAACATTATATATATTTGGAATTTATTATAACCTATGCCTATTTTGAATAAGGTAGAATTTGATAATTTTTGCCACCAAAATAAAATGTTGCACCCAATGATATACCAGTAGTCAACGATAATTTCAAATCATTTCCGTTAGTGACAGATGAAGGATTCCATTCATTTCCTGTAGCATTTATTTTGGAATGAGTATAACTTAATGATCCGATTGTGCTTATCAGAGCAATATTATTGTTTATAAACCATTGAACCCCTGGACTAACAACTACTCCAAATGAAAAAATTGAGTAATTTGATGTTAATGTATTATATATTGTTGTTAAACTTAACATTCCATTATAAGCAGTACTGAAATACCTGGTATAAGTAAAAGGTATGGTAAAATTCAAATTAAACCCAATATTCCCAATAATTTTGGTCGAATATCTTAATAATGGTGCAAAAGTAAAAACTTGATTTGTTGTCTTTGTATTATTGATTACAATGGAATCAATATTTCCGGTTTTAATTATGTAATCATTAATACTATTATTTGTACCCGAGGTATATCCTAATTGAAAACCAATTGCAAGATTATTCTTAAAATAATAACCAACAGATGGGATAAAGGAATAATAACCATATGCGTTTGGGTCATTATAAGTAGAACCATTAATTACCATGTTCCCAGATGTGGATTCAAACCCTAAACTTCCCCCGATAAAATATTTTCCGGTTAATTCCTGAGCGTGAATTGAAATTATTGCACAAAGGAATAGCAATGTCAAGAAGCCATTTTTCATTGATTCGGTAGTTAAAGTTATGTTAGGTGTTACAATTCAATAATTAAAATCCTTTAATTAGTTAAAATCATCCTTTTCGTATCTATCACGTTACCATCTGTAATGAGAGAGTAAATGTACATTCCTGCAGCGAGGCTGTTGCCAGAAACTACCACACTCCCGTTCCCCCGGTCGTAAATCGGTATAGATTTGATCTGAACGCCCTGCAAGTTATAAACGTAAAGGACAGCTTTACTTACATTAGCTGGTATATAATAACCTATTGTGGTGTTTTGATTGAATGGATTAGGAGCGTTCTGAGATAGGGTAGCTACATCGCTTTGTACTACTTTTTGAGTGACGTTTTCAACTGTTCCGATTGGTATTTGATCACTTGATGTTGTTGCTGTTGTAGTTTTACTACAGCACTGATTAACCTGCGCAGTCAATGATGCAACCTGGTTTGTAATTGTATTTAGGTTATTAGTTAATTGTGCAATTGAAATACTATCGGATTTAATTCTGTTTAACATTAATGTTTGATTATTTACATATGCCAGGCTATCATTAATCGATTTGAAGGTTAATTCTTTAATCGATTCAACGAGAACCGGTATCAGGCCAATATAATCCAGGCTCAATAACCCGTTTTTGTCAGAATAGACAAGTTCAGGGTATACTTTCTGTACATCCTGAGCCAGGAACCCTATACGTATCCTATTCTGGTATGTTGTGTCAATGATATTTTGTGGAAATTTCGTAGATTCTGATTTTGTATTCGACAATAATTCCATTGAATTTGGATTATTCAAGGAAGGATTAGGCTTAGCTTTTAATTTATAAGTTACACCTCGTAATTTCAACAACGAGGCTCTCGCTCCCTGCAAATTCTTGATATTAGTTTTAAGTGTTGAATCCGATGGTGAAACATTAAAAGCTCTGATTATAGATGTGGGATAAATTCCTAAATCAAGTGCATATTCTGGAACAAAAGCTCGAGACATAATTGTTGGAAAAATTCCTACTTTAGCACAAATATTAATGTAAGGCCATGTAGTTCCGCTACTATCTACTTTAAATGGGTACATAGTCATAGCAGGAGGGAGTAAGTCATTAGTAAATGTACCAGGCACAAAAGTCAAATTAGTATTAAAATAGGATCCAATTACACCATTTAAACTAATAAAGTTTTGTTTAACTTGGACGCTTCCATTAATTTTTAACATTTGGGCAGAATCTCCTATAGTAACATTTCCGGTGGAATCAACTTGAATCTGCGATTTCACGCTAATACTTGTAATTGTAGCGATGATAATTAAATAGGTTCTTAAGTTTTTCATTTCAATATATTTTTAAATTTTTTTACTGGGGTTCTTGATTATATTGTTTTAATCTTTAACATGAATGATTAATATTCATTAAATTCATGGACGGGTTACGTTTTTAAGGCTGTCCTTTTTTTGTATTGTTTGTTTTGGTTTAGTGAAGCCTCGTGAGCGATTTACCGAATCAATATATGCATCCTCGGCTGCACCACTCTTAAATGTTCCAATTCTTGGATACAACCCAAGTAAGCTATTATCGTGATCCCAGGGTTCTTTCTCTGCAGTTTCGGGAATGTTTAAATTAGGGTATCTTTTCAGTATTTTATATAATTCGGCTTTAGTAGTAATCTTGCCATTTTTAAGATTAACTATTCCTTCATAGCTACCACCATAAGGTGAATACTGAATCCTGCCCTTATATGTGAGAATCTCTTTATTATCAACTTTATCAATATTATACTTGGGATCAAACTGGAATTCCTTTGCTATCCTGCAAAAAAATATTCCAAATTTATCGTAGCTATTTAATTTCCAAGCTTCCCTTTTATAACCGTCCACCAAAATCGAATTGCTATAACTCAAAACTTCAATAGAGCCAGGTACTAGATTTCCACGGAACACTTTAGTAATCTTGACAATTTCAGAACACATAACTGAATTATTACGAAAATATCCATCACATTTAATTATTGTTCCCTCGAAAACATACTCCGATTTATTAATGATTTCATCACGTATGGAATCCGATTGTTTATTTATTTTATCAATATCCAATGGAGGTTCAACTTGGGCGAAAATGCCTGTAAAAAGCATCATGGTAAATAAACTTAATAATATCTTTTTCATTTTTAGAATTTTTTACAATAGTTATTATTTAGCATAAAATGACGATCCTTTTTGTACCTGGAATTTACCCTGGATATTAACCTTGTTGGAAGATCCGTTTACTCGCACGTTACTATTATTCTTTATTGTGTCATTAATAAACTCGATTGAATTATTGCAAGGGTATATTATCGTGCTTGATGAATAGGTTGTTTTAGAAATAATTGCTAAACATGCAGTTACCGTTACCGGGTCTGATTCTTTTAATGTGTTGGTTATATTACCTTGAACCTTGTAAGTATATGTTGCACCTGGTGTTACGGTATTGTCAGTATAAGTCGTGGTTGTATCTCCTGTAGCAATTGTTTCATAAGTTTGTCCTTCGTCACTTGAACGTAATATTGTATATGTATTAGCGTTGCCTGTCCAGGAAATGGTCACATTATTGCTTGTCGTGGCTGATGTCTGTATTATGCCAGGTTTTGCTAATAATGGAGTTGAAATTGATTGCGTGATAGTACTCGCGTATCCAAAACTGTTTATTGAAGTTAAGTTGTAAGTATAGGTAGCCCCCGGGCTTACCGACAAATCCCGGTAAATTGCAGTTCCTGCGCCTATTGGTGCACCATCTGTAATATAAAGTTGCACCTGGTTTCCAAATAAATCAGTTCTCGTCAGCGTATAATAATCCATGTCTGATGCGGATGTCCATCTCAAATTAATATTTCCGGCACTTTTTACTGCTGCAATCAAGCCTGAAGGTGCCAAAGGACCGCAGTTACCAGGAGTGAATGGCGCGAGTTTACCAGTTATTAAACTTTGTTCGCTTGTAGTTACGATAAAATTAGCGTCTTGAACGGCGTTGGTTTGATCAGTATAATTTTCAGGTTCACCAGCCTTGTTTCTCAAATCTATCCTTTGATTGTATTTAAGACCCGGGGGTGTCGAGTAATACATCAAAGATAAGCTATCATTAATATGCGCTAACCCCAAAGCATGGCCTAATTCATGCAATATTACGTGATAAAAATCGAAAGAGTCTGTACCTATATTATTATCAGGTAATTTATAATTAAATTTATATTGTGAATTATTGGATGTATATAATGTATTAATGGTTATCCTCGTTGAACTTGGATAATAATAACCGTCAGAATATAAATTTCCTTGAATAATTTGTGTACTCGCTAATGCGCTGGAATTACTTAAAGGTGCAAAATAAATTGTATCAGTAGAATTTGAACTTGTTCTTACTAAAGTGTCATTAATATTATTCCTACACGACCATTCTTTCATTGCCCTGTTAATAAGCGTGATACCTTTTGGGTCAAAGTTTGCCAACCCAGGACCATAAGTATAAGTGAATGTGTTGTTTTTTAGAAGAATGGGGTATTTATTTTTTAATTTTCGTGAAAAGACTGCTATATAAGCGTGAGGAATAGTAATTTGGTAATTTGACGAATCCGTAATGATCGCGTTATTGGTGACAGTTACATGCCCCGATCCTATACCTTCAGGTTGAATAGTATCATTTATAATTATATTATTAGCATATATTGTTGAAGGTAAATACATTTGAATTAAGCTATCGCTCCACACATTTCCATTTGGAGTCGTATAATCACAACTATCGTAATCATCAATCATTGATGTTTTTCTGTGACTATTTTTATCAATCAGATATGAAGATACAAGTCCACCCTGATCAGCATTAGTAAATGAAACGTATCCCTTATTTGAATTAAATAATTGCGTATTCCCAAACCCCGATCCTGTGATAGTTATGATGGAACCTCGCCCAGCGATGAAATCAGTATTAGGTTGGTTTTCTGAATTTTGAATAGTAATATTAACTATTTTTGGCCGTACATTTACAACACACGAAGCATAAACTTTAGGATTTGCATTGCTTCTCACGATTATATAAGTGGTTCCACCGGATATAGCAGTTACATTGCCACTTGAATCAACTGTTGCTATGGTAGGATTAGTTGATTTCCAGGTTACTGTTTTATTTGATATACTTGACGGGGTGATTATAGCTATTAATGTAGTGGTATCTTTTACATTTAAAGTTACAGAAGTTTGAGAAAGTGTAACAAGGAGTTCTCCAATAACTTTGCAGGAAGCTGAGAAGTGGCCATCTACGGTAGTGGCAGTAATAATAGCTGAACCAATAGAATCAACAGTCAAATTACCAATAGAATCAACTTTTGCAACAGTGGTGTCGCTTGAACTCCATAAAACAGCCTGATTACAGGCTTTAGCTGGATATATGGTATCAAATATTTGACTTGTTTTTGTAATTCTTAATGTTATAAGAGTATCACTTAATGTTATCCCGGTAACAGGTTGTCTTACTGTTACAACACAGGAAGCAGATTTATTTTCATCAATTGAAATTGCCGTTATGGTAGCCGTATCGCAGCTAACCCCGGAAACTAAACCTGTATTAATATCAACGGTTGCTACATTTGAATTACTTGATGTCCATTTAATTTTATCGTTGCAAGTATCTGTGGGAGTTATTATCGCCTTTAACTGTTTGGGAGGCCCTGAAATGGTAACCGTCATAACTGTTGAATCAAGTGTCAACCCTGTAACCGGTACATCTACCGTTACATCACAGGTAGCTGTAATATTTGCATCCTCTGTGGCAGCCGTTATGGTTGCCGTCCCGCAACCTTTTCCGGTTAACAAACCATCAGAAGTAACATTTACTACAGCAGGATCACTTGAGCTCCATTTTACATCAAGATTGCAGGCCGTGTCAGGTAATACGGTTGCAGATAGTTGAAAGGTGTCATTTAAATTAATATCTGAAGTAGGTTTACGATCAATTGTAACTCCTGTAACAGGCTGAACGGTAACACTACAGGTATTGGTAATACTTGGATCCTCCACGGAAGTAACTGTAATTATAGCAGTTCCGCATCCAACACCTGCCAACTCTCCGGAATTTTTATTAATTGATACCGCTTCATTGTCTGAAGACCAGGTTACACTCCCGTCCGCACATGAAGGGCTAATCGTTGTTGTTAATATATAGGGTTTATTCAAGCCAATTACAAAGGGCGCATTACTTATAGTTACATTTTCTAATTCAGGGTCAGTAACTACTATGTCTAAGGTTGGGTAAAAATAAGCTGTTATCTTTTTTGTTGTAGTATCTGCTGTGACACAATCATTAGTTAGTTCAGTCCATGTCTCTAATGAGTCGATATAATCACCACACTTGTATTGATCACTGGGAGTACATGATCCTGTACAAGCACTACAATCACACATTTGAGTAGGTTTTGAAGAAATAATTGTAGTATCATACGTGTATTCTATTGTAGCAGTAATAGTTGCTGATCCGGCTCCATCAATTGTTAATTCACCTGTTGTTTTATTAATGGTAATTTTGTCGCTGCCATCAATGCTCCATGTTGTACCGGTTTTAGTTCCAATATCTGAATTTAAATACGATCCAAGTGACCAGTTAATTTCTGAACATTTATATTTTACTGTGGTATCAGAAATATCGTTTCCATCTGGGCCGGTAATGGAATACAACGGTTCTTCGCCATCGTAATCTGAGAATCCATGTAGGCTATTAACTGTAACTGTAGTACTGGCAGTGTTAAAACAAGTTCCGTTACTCGCAGTGAGCGTGTAGATTCCTGACATCGCCGTTATAGCCAAGGTTGCAACTGTTGGGCTTTGTACAGAACTTGCGAATCCGTTTGGACCTGACCACGAGTAATTTGCCATTCCGGCAGGCTCTCCTGTTAATGTTAATTTGCTTCCAATAGTAACTGGCCCGTTATTTCCAGTGGTGATCGAAGGGAGAGGATTTATTATAACAGTTGTAGAATCAGTATTGGAACATATTCCATTGTTTGCAGTAAGGATATACTTACCGGCCATAGTCGAAATAGCACTTTCCGACACAATGACGTTCTGGTTAGTTCCGTTACTCGTAAAATCATTTGGTCCTGACCATGTATAACTGACAAATCCCGCCGTGCCATAAACTGTTAATTTATCGCCTGCACAAACCGGTCCATTATTGAAGGCTGTAACAGACGGGACCGTATTAATGGTTACTGTTGTGGTAGTAGTGCTTGTACAGCTTCCGTTACTTGCAGTAAGGGTATATGTACCTGCCATTGCAGTGTTAGCGTTGGTTGAGACGGTTGGGTTTTGAGCAGAACTTGTGAAACCATTTGGCCCCGTCCAGGCGTAATTTGCCATCCCTGCATCTCCCCCGAACAATGTTAATGTGTTTCCAGTGCATACCGGACCGTTGTTGGTTGCATTGGCTGTCGGTGATGGTACGGTTATATTAATGGTGATCGAACCTTTACAACCATTAGCATCGGTAGCCGTGAAGGTCAAATTATAGCTGCCTGGTGTCGTAGCTGTATACTTGGGGTTGATCGTTGTGGTCTTGTTTAAATATCCCGACCCGCTGCCTGTCCATGCGTAGGTGTAAGGTGCCGTGCCCCCGCTTGCTGCGCCAGTAATCGTGGTAGATGACCCCTCGCAAAACACGAACGCCGCCGGGCTGCTGATGCTGGCCTTTACCTTAATATTGGTTATGGTCGTGGATACATCGCTGCTGCTGCAATTGTTGGCATCGGTAACCTTGTAGGTTAGTCCGTAAGTACCTGACGTGGTATCCAGGAACGTTGGACTGGTGATGTTGGTAGCGCTCAAAGCCGTTGATCCCGTTCCCGTCCATGAAGATGTGTAAGGTGTCGTTCCACCTGTTATCGTGGCAGTCATCACCTGGCCTGACCCTGAACATACCTTCGGGGTTAACGGGCTGATGGTTGCTGATGGCGTACCGTTTACAGTGATGTTTATTGTGATATTTCCCGTGCATCCGTTGGCATCGGTAGCCGTGAAGGTCAATGAATAGCTCCCTGGTGCGGTACCAGTGAATTGAGGGTTGATCGTTGCCGGCTTGTCCAGGTAACCGGACCCCGTTCCTGTCCAGGAGTAGGTGTATGGGGCCGTTCCATCGTTCGCGGCTGCTGTGATACGGGTAGCTATCCCCTTACAAAACGAGAATACAGAGGGGCTACTTATGCTTGTTTTAATTTTTATATCAGTTATCGTTGTAGAAACAGCGCTGCTGCTGCAATTGTTGGCATCGGTCACCTTGTAGGTGAGTCCGTATGTGCCAGAGGTGGTATCCAGGAATGTTGGATTGGTGATGTTGGTAGCACTCAATGCCGTAGCTCCCGTGCCTGTCCATGAAGATGTGTAGGGTGTCGTCCCTCCTGTTATCGTGGCTGTCATTACCTGGCCCGCACCTGCACACACTTTTGGTGATAATGGACTAATTGTTGCCGAAGGGCTGCCGTTTACCGTGATGGTTATCGTGATACTTCCTGTACATCCATTGGCATCGGTTGCGGTGAAGGTTAATGAATAGATACCGGGTGTGGAACCATTAAATTGAGGGTTGATAGTAGTCAGGCTGTTTAAATACACTGATCCAGTTCCCATCCACGAATAAGCGTATGGTGCCGTACCCCCGCTCGCGGCTGCGGTGATCCGGTTGGATACGCCGGTACAGAATGTAAATACAGAAGGGCTACTTATACTGGTTTTAATTTTTATATTAGTTATCGTAGTAGAAACAGCGCTGCTGCTGCAATTGTTGGCATCGGTAACTTTATAAGTTAACCCATATGTACCTGCAATCGAATCTAAAAATGTAGGAGAAATAGTATTAGTAGCACTTGAGGCTGATGTCCCTGTTCCAGTCCATGAACTAGTGTACGGACTTGTGCCATTTTCTATAGTTGCCGTCATTACCTGGCTCGAACCGGAACACACTTTCGGGGCTAATGGGCCCAGTGTAACGACAGGCAATGAATTCACGGTCAATGTCGCTTTATTCGAAGTTTCGCTTTTATTATTGAAATCAGTGACAACGACATCATAATTCCCGGAATTTGTATAACTGATGTTATTTATACTATAACTGGCCGTTGTTGCACCTGGTATATTTCCTTCATTGAATTGCCATTGATATTTTAATCCTGTACCGGTAGCTGTTACACTGAATGTTGCCTTGGTACCTGCACACTGTACAAGACTAACTGGCTGTTTGCTTATTTGAGGTCCATTTCCAATAGTTAACCTTACTGGATTACTGTAAAGAGTCAAGTTTGGAGCTAACTGGTTTGTTATTATGCATGAATATGAACCGGTATCAGTGATTGCTATCTTTGGAATTGAAATATTATTCACGGTGGTTGTGTTATAATAAACTCCATTCTTGTACCAGTTATATGTATTGGTAGTCAAAGAAGAATCAATTCCCAAATTAATCGTGAAACTTTTCCCTATGGTTCCGTATATAGTATTTGAAGTGCCAACATTATTTTGTGGTATATAACCCTATAGGTAAGCTAAATTTGGAATAATACTACTAAATGACAGGTTATTATCATCAACTTTAGCGTAAATACCTTCATAACCGCCATAATATTCATTTGTCGAGTTATATGATAAATTAGGTAAGCTAGTGAATTGATTATATGAAATATCAAATGAAGAATAACTAGTTAATTTACCTATTGAATTTGGTATTGAACCGCTAAGTTGGTTTGATGATACGGATAAAATTTCAAGGCTAGTCAAATTTCCCAAAGAAGAAGGTAAAGGCCCTGTTAATTGATTGTTATCAAAATAAATAGTAGCTAAACGGGGAATATTGCCAATAGTTGCAGGAATAGATCCACTAAGTTGATTATCATCAAGAACAAGATTCACGAGACTCGATAAGTTTCCAATCGTACTCGGGATAGAGCCGCTTAATTGGTTGTTTTCTAGATCAAGTTCAAATAAACCAGATAAATTACCAATTGATTCAGGTATTGATCCAGCAAGGTTATTGACTTCAAGTTCAAGATACTCGACCCTGCCATTTTTTGATAGAAATACTCCACGCCAGGTATAAACCATTCCTTTAAGCCAATTAGTATTATTACTCCAACCTTGACCATTGGTATTATTGTAAAGGTCAACCAATGCCAATGAATCTGTAACATTAACCGGTACGGGGTTATATGGTAAAATGTCAGAAATACCTTTTGAAATTAATGAAAAGAAAATTAAGATAGTGGTTGCTAGTTTTTTTATCATGGATTTATGGTTTATTCATTGATGATTATCCATTATTATGTAATTCAAGAAAGTATAATCGTTATAATGTATTATACGCAGCAATAATAAGCTAAATCGAAATAATTAGAGTTACTGTTCACAATTAACGATTATATTTCACGTTGTAAATCTTGTAAATAATTCTTAATAATTGTATTATGGAAGAGTTATTTTGATTAATCAATATATTTTGGAGATGAACAATACTAATTATTACATGGACAAATAATATCTTTCTTTAGTCGGCATGATAATAATTTGAAATCAATATAAATGATTTCATTTTCAAAAATTTACATATTTCTTGACATGGATAGTCGATAAGTTTGATAATTGCTACTTTTCACGCTGGTATCGCGTGAAGTCAGGATGTTATTTTGCTACCTTTATTCTTTGAAAATGTCCCGACTTTAGCCCCTGCAAAGTCTAGTATCTTGTAAAACGTCCTTCGACTCCCGATATTGAAAAACTTCATGATTTGATAAGTTGACTGTTTCCTGGCATCATATAATTCTCTAACTGCAGGGGCGATAGCCTGGTATTTTTCTATTAACCCCCTGGGATGCCCCCCGTTCCTTCCTCTCGCCCTCGCTGATTCTAACCCCGCCCTGGTGCGCTGAATGATGATATTCCGCTCGTGCTCGGCCAGGGCGCAGAATATTTGAAATACAAGTATTCCTCCTGGTGAAGTAGTATCAATCGGGTCTTGAAGTGAAATGATATCTATTTTCTTCTTCGCTAAGGTGGTCACCAGTTCAATGAGATCCCTGGTCGATCTACCCAGCCGGTCCAGTTTCCATATCACTATCGTGTCACCTTCCCTGAGGCAACTCAACATTTCTTCAAAGGCCGGTTTAACGGTTTTCATGCCGGATACCTTGTCGGTATATATGCTTTGACAACCGTTTACCTTCAGGGCATCTATTTGCAGATCGAGCGTTTGTTCCTGGGTACTTACCCTGGCGTAGCCAACTTTCATGTTCAATTTATTTATACCGCTTACACGGCGATTCCAAATATACGGTATTTTAATACACGGTACTATATTATGGTATCAAATTTAACGAGTTTTTTTCTAATTTTAAGGGAAATCTACCCGTACCGGAAAACGAGGGTTTTCCGGTACTATCTTTAACCTGTTTATAATGTTCCAATGAGTAGAATAAAATTATTGCAACCTAACGAAATCAAGGATTTTGACGCCCCAATTTCATTTAATGTATCACAGAAACAGCATTACTTTTCAATTAATGATGAATTGAAAATCGAGTTGGATAAGTTACGACACCCTTGTTCCAAGATCGGGATGTTATTGCAATGGGGGTACTTCATGTACCATGGTCGATTCTTTGAAGTAGTTGACTTTCGGCATGAAGATATAAATTTCATCGCTAAACAATTGCATTTTAATCCGAAACATCTAGCTTTTCACCAATTTTACATCAAGCAGGTAGCCTACAAGCACCGGGAACAAATTTTAGCCATTAATCACTGGAAGCCATTTGACGAAAATGTATTCAATCACCAGGTTACAAGATTGGTAGAACAACAACTCCTTCCCCGGAAGATACTCTGGGAAACAAGGTCATACTTGTTTCGTCAAAAGATTGAAGCTCCTGCTTATGATAAATACTCGCGAACCATTGGTGATGCCATGACCTTGATGGGAAAACGCGTGAATGAAACCTTGAAAAAGTATCTAACGAAAGAAAATTGTAAAGTGCTTGATGAATTCCTGGTTAAAAAAGGAACTCACTACCCGGCAGAAATTATTCAATATAGAACTATCAACCAATCTACCAGGCCTAAAAGTATAAAACAAAGTTTATCTCAATTTAACACGTTAAAAGATCGTTTTGATAATTTGAAAATTTTAATCGAGAAAGTTAACCTTCCAGATGTCGTTATAGATTATCATGCCCAATGGGCCAGTATCGCTGATACGGACAAGATAGAAAACCGCTCTGATAAATATCTTTTTTTACTATGTTTCCTGGTCCGTCAAGTCAGGCTTCGGCATGATTTCTTGATCGATATTGTCCTGCAATGCGTTAAAGCAGCAGAGAACCAGGCGAGAAACCTGCAGCAAGAGGAATATTTTAAAGATCAGCGACAGCGCAAGAAAGCTACCGAGTTATTGATTAATTCGCGCCAGAAGTACCGGCAACAGGTCGAAGAAATCAAAAGTATCTTGAAAAGCAATGCCAGTGATAGTGATAAGATTATTGAAATTCAAGATGTTTTGGAAACCGAGAATGAACTTACCAGAGACCAGGAAAAATTAATTACAACTATCGAGGTTGAAATAAACCTGGATGAAAGAACTGATTTTTACCGGCACTGGGAGAGAAGTTACACGTGGCTAAGCAACAGGATCAACCATGTAATTAATAACTTGATTATTAATGCAAGAAATTCCGATACTAACTTGTATCAAGCCATCCAGGATTATACAGCCAAGAACGGGAAGATAAATTCTCCCGCCGATAACTTGAACTGGCTGGACTCGAAGCAACGAGATTTGCTCTGGTTAATTGACGATTCCACGGGAAAAGAAATTTTTCAAGTTCATCTTTACAAGATGTTCTTGTATCAAGCCATCAATGATGGCATTAAATCAGGAACGCTCAATTTTGACCATTCCTATCGCTACCGGTTCCTGGAAGAATACCTTATCAGTAAACAAGAATGGAAAGAGAACCAGGAACAGTTATTGATTGATGCCGAAATGGTTCACATGAAGGATTATAACGTTATTAAAAATAAGTTGGAAGAAGGTTTAGATAAGCTTTATCACCAGGTAAATGAAAATTATAACCTTGGACTAAACCCTTACTTGAAGTTTGATAAAAATCGTAAGATAGTCATTACAACCCCTGCGGTAGAAAAACCAGATTTAGAAAGGGTTGCTGGATATTTCAAACCTGCTCAATATGTTTCTATCCTTAATGTATTGTCAGACATTGAAAAAGCAGCACCTTTTTTGCACCATATAGGGCATCAAAGTAAAACCCATGAAAGGAAACGCCCGGCTCCGGAAACATTTTTTGCTGCAATCATCGCTTTAGGATGCAATATTGGAGTGGATAGGATGGGAAATATATCAAGAGGAATACAGTCTTCTTCCCTTAGAAATACTAATGATTGGTATTTAACAGGCCAGGCTTTGCAAGATGCCAATGATGCCATTATAAAGATCAAGAATGAATTGGCTTTACCTGAATTACACTTGAGAAACCCTCGTGAACGACATACTGCCAGTGATGGGCAGAAATATTTATTATACCTGGAATCTCTCAACGCATCTCATTCATACAAATATCCTGGATTTTCCAAGGCAGTAGTAGTCAATACCGCGGTTGACGAGAAATCTTCTTTATTCTTTTCAACAGTAGTCACGGCATCCGACAGGGAAGCGATAAACGTGATTGATATGCACCTTGGGAACCCCGTTATAAAAAGTACCATTCATTCTACCGATACGCATGGTTCAACGGAGGTGGTTTTCGCCATGATGCATATGTTAGATATTTCTTTTGCCCCGAGGATCAAAGATATAGGTTCACAAGAACTGTACAGTTTTGTAAATAGAAAGAAATACATCGATCTTGGATGCCAGGTGTTACCAGATCATTATATTAATAACCAGTTAATAGAAGATAATTGGGATGATATTTTGAGATTAATGGTATCATTAAAACTAGGAAGAACTTCTGCCTTCCAGTTGTTAAAACGTCTTAATTCTTATGCCAAACAAAATCCCTTGCATAAAGCGATGAAAGAATTCGGGAAAATTACTCGTACTTCATTCATACTTAGATATTATGATGACCTTGAACTTCGCCAATCCATTGAAAAACTTTTAAGCCATATCGAGCTAATGAACCGTTTCTCGAAAGCTGTATTCTTTGGAAATAACCAGGAATTTCAAGTTGCAACGAAAGATGAACAAGAGAAAATTATTTTATGCAGGAGATTGATCCAAAACTCGATTGTTCTTTGGAACTATTTATATTTATCTAATTTATTGACTGATTATCAATCACGAGATGAACTGGAAGAGTTAATCGAGGTCGTTAGGAATGGTACTGCAGTAACTTGGCAGCATATAAACATGCTCGGGGAGTATGATTTTAATACATTACAATTTGATCTGTCATCACGATTTGACATGCCAAAATTAAAAGCATGGAAATACAGGGAAAGTGCTTAATTTTACAGAACGTATGATTCATATTATGTGCATATTATATAGTCCTAATTTACTTTTGGCCCGATAAGGGATGAACAACC
>Ga0187867_10002726_pt1 | contig 14494 bp, 17 predicted proteins | sample June2016WEW_13_1_FD_132976 | JGI IMG/M metagenome (GOLD analysis project Ga0187867, IMG submission 132976) | Peatland microbial communities from SPRUCE experiment site at the Marcell Experimental Forest, Minnesota, USA - June2016WEW_13_10 | ecosystem: Environmental > Terrestrial > Soil >... | reverse complement strand
TTTCCCGTCGCCGATCCGTTTACATCGCAAAACAATGCGGAAAGCTGACCGATCACCGAAATCGTCGTCAACTCCTTGATCGCCAGTCCAATTGCCGGCGAGCAGGTCGAACGCTCCGGCTTTGCGGTGCGTGGTGTCGCCTGAGATTGTGGTAACGGAATTCAGCGGGTCGAGGTGTCGCTCGATGCCGGCAAAAGCTGGCAAGCCGCATTGCTCGACCGCAAACCTGGCCGTTACGCCTTCCGGATGTTCAGTCTCGATACCGGGCTTTTGCCGCGCGGTGCGACCGAAATTCGGGTCCGGACCACGAGCAACCGCCGCGAAACGCAGCCTGATACCTGGAAGATCAATCCTGCCGGGTACCAGAATAATGTCCCGCAACGGGTTGCCGTGACCGTGGTATGACGTCAGTGCGAATATTCGGATTCGTGATGCTTGCGTATTGCATGACCTCGCAGGTCATCGCGCAGAGCGTAGCGTTGCCTTCAGGCCGGGGAAAGGATGCGGTGGAAGGCGGCTGTGCGACGTGCCACTCGCTGGCGTATATCCCGATGAACTCCCGATTTTTGACACAAGCGCAGTGGCAAGCCGAAGTCACCAAAATGCGCACAGCATTTGGCGCGCCAATCGACGATGCTGCCGCCGATGCAATCGTTGCTTACCTCGCTGCCAACTTTGCTGCCCAGGGGAAATGAACGGGCTGTTGAGGGAAACACCAGATGGCGGTATCAACGCGGCGAAACCTGTTGGCAATGTTTGGAGGAGGTACGCTGATGGCTGCTGCAAAACCCACACTGGCCTGGGACTTCAGCTTTCCGGCGATCGACGGTGGAACTCTGGACTTTCGCACATTCACCGGCGGTGTTTTGCTCGTGGTCAATACGGCGAGCTTCTGTGGCTACACCTATCAATATGAAGGGTTGCGCAAGTTATACGACGCGAAGGCGGCGGAGGGGCTGACCGTGATCGGCGTGCCGAGCCGGGACTTCAACCAGGAAAGCCCCGACAACAAGACGGTCAAGGCCTTCTGCGAGACAAAGTACGGCATTGACTTCCCGTTGTCCGGCGTTTCGCACGTCAAAGGTCCGTCTGCCGCGCCATTCTATGCCTGGGTGCGATCCGCGACTTCCTGGGAACCCAATTGGAATTTCAACAAGGTGCTGATCGCACGTGACGGCAGCATCGCCGGCACCTTCGGCTCCGGCGACGAACCTTCCGGCTCCAAACTGGGCTCGGCAATCACCGCAGCGCTGGCAGCGAGTTAGAGCCGTTTCCGATCAGGTTGCCCCACCGCACGTCCCGGTCGTTGCAAGCGAAGCGAAGCAATCTCCGTCGGAGAGGCATGGAGATTGCGTCGCTTCACTCGTAATGACGGGAGGCCGATTTCAAGTGGATTCACTCCGATTGGAAATCGTTCCAACAACCAGAAAACGTTACGACAGATACCGCGCCCGCAGATGTGTGGTGAAATCGGACGGATCCAGCTTCTTCCCGGTCGCCGCCGTCAGCAGCTCATTGAAGCCCATCACGCTGGCATGGGAATGCACGTTGGCATGCAGCCAGTTCATCAGCGGCGACAGATCGCCAAGGCCCATCGCCGTCTTCAGTCCCTGCGTCTGTCGCAACACCACAGCCATGAATTGAGCCGCTGCCATGGCGCCCAGTGTGTAGCAGGGGAAATAGCCGAAGGCGCCGTCATACCAGTGGATGTCCTGCAGGCAGCCGACCGCGTCGTTGGGTGGCGTGATCCCCATCAGATCCTTGATCGCACTGTTCCACGCGCCCGGCAGCTCGGCCACCGCCAGGTTGCCCGCCACCATGGCCCGTTCCAGGCGAAACCGCATGATGACATGCGCCGGATAGGTCATTTCATCGGCCTCGACCCGGATCAGGCCACGTTCGACGCGCCGCCACAGCCGGCCAAGATTCTCCACTTCATACGGCCTCGGATCGCCGCCAAACGCCTGGTGCAGCGTGCGTCCGAGCCAGTCCAGATATTCGTCATTCCGGCAGGCGATCATTTCGACGACCAGCGACTGACTTTCGTGAATTCCCATACCGGCCGCCTCGCCCACCGGCTGGCGCGCGTAGCTCCCCGGCAGGCCGCGTTCATACATCGCATGACCGGTCTCATGGATGACCGCCATGATCGCCTGGGTGAAATCGGCCGGGTCATATCGCGTGGTGATCCGCACATCGGAAGGGATACCGCCGGAAAACGGGTGCGCCGAGCGGTCCAGCCTGGCATGGTCGAAATCGAGACCGATGCGTGCGGCGACCCGGCGGCACAACTTCTCCTGCACGTCGATCGGGAACGGGCCGGGGGGCTTGATCGGCGCTTCCTGCCGCGCCTGACGCTGTTCCGCCAAGGGCAGGTTTTCCGCCAGAAAATTCTCGTACGCCCCGAAGATCGAGGCCACATCGGATGACCCGATGCCGCGTTGGTAGCCATCCATCAGCGCGTCGTACGGGCTCATCCCCAGAGCCTCGCCAAGCGCGGTCGCCTGCTGGCGAACCAAATTCACCACCTCGGTGAGCGCGGATCGCACCATGGAGAAATCTGCCGCGGCTTTCGCCTCGCGCCAGATCTTCTCGCATTTGGAGTTGGCGCGGGCCTGCGCCTCAACGAGGTCAGCCGGTACGGCGGTCGCGCGGGTATGGGCATGCCGCATCAGCCGGAGATTCGCCGTCGCCCAGGGATCCGGGTCGGCTGGCAGGGCTTCGGCCGCGGTAAGATCGTCGGCCACCTCCGGCGCGGTCATCATGGCGTGCGCCATGCCGGCCAACACTGCCAACTGGTCGCCACGGGCCGCGCCGCCGCCTTGCGGCATCATCACCGAGGCATCCCAGCCAAGCACCGAAGCACATTCATTGATCGTGGCGATTCGCTCGAAGCGCTTGAGCAAGCGGTTGTAAGCGTACGATTCCTTCATGCCCGCGATCCCTTTCGAGCCCAGATCAAGAATATCGCCAGTAACGCGACCGCCAGTCCATACCATGTGATCGCGTACGACAGATGATTATTTGGCGGCCGAGGCAAGTGCCGCGCCGGATCAGGCCAGTGCTGCACGATGCCACCGGTGCCGCTTCCGGCGGCAAGCGCCACCAGCACGAAATTCCGAATATTTGGCTGACCGATGGCCGCACCGATGGCGCGGGGATCGAGCGTGAAGAACCGCCGCGCCGACGGATCGTCAGCAGCACTGAACCAATGCTGTGTGTCACCCGGGCGGACATATCCCGACACTGTTACCACTCCCCCTGGCACCTCTCCGGTTGGCTGATCGAGCGGCGTGGCACGGGAGAGCGGAACCCAGCCGCGATCGACCAGGATCAGCTCTCCGCTGACCTCGCGCATGGGCTCGATCAGTTGCGCGCCCATGGCGGGACCCCCCATGTTGGCACCCGAGGCGACATCTCGCACCTCCGCCCCATACAACGCCGTTTCATCGGGCAAGAATGTGCCGGTTGCCGAGATTTTCATGAACGGCGACAGCGTTCCCGTCCCGGTTCCCTGGGCTTCGATCTGCGCCAAAGGAACCGGCTCGGCCGTCTCGGCCAACGCAATCTGGGCCAGCAGAGCCTGTTTCCAGAACAGCCGTTTGACTTGCCAGGAGCCCAGGCCCAGCAGCACCAACAACATCACGGCGGTCATGGTACTGGGCCAAAGCAGGCGCCGGGAGGATTCGGTCACAATCCCATCTCGGAAGCCCGGTGGCGAAATTGCATGGCGATCAATCCGGCCTTGGTGGAGCGGATCATCAGGATCGCCAGCGGCACGGTCACCAACGGCCACACCACCGCATGGACCCACAATGGCGGCCCGAAGTGGAACTCGGTCCAGAAGGCGAGGCCGACGATGACGGCGCCGAGCACCATGATGACCAACGCGGCAGCGCCGTCGCCGGCGTCATGCTGCGCCAGGTCGAGGTCGCAATGCTCACAGCGCGGCCGCACTTCAAGCAGTTTGCGATACAGCCGGCCCTCCCCGCAGCGGGGGCAGCGGCACCGTAGCGCCGCTTGCAGCACCGAGGGCGTCGTCCAACGCGCCCCCTGCTGGCTCACTCTGGCGCGATCGCGCCGGCGCCATACCAGTAAATGCAGACAAACAGGAACAGCCAGACCACATCGACGAAATGCCAGTACCAGGCGGCGGCCTCGAAGCCGAAATGCCGCTCCGGTGTGAACTGATCGGCGCGGGCGCGGAACCAGCAGACGATCAGGAAGCAGGTGCCGACGATGACGTGGAAGCCATGGAATCCGGTCGCGAGGAAGAACACCGATGGGTAGATGCCGCCGGTGAAAGCAAACGGCGCGTGCGAATACTCGATGGCCTGACACGTGGTGAAGGCCATGCCGAGCAGGATTGTCAGGCCAAGGCAGTTCACCAGAACCTTCTTGTTGCCCTCGAGCAGCGCGTGGTGGGCGAAGGTGACCGTGCAGCCGGACAGCAGCAGGATCATGGTGTTGAGCAACGGCAAATGGAACGGGTCGAAGGTGTGCACCGTCGACGGCGGCCACACGGTCTGCCCATTGCCCTGGGTGTCCGGGAAAATCAGAAAGTTGAAATAAGCCCAGAAGAAGCCGACGAAGAACATCACCTCGCTGGAGATGAACAGCGCCATACCATAACGCAGGCCAAGCCGCACGACAGGCGAGTGCGCGCCGGGCGTCCGCGCCTCATGAATGACGTCGCGCCACCAGAAGAACATCGTGGTCAGCACGACGACACCGCCGGCGGCCAGAATGAGATAATTGCCGAAATGCGCGGCGATGATGATGCCGAAGACGGTAAGGAAGCCACCGATGGCGCCGATGATCGGCCACGGACTCGGATCGGGCAGATGGTATGGGTGCTTCAGTCCGTGAACCTCTGGCACCATGGCGCCGTGTGCTTCGCTGCTCATACCAAACCCATGCGTTTACGACCGGGGAAACCGCCCAGACACGGTGGCCGCATCATCCTCAATTCGGTGGTGAGTTCAAGGGGTACTGGAGCAAAGTGGGGGCGGGCAAACTCATGCCGGTGGCAGGGAGAACGGAAATCTTGGGCCGGCATCTTGCGCTGGACGAAGGAGCACGGCGCGGACCGCGGCCAGATCATTGATCCGGGCACGTCGAATTTCTTTGGTGGCTCGCATCATCGTGGCAGCTGATGGCCTGTCGCCGCAGGGAAATTGAACCGCTGCTTTGAAAACGATATGATGGTTACCTGGGTCCGGAGACGGCAAATGGATCGCAATCACGTGATCACGACCCTTCGCATCCACGAAGCCGATCTTCATCGGGCGGGGGTAGCCCGGCTGTATTTGTTCGGCTCGGTCGCCCGACAGGAGGCCGGGCCCGACAGCGACGTCGATCTGTTCTTCGATTCGGACAACCCGCGTTTCAGCTTCATCCAATGCTTCGCCAGCGGATTGAAGCGGACGCGGTGCGCGTGTTCTGACGTGCTTCCGGCGTCATATTTGACTCTCTTTCTTGCCGCCCAGGAGATTGCATCGTCTGCCCCATTTGACGACAGTGGGCTTTTCCCCTCAACGCCCCGAGGGACACTCGTCTTCGATTTTCTACTTTCGCGATCCGGATCGCACTGACGACGGCCTCAGGTCCGATCAGATTGGGACGGTGAGACCGTCTCGGTTTTGTCATTGCATGGCGTCGAGAGACGATGCGGTCTGCGCCTCTGCAGCGAAGGCCCCGGCCACAATTTCCGCCAAGGTCTGATTTGCCGTCCAGCGCGCCGCTCGCCATCCAGCAACGCGGGCCGCTCGAACATTGTCCTCCGAATCATCGATGAGCAGCAGATTGTCAGGCGGCAAACCAACCCGGCGTGCGACAATCTGAAAGAACTCGGTTCGCGGCTTGCGGTGTCCGATCTCTGCTGAGTAATAACTGCCGTCGACATGCGTCGCCAATCCCAATGTTTCCATCAGGTATCGCGCTCTGGCGTGTTCCTGATTGGTAGCGAGATAAGCCCGCAGTCCAGTGGCGCGGAGGTTCGCCAGATCCCGTAGCAACCGATCGTTCAATCGCGCGTCATGTGCGAACCAGTACGACAGCAACTGGGCCGACGTGACGTGTGGAGCGATTTTTGCGAGCACGCGCGTGAGGCACTCGTGCAACTCAGCCTGGCCGGTTACGATACGCTCCCAATACGGCTTAAACAGCGCACTTTCCAACATCATCAGGCTTATGCCGAGGTCGGTATCAAGCTCAGCAGCCCAATGACGCCCGTCGGCGGGGCGTCCATCAATGATAACCCCATCAACATCGATCATCAGCGCCGTAATCACCGGTTAGCCTCGCATCCCGGCTGACCAACTGTTCAATCGACCGCGCACGTCGCCGGTTTCAATTGGTTTTTGTCAGTGGTCCGACATGTGGACCGGCTTTGGCCAGTGCCCCGGTCTTGGCTGCATCTTCCAGTGTGCGGAAAAACGTATAGGACAATGTTACGGTCTTGATGTCGGCGGTTTCCGGGTCCTTGGCGATGGCCGGATCGACCCAGAAGCTCAACGGGAAATCCATCGTCTGGCCGGGTTGCAAGGTTTGCTGGTTAAAGCAGAAGCAGGCGGTCTTGTGGAAATACTTCGCCGCCGTTTCCGGCGTAACGTTGTACAGCGCGATCCCGGTGACCGGAGTTTTCGCCTCGTTGCGCGCAGTGTAAGAGGCGAGGTGGTCCTCGCCCAACGGCACGGTGATTTGCAGCTGATCAGGCGCGAACGTCCAAGGCAGGCCGGGATAGATATCGGCGTTGAAGCGTACATTGATCGTCCCGCCATTCCCGCCAGGTGCCTTGGCCTCACCGATTTTCGGCGTACCGCCATAGCCGGTTGCCTGACAGAACACGCGGTATAATGGGATGGCCGCGAACGACAGTCCCACCATGCCAATCGCGATGCTGACGAAGATACCAAGGATAACCAGGTTGCCGCGGCGTTGGTTCATTCAGTGGATCATCTTCACGATGGTGACGGCGAAAAACAGCACGCTGAGCGCAATCAGCACCAACAGTAATGCGATATTACGCCCTTTTTGCCGGCGGCGAAACTCTGCCGCCTCTGCGTCAGTCATTCGCGGCGGGTCAGCCATTCAGACCATTGGGCCGACGAAATGGTCGACCGCGAGCGCCGCGAATAAAATGAACAGCCAGGCGATGGAAAACTTAAACGCGGCGCGTGCCGGTGCGTCATTGGTGAGGCTCACGCCAGTCGCATCCTGACGGTCGGTCGCCACCCGCCAGACACTGACCAGGAAGCCAACCCCCAGTACACTCGCTGCCACCGCGTACACAGGACCGGAAAAGCCCAGGAACCAAGGCGCCAACGACAGCGGCACCAATACCAGCGTGTACAGCACGATCTGCCGCCTGGTTTCCTTGCTGCCCGCCACCACAGGCAGCATCGGCACCTTGGCGCGCCGGTAATCGTCGTTGGCAAACAGCGCCAGCGACCAGAAATGCGGCGGCGTCCAGATGAATATAATCGCAAATAGCAGCAATGGGATCAGATCCACCGAGCCGGTCACGGCAGCCCAACCGATGACCGGCGGGAACGCGCCAGCCGCTCCACCGATCACGATATTCTGTGGCGTGCGGCGCTTTAGCCACATCGTGTAGACGAACACATAGAACCCGATCGACAACGCCAACAGGCCGGCTGCCACATGGTTGACCGCCAGGCCCATGACCAGAACCGAGCCCACCGCCAATGTAATGCCATAACCCAGCGCGGCACCCGGTTCGATACGTCCCGCCGGAACTGGGCGGGACCGGGTGCGGCGCATTATCGCATCGATATCCCTGTCGTACCACATGTTGATCGCGCCACAGGCACCAGCCGCGATCGCGATGCACAGCACGGCGGTAAACGCCAGCACCGGGTTGAGATGTCCTGGCGCCACCAGCAACCCGATCAGCCCGGAGAACACCACAAGGCTCATCACCCGCGGCTTCAGCAGCGCGATCCAATCCTTCACTTCGGAACTTTGGCACGCTACCGACCGGACCGGCGGTGCAGCTGTCTCTTCACCGCCGGCACCGTGCCCCCCTCTGCGCAATGATGAGCTGAGATCGCTCACGGGATACGTGGCAGCTCCAGCCAGCTATGGAATGCCGGCGGGGAGGTCTGCGTCCATTCCAATGTCGTCGCACCCTCGCCCCAGTAATTGTCGGCAACCCGCTCCTTCGAGGTGAAGGTCCGGAAGCAAACATACAGGAACACCAGGAACGCCGCGCCACTGATATAAGCGCCAACCGAGGACACGTAGTTCCAGCCCGCGAATGCCTCAGGGTAGTCCGGGTAGCGCCGCGGCATGCCGGCCAGACCAAGGAAGTGCTGCGGAAAGAATACCAGGTTGACGCCCACGAAGGTCATCCAGAAATGCACCCGGCCCCAGAACTCCGGATACGGATGGCCCGACATTTTGCCGATCCAGTAATAGAACCCGCAGAAGATCGAGAACACCGCACCCAGCGACAGCACGTAATGGAAGTGTGCGACGATGTAGTAGGTGTTGTGGATCACCTCGTCGATGCCGGCGTTGGCGCAGACTACGCCGGTCACACCACCCAGAGTGAATACGAACAGGAAGCCGATCGCCCACAGCATGGGCGTATCGAAGCGGATCGAGCCGCCCCACATGGTGGCAATCCAGGAGAAGATTTTCACCCCGGTCGGCACCGCGATCACCAGGGTCGCTCCCATGAAGTAAGCGCGAGTGTCGACGTCGATGCCGGACATGTACATGTGGTGCGCCCACACCACGAAGCCGACCACACCGATCGCCACCATCGCGTAGACCATACCCAGGTACCCGAAGATCGGCTTCTTGGAGAACGTCGAGATAACGTGGCTGATGATGCCGAAGCCAGGCAGGATCATGATGTAAACTTCGGGATGGCCGAAAAACCAGAACAGATGCTGGAACAGCACCGGATCGCCGCCGCCGGCCGGATCGAAGAATGCAGTGCCAAAGTTACGGTCGCAGATCAGCATGGTGATCGCGCCGGCCAGCACCGGCACCGACAGCACCAGCAGGAATGCCGTCACCAGTTCCGACCACACGAACAGCGGCATTTTGTGCATCGTCATGCCGGGTGCGCGCATGTTGAAGATCGTGGTGATGAAGTTCATTGCGCCCAGGATTGAACTTGCGCCGGCGAGGTGGAGGGCGAACAAGGTGCAATCCATGCCCATCCCGGGCTCAAACGTCGCGTTCGACAGTGGCGGATACAGTGTCCAGCCGGAGCCTGACTCGCCCATGAACAGACCGATCATGATCAGCACGAACGCCGGCGGCAGCAGCCAGAAGCTGATGTTGTTCAGCCGCGGGAACGCCATGTCGGGGGCGCCGATCATCAGCGGGATAAACCAGTTGCCGAAGCCGCCAATCAACGCCGGCATGACCGAGAAGAAGATCATCAGCAGCCCGTGACTGGTGATGATGGTGTTCCACTCCTGCCCCGAGGTGACGATATGATTGTCGGGGAACTGCAGCTGTGCCCGCATGATTTCCGACAAGGTGCCGCCCACCGTCCCGCCGATCACGGCGAAGATCAGATACAGCGTGCCGATGTCCTTATGGTTGGTGCTGAACAGCCAGCGTCGCACGAAGCCAGGCTTGTGATCGTGCGCATGCGCATCGTGGCCGTAGCCGCCATGTGCATCGTGGGCCGATCTCGCATGCCCGTGATCGTCACCATGTGTCAGGTCAGACATAGTCAAACTCCTTCACGTCCTCTGCCACGTCCCTCTGGCACGTCCCACGGGCACGCCCCACAGGTCAGCGCTTAATATCTTTGGCTTCGGTTTGCTCGACCTCGGCCAGTACACTCTGGGTCACCGGTCCGGCAGTCGCGGCTTTCTTGGCCTGAGTGACCCAGGCCTTGAACTCCGCGTCAGTCACGGCGTGGATGGCGATCGGCATTCTGCTGTGGTTCTGCCCGCAGATCTGATTGCACTCACCATAATACACGCCGGGCTTATCCGCCTCCAGCCACAGCTCGATGGTCCGGCCGGGGATCGCGTAACGCTGCGCGCCCAGAGACGGAATGAAGAAACTGTGGATGACATCGGAACTGGTGGTCAGCACGCGAATTTTCTTGCCGGCCGGAATGACCAACTGATTGTCGACCGTGAGCAGACGCAGATCGCCCGGCTTCAGCTCATCATCGGGGATGATCCGGCTTTCGATATCGACGTTGCCGTCATCGGGATAGGAGTATTCCCAGTACCATTGATGGCCGGTGACCTTGATCGTCATGTCCGGATTTGGTGTCCGGTCGAGATAGTAAATCAACTGAAACGAGGGGATCGCCATGATGACCAAAATCAGCACCGGAATCACGGTCCAGAGGATTTCGATGACGGTGTGATGGCTGGTCTGACTGGGCACCGGGTTGCGCTTTTCGTTGTAGCGAATGCACACCCAGACCAGCAGCGCGCCGACAAACAGCGTGACAAGGGTAATGATCACCAGCACCAGATTATGGAGCCAGATGATGTGTTCCTTCATCGGGCTGAAGGCGGGCTGCATGCCCATTTCCCAGTCGCGCGGGGCCTGAGCCAACGCGGGGTGCGATGCCAGCCCGATCAGGGATGAGATCGCGGTCAAAAACCACACGGCGAAACGCCGCTTCGTAAGCTGCATGGATCGAATACCCCGTTGCGTCCCCGGCGGCCACGCTTTGGCGCCACGACCGGGATTTCAACGACATGGCCTACCGGAGGCTTGCCGCGAGATCAAGGGCAGGCAAACGAAATGTCATCACGCATGGGCGCGCATCGCAGTCTCCAACGCGGTGTGCGGATCGACTGCGAGGTAGCGTTGCGGCCGCTCGGTTGCCACCTGAAAAATGCTTAGCTGCGCCAGCAATTGTTTGTCTTCGGGTGACAGCCGCGTCACTTCGCGCAAATGGTCAGTCCAGTTTTCCATCGACCAGACCTCCAGCCAGCCCTCGGGGTGAGCGACATCCTCATAGACCTGCCAGAACAAGGCACCGGCGCGGCCGCGGACCTGGCGCGCCTCACGCATCAATTTCAGGAATTCGCGGCGTTGCTCGGGCGCGACACGGTAATGCACCGTCTCCATCACCCGGCCGCGCGTATCGCGGAGCAGCCGCACCAGTTCAGCCGCCGGCGCCTCCGGCATCGGAATGGGTTCCAACTGGTCGGGCAGCGGGACCACGGTCATTGCCTCGATCCGTGCGTAGCGGGCGAGCACTGTCAGGATGAGTCCGACCGCTGCAGCCAGCAGAAACGTGTGATGCAGGCCGATCATGCCGCCGACCCCGCCCCAGAAGAATGAGCCGACGGTGAGAGCGCCGTTCTGCGCCAGCTGGTAGATCGACAGCGACCGCGCCCGCACCCAGGGCGGACATACCAACTGCGCCGCCGCCTGGATCGTCGCGTAGGCCGATGTCCAGCCAACGCCGAACAGCAACATCCCCAATGCGGCCATCGCCCAGTCGTGCGCCAGCCCAACGAGGGTCATACCGATGCAGGAAGACAGGCTGCAGGCCACCACAGTGGCACCCCGGCTCATTCGGCCGCGCACCATCGGCAGCAACATACCGGAGGTCACACCGCCCACGCCCATCATGCCGAGAATGACGCCATACATGCCCGGCCCCAAGGCCAGGTCGTGCCGGACGTACAGCGGCAACAACGCCCAAGGGGCGGAGGCTGGGATGGAATAGGCGATGGTTCGGACCATGGCATGCTGGATCGCGGGCGTATTGCGCACGAACCGCATGCCGGCGCGCATGGCGGAAACCAGGTGCTCCCGCGGCAGCCCGGTGAAGCGGCGGCTGTCGCGGTGCCACATCACCAGCGCGCCAATCACCGCAAGGATCGACACCGCGTACAGCGAAAACGTCAGTCCCGAGCCGCCCAACAGGATCAGGAAGCCGGCCAAAGCGGGCCCGATCGCTCGTGTCAGGTTGAAGCCGATGCCGTTCAGGGTGATGGCACCGACGAGGTCCTCGCGTGGCACCAGTTCGGGGATGATGGCGCTCCAGGCCGGTGCGGTCAGAGCTGAACCGATGCCAATCGCGAAGGTCAGGATCAGTAGCCAAACTGCGGTCATGCAGTGGGTGACGGTTAGTACCGCGAGCAACGAGGCGGCCGCGACCGTCCAGATCTGGGTGCCGATGAGAAACACCCGGCGGTCGACGATGTCGGCCATGGCCCCACCGGGCAAGGCCAACAGGAACACCGGCATGATGGTTGCTGCCTGCACCATCGCCACAATCAGCGGCCGAGGGGCCAGCGTGGTCATCAGCCAGCCGGCGCCGGTATTCTGCAACCAGGTGCCAAGCCACACGACGACGCTGGCGAACCACAAAGTCCGAAACGTTCCATTGCGCAGCGGCACCAGGGCCGGGGGCAGCCGCATAATCACGATCTCTCCTTAGAGGGTTGCCGCGCTATAGACCATTCGGATGGCGGTGTGATACCGGCCTTGACTGCCTCTTGCAGTTCAAAGTTGGGCGAGCGGCGTGGTCGGTAACTGGCGCAAACCGCCATGAGTAGTTTCCGGGGATAGACGTTAGCGCCGCGCCCCGAGATAGTCCGAGGGCGCGCTACGGTTCCCCCCACGCGGACAAACTCCCCGAAATCTTTTCGCGGGGTCGCTGCCGTCCTGCGCGCGCCTTTGGGGTTCATGCCAGGAGCGACCCATGTCAACCGACAAAATGTCAACCATACCCCGTGCGTCAATTGCCGAATTGAGAGACGACCTCCTGAAAACCATTCCAAAACTGCGAGCATTCGCCAGAAACCTGTGCCGCAGCACCGACCAGGCGGACGATCTGGTGCAAGAAACCCTTGCCAAGGCCCTTGCCCATATCGACACGTTTGTACTGGGATCGAACCTGACCGCGTGGCTTTACACGATCCTTCGCAACGACTTTTACTCGGTATTGCGCAAACGTCGCCGTGAGGTCCAGGACGACGACAACCGCTATGCCGCTCTGGTTACGGTTGGTCCAGTACAAGATGGCCATATGCACTTCCTCGATGTTCGCGACGCGCTGACCCGGCTGACGGCGGAGCATCGCGAAGCACTGATGCTTGCCGCATCCGGACTGTCCAATGAGGAGGCGGCGGCGATCTGCGGCTGCGCGCCCGGGACGATGAAAAGTCGGATCAGCCGGGCGCGAGACAAACTGGCCGAAATGTTCGATGATCGGCGAACCAGGGTTGGTGACGCTGTCCATGGTCGGCTTCCGGACAGATCTCGTGGAATGAATATTGGCACGGGCACAATGCGCATGGAGTCGGCCGCGGTAATATGACGTGGCTTTGGCATCGCAGTCATCCGGTGTCCCCATTTGCTACCATGTCCAAATGAAGGGGGGGTCGCCGCATGAAAGTGTTCTGGCACGACGCGCAACTGAAACACGACCCGCGATTCTTCCTGGCGCGCGGCGAGACCCGCCCGAATTTCGAAACTCCCGCGCGTGCCGAGGCGTTGCTCGCGTCCTGTCAGGCGATGGGAATGGACATTGTGGCGCCCGCGCCAGCGGATCGCGCGGCACTGCTCACTGTGCATGATGACGCCTATCTGGATTTCGTGCGCGACGCCTTTGCCGCCTGGGCCGTGTTGCAGGACACTGGCCCGGAAGTGGTGGCGAACAGCCACCCGTCGCCCGAAATGCTGGCGAACGGCGCCCGGGTGCCGGAACACATCGTAGGTCAGGCCGGTTGGTTCACCGCAGACGCCGCTTGCCCGATCGGGCCGCATACCTGGGAATCGGCGCTCTGGGCTGCGGCCTGCGCGCTTACCGCAGCGGAGGAAGCGGCGGCAGGGCGGTCCGCCTATGCACTGGCGCGGCCGCCCGGTCACCACACGTTTCGCGCGCGTGCCGGCGGCCATTGTTATGTCAACAACGCCGCGTTGGCCGCCGAGCGGCTGCGATCGCTGGGGGCCGGCCGGGTCGTGGTGCTCGATATCGACAGCCATCATGGCAACGGGACGCAGAGCATTTTCTGGGATCGCGCCGACGTGTTGTTCGTTTCGTTGCATGGCGATCCCAATCGTTATTATCCGTGGTTCACCGGTCACGCAGGCGAACGCGGCGGTGGCGCGGGGGCGGGGTTCAATCTGAATTTTCCGTTGCCGATCGGCTCCGGGGACGCTGTGTGGCTTGCGGCATTGGCGGACGGGCTTCGCGCGATCCGCGAGTTCCATCCCGACGCACTGGTCCTCAGCCTTGGCTTTGATGCCTCGGAGCACGAGCCGCTGAATGCCCTGGCGGTGACTGAAGATGGTTTCGCTTGCGCTGGCGAGCGGATTGGCGGCCTGGGGATCCCTACAGCGATCGTCCAGGAAGGCGGTTATAACGTTTCGCTGTTGGGTGTGCTGCTCGAACGCTTCCTCGACGGGTTTGGTCGCTGAGCGGATTTGGTTGCTTGTAAAGCCTTATTGAGATTATGATTCGATTCCGGATTGATTGAAACGCCACTGGCCAGGCGTGACGCTACATTTCGCT
>Ga0187867_10002725_pt1 | contig 14496 bp, 9 predicted proteins | sample June2016WEW_13_1_FD_132976 | JGI IMG/M metagenome (GOLD analysis project Ga0187867, IMG submission 132976) | Peatland microbial communities from SPRUCE experiment site at the Marcell Experimental Forest, Minnesota, USA - June2016WEW_13_10 | ecosystem: Environmental > Terrestrial > Soil >... | reverse complement strand
TGCTCGACAGTGCAGTGGAAAAGAAAATGAGCATCGGGCCGTTTGAACACGGATAAATCCGCCCGTGCAAGGTATTGATCCGTCATTGCGCAGTTCACTAATTCTGCAAGTGAAGCGGCAACCTAATTCATTGCCCAAACCAAGGTGTTTCTGATAGAAGAGAGTACGGCGTCATTTTCATAACAGCAGGGTGTGGAACCGTTGGCCGGTTCCTGGTGAGGTCGGCAATGCTAAAGGCAAAGCCAACAGGAATGACTCGTGCAAGGGTCTTATCCCGAAATCCATAAGAGCTTACAGTGATGGATGGAGTGGATCGTACCCTTATACGATGGATGCTATCCCTGTCCCCTGATAAGCGATTACAGGTATTACAAGGTCCGGTTCGATCCATTATAAGGTTGGGCGATACCAAGCGGTTCACCTGATTTCTTGGCTCTTTTTCGGACGATTGCAGACCTTGTTTTGCTTACTTACTGCTGCCTGCTCCTGGAAGATGAGGAAATCAAATGTCATACGGACTAAGGCGATATGAGACAATCCACAGGCTCTGGTGGTTTGTCTTTTTCTTTCTGTGCCTGTTTATAGCCAGGTATTCACAAAGCTTCACTAATCCCAATCTGCATGGTCCGGAGCTCAAGGACCTGAGAAAGATCGATTTCTGGACCGGTCTTCAAGGGATCGGCATGACTTCGTCCGGTTCCGAAGACTCCAGGGCCAAACAGGGCCGGCCGAGCCAGGCCGCCAAGCCGCAGCCAGGCAAACCGGACGGTCCCGGCATGAAGAAGCAACCCTCCGAACCTCCAACCGTGCAAGACGATTTCCGGGAAAATATCGAACTGGTCAGCGGAATGGCCCTTTTTCTCATCCATGCGGGAATAATCTTTTTGGAGCTGCGTCTGCTCTGGCTCGTTATTCAGTATGCTGCAAGATACCTGCTCCAGTTAATCATGTCTGACAGCGAGGAACCTGAACCGCTCAGCCTTGAAGCAGCCAGGACCAGACCGGGGTCGCTTGTCCCCGGACAGGTCCTTTTCGGCAAGATCAGGCGAGGTCCCATGAGTGTCGTCCTGCATCCGTTTATTCGGCTTCGCCTGATCCTTTCGAGCTTTCAGAGATTTGTCTCATCAGAAGATTTGTTCGAAAAAGAGCGCCGGATAGTCGAGGCCGACTGGCAGATTCTAAACGGTTCATGGGGACCTTTCCGATGTCTTTTGTGGATCCTGCCTTTACTGGGACTTGCCCAGACTGCCCTGCTCCTTATTGCCCAGTTCAATGCCGCTTCTCCCGCTCTTGCCCTCATTTCTCCAAAGGAAACCATCGAGGCTGCCAAGCCCTTGCTCGGCCTTTCTCCTCAAAAGGAAATCCTCGACAGCATCAAGCCCACTATGAACCTTCTGCTTCCCTTGATCCAGGCGACCGGCGTGGCCATCTTTTTCCAGTGGGCCTCGACCTTGCTGAGGTATTTCGAAGAGCTTTATCTTTCCAATCTGGATACGTTCATCTACGACCGGCTGCTCTCAAGGCTCCCGCTGCGAAGCAACGACACCGTTCTTATTTTGGAAACTCTCCAGAGGCAGTTCAGAGAGATCCAGGCCTCACTCAAGAAGCTGGAGGAGAAGGTTTTTTCTCAAAGTGAAGTTGAGAAGCAGACATGAAGCGTACGGACTGCGGATCAAACATCAAGGTGGGGCCGCTGCTGAAAAACTTCCTTGGACAGCATCCCGCTTTTACGGCAAACCCGATCGGAGACTGGAAAGACCTGGTTGGTGAACAGGTAGCGCGCTACAGTGTCCCCAAGTCGTTGAAGAACAAGGTCCTGGTAATCCTCGCCCACGATTCTGTCTGGAAGCATCATCTCGAGCAGTTAAAGGAAATCCTGGCGGAGAAAATAAACGGCACACGCTCCGAGCGCATTGTGGAACAAATAGTCATCAGGGTCGCCGAAATGCCGGAGTCGGCGCCGGCATTGAACCCGGCTCACAAGAAACTGGAAAAAATCAAAGGCGGGCGGCACGCGGCGCGCAGAAAGCCCAAACCCCCCGCCAGGAAGCTTACCCCGGAAGAACAATCTCTGATAAGAAGCCTGCCCGATCCCGACCTGCGGGAAATCGGGGCAAAGCTACTCAAGCGCATTCCGGCCGATGAGGCCGAGTCGGAGTAGTTAACGGAAATCGGGTCTAGGATATCAGAGCGCCCCGCGAAGCATGGAAAGCCGGAATGAAGCTGACGCCGTTACCTCACGCGAATGCGCGAAGACGCGAAGAACAAGAGTGTTTATTGTTTTGATGATTTTGCTCCTGCCCTGATAAGCAGCTCTTTTACTTCATTCTTCCGGGAGGCAAGCAGCAACGCGGTCTTGCCTTTGTTCGTCTTTGCATTGACGTCAGCCCCCTTGTCGATCAGCGCTTGCACCACATCGCGGCGGCCCCATGAGGAGGCCGTCATCAACGCGGTTGTGCCTTCCTCGTCCTTTGCATTGACGTCGGCCCCCTTGTCGAGCAGCGCCTGCACCACCCCGTAGTGGCTTTTCGAGGAGGCCGCCATCAACGCGGTTGTGCCGTTATTCGCCTTTGCATTGACGTCGGCCCTTTTATCCAGCAGTGCCTGCACGACCTCTTTGTGGCCTTCCCTAGAGGCAAATACCAATGCGGTTACGCCGACGTTGGTCTTAACATTGACATCGGCACCTTTATCGAGCAACAACTCCACGACTTCCTTGTGACCCGTGAGGGCGGCAATTATCAGCGCGGCTACGCCGCCGTTGTTCTTTGCATTGACGTCGGCCCCTTTGTCCAACAGTGCCTGCACAACCTCTTTGTGGCCTTCCTGGGAGGCAGCGATCAACGCGGTTGTGCCATTATTCGCCTTTGCATTGACGTCGGCCCCTTTATCCAACAGTACCTGCACAACCTCTTTGCGGCCTTCTCGAGAGGCAGCGATCAACGTGATTGTGCCGTTATTCGCCTTTGCATTGATGTCGGCCCTTTTGCGCCTTGCAAAAGATAACCCAAAAAAACCCAGTATAAACACTAGAATGATCAGATGGGGATTTTCTTGACTAAAATGTACAAATGGGGGTGACACTCGAATTTTCCACAGCAGCAATAGAGATATGATTATCCATATCACGAAACCACGAGGAGTAAATCTCCATCCGCGTGGCGCTAAATAAGAGGGTTCCAATACTGAACCTTTTTTTTCGACTTCCATCTAACGCATTCTCCTTGGCTTTGTGGGAATATCCCGCCCAACGGCCAGAATACAGCAGAATCTACTTGTCCAGCCTTTTCTTTGATAACGAGGCGTGTTTATCCGGGAAGGGAAAAAAGTGGACAATAGAGCGTATATTGCTTGCCACATTCCAATATTTTCAAACTGCCGCTTTGGACAAGGGCATCAAAATCCCGGCGTGCTGAGCCGCTGGATTACTTGCGAAGCATCGCGGCAAGATCCGGGTGTTTCTGGGTCTCAGCAACCATAGCCGGGGTGTTCTTCCACCGATCTTTAGCGTTGATGTCCGCGCCTTTTTCAATAAGAAGTTTAGCCAGGTCGGTCTGTCCATTGTAGGCAGCGCAGTGCAGCGGGGTTTGCTTGTTCCAGTCTTTGGCGTTAACATCTGCGGCGTTCTCGATAAGAAGTTTAGATATGTTTGTTCTTCCGTAGCGGGCAGCCCCATGCAGCGGGGTTTGCTTGTTCGAGTCTTTGGCGTTAACATCTGCGGCGTTCTCAATAAGAAGTTTAGTTATGTTTGTCATTCCATAGCGGGCAGCTCCATGCAGCGGGGTGCTCTGGTGGCTGTCCCCGGCGTTAACGTTCGCACCCTTCTCTATAAGAAGCTCGGCTATACTGGTGTTTCCTTGAGAGGTAGCCGCGTGCAGCGGGGTTTGCCCGGCGTTGTCCCTGGCGTTGACGTCTGCGCCCTTCTCTATAAGAAGCTGAGCCATATCGGCAGTTCCCCGGGAGGTAGCCGCGTGCAGCGGAGTTTGCCCGGCATTGTCCCTGGCGTTGACGTCCGCGCCCTTCTCTATAAGAAGCTTGGCTATATCGGTATTTCCATAGTTGGCCGCCGTATGCAGCGGGGTTTGCCCGACATCGTCCCTGGCGTTAACGTCTGCGCCCTTTTCTAAAAGAAGCTCGGCTACGCCGGAATTTCCTCCCAGGACTGCAGCATGTAAGGGACGCCTCTGGGACTTATTCCTGGCGTTAACGTCCGCGCCCTTCTCAATAAGAAGTTCAGCTATTTCGGCAGTTCGAGCCACGTGCAGCGGGGTATCCTGGAAGTCGCTCCTGGCGTCAGCGTCCGTGCCTTGTTCCAACAGTTGCCCAACTTTGACGATGTCTCCTTTTTCCGCCGCATCATTCAGTTCTCCGGCTTGCACCTGTACTGTGGACATCATCGCAAACAACAGCGCTGACGCTATAAGACTTATCATTTTCATGATTAACTCCGTTATGACGATACTATTACTTTCCTCCCGGCTTTCCGCTCGCACCCCTGAAACGCTTTCACCCACACGTCCTCAAAAAAAGGCCCGTGCCCGCTTGCCGCGAAGACTGACGATCATGCAGTATCCTATCAAATTACACGCTACACGTCCAGTGTCGCACTGCAAGCCCTTTCGGGATCAGTTCAGTACCACCCTTTTGGGGGACATGGAGTGTCGGAATGAAGCTGACCCTATTCCCTCACGCGAAGACCCGAAGACGCGAAGACTCGAAGAACAAGAAGAATTTACATATCGGAGGGCCGATTTTATCTCGAAGATTACGTGAATGTACCAGATACTTTAGTGCGCCGGCTCAGTTGGGAGACTGCGATGTTTGCTGATTTTACGGTATGCCCCTTTACTGATGATAAGCCGGGCGAAATGAGGATGATATGTGTTGAATCTGCTGATAACATTTCAATCAAGAAATCGAAATAGCTTCGTAGAACAACAATTGGAGAAAAAGTGTATATTGTCCAATTATGAACCGTCGATCATTTTCAATGCGCTTCCATACATACCAGAGACTGGTTTCCTGTTGTCCAGCATGTGTCATTTCGGTAGTTAGAAATCTGCAATTTCCCCGTCATCAAAAGGGATCACCTGTGCCGATCTCGTCTCTGCCTTCTCGGATCGGTTCAAGGCCTTTCCGTTACCTTTCGCAGAATGGCCGTTCCCCTTGTTCTGACGTCCTGCAAAAATTCTCGGTGGATTCCCGGTAGTTTTATTTTCCAATGTTTTGTTGTCAGTCGATGCTGTGCTTCTCGAAGCGCCATTACCTTTTGAGCCATCGACCAGCGCTATCAGCGTGCCCACAAATTCACTCATTTGATAGGCTTGTGCATTCATTTCCTCGGATGCCGAGGCGGCTTCCTCGGCATTGGCGGCATTTCTCTGAATCACCTTGTCCATCTCGCTCACGGCCTTATTTATCTGCTCTATACCCTGAGCCTGCTCAAGAGACGCTGCAGAGATTTCACCCACGAGTTCGCCGGATTTTCCAACGCTGAGCGCCACCTCTCGAAATTCGGCGTCCGTTTTTTCCACCAACTCCGAACCCTCTTTCACTTTCTTTACGGTGCCTTCGATGAGGTTGGCTGTATTCTTTGCCGCTTCGGCAGACCTCATCGCCAGATTTCTTACCTCATCCGCGACCACGGCGAAACCTGCTCCAGCTTCCCCAGCACGTGCCGCTTCTACCGCCGCGTTTAAAGCGAGCAGATTCGTTTGAAATGCAATCTCATCGATTGTTTTGATGATCTTTGAGGTCTCCTCGCTTGCCCGCGATATTTCACCCATCGAAGTAGTGAGCTTATCCATAATCTCACTGGCCCGCGAGACGGTTTGCGTGGTGCCGGCCATTAATTGGTTTGCCTGGCTTGCGTTATCGGCATTCTGCCCCGTCATGGAAGCCATCTCCTCGAGCGACGAGGATGTTTCTTCTATGGATGCCGCCTGTTCCGAAGCCCCTTCCGCGAGTTCCTGGCTGGCCGATGAAACCTGGCCGGAGGCTGCGGCCACCTGGCCGGCACCCTCGCCAAGACCGGCAATCGCCTCCTTCAGTGGACGGGTTATACTGCGAATTACAAGAAAACAGATTACCGCACCTACCACAATGGACAGGGGTATCAGCAATATCATTATAAATATCGTTTGGCCGGCCAGATTCAGCATATCATTTTCCGTTCCGGCCATTCTCTCGGCGCTCTCTGAAGAAAACTCCCGGGCGGCATTTTCCATTCCGTGAATGGCGTCCTTATACTGGATAATCGCTTCATTGCCCTGTTGCGGGGTCTCTATCTTCCCCTCCTGAACCAGGCCGAACACTTTGTTAAAACCGGTCTCGTAGGCTGCGAACTGAGTCTTCATGGTCTTCAGGTTGTTTCTGTCTTTTTCCAGGGTGGCAACTTTTTCGATATCGTCAAGTCCGGCCAAAAGGTGTTCCCTTTCTTTTTGCCAGTCCCCCTGGTACTTCATTACTGTTTCTCTTGATTTGATGTTGAGAAAGATATCCTTCTCACCCCGCCTCAGCCCCAATACATTGGCCCTGGCTTTGGCGGCGTCCATGGCAAGCGTTGCCTCGGTTCGCAGTATTTTTACCTTTTCAGAAATCCTATGGGTATTCCAATATACTGCCCCCCCGATTCCGGCCAACAGAATAAGTATAATGCCAAAACCCATAACCAGGCGCCTTCCGATCGTCCAGCTTGTAGCCTTCACCGATTTCTCCTTTTGGAATTATGCGATCAAACGCGAACGTAAGTTACTTAAAATGCGTTTCCTGCGCCGGGGCTGTCGGCTCCCCTTGCCGGATTCCGATCAGGCGGCTTTTAGTATGAGTATTTCGGCATTACTGAGTACCGGGTCGAATATCGAGCAGGATCTTTACTCCCCCACCCCATTTTGGCCATTCTGAACGCATTTACGGGTCATTTCTAATGTCGTCTCAAACAGCATCTTTCTGAGATTTACGACATTCAGATGATAGATCGTCCGATTAGTTGAGAAACTTTATTCTTTAATATTCGGTTCCGGTAGAAATGATTTCGCCCTGAAAGACATAGCCGGCAAGGAGGGGTTCAGCGAGTGTCCTGGACGAAGCCCAGCCCGGGATCTTCGATCTGCGCTAGTGGGCTTACTGGAACCTGAAATGCGGACGCCGTCCCGCGTCGCCGTTACCGACACGTGCCGGACTCCAACCGACAGGCCCAACCGCCTGAACTGTAAAAAATGATGGTTAACAAAGGTACGCTCATTCATAAAGGAGATCACCGCTTGACCCAATAGCGGCTTTCCCGATCTATTCTGATTCTATGATGCTGGTCTCGCAGGGATGGTATCGGGAAAGTTGCCATTGAGGCGGCATTAATAGGGGGGTTTGTCAAAATCGAACCGCTAAAGGGGAAGCGCCAAATAAGATTAAACGCGCTAATGTTGGGAGATTAGTAAGCCTTAGCTCGCCTGTGGAAGATCATGCAGTTCTTCAATTCTCATTTTGATACTGTCAATTCTTTTTTCCTGGAATATGCAATTCAATCCACCAAGCTGATTATCGCAGAAATGATAAAAACCGGTTATCAAATTTCTTCGTATAGTGCCAATAACCGATGAACCGTTTTTGACCACGATTTTCGAAAACGGCGATTCCGGATCACGTTCATAAATCATTTCAATGTCCTTTCGATAAGTATAAAGAGAGCAAACTGATGTATCCACTCCGAAGAAAACAGGGATCACTCTTCTGAAGGGCAATATAGGTGGACATTCAAAGTTTACAAGGGTTATTTATGGGGGTATGAACAGGGTAAAACTCATACCCAATATTAGATAAAGATTAATATAATAAGGGATATAATACAACCAGAAGTTGCATTCACCGCAAAGAATACGAAGAACCTGGAGTTTGAGTATACGCCTCGCGGAGCGTCGATATATTCTCAATCACGAAGGGGGATTCTAGCACGGAGAGCGAGTGCCGCGGGGTGAAGGCCACGAAGAAAAGCCTTTTAAAGAGGGATTCGCTTCGCTTCCTTCGAGTTGTTCGTGATGATTAGTGCAATCCGTGGTTTCCCCCATTTTCTTTTAAAGATTTACACCACGGATGGGGATCGCAGCGCGGTGGATGGCCACGGATAAAAATGATTCACATGGGCGCTTCTACTCAACTTTAAGCACTAGCGCTTTAAGCGTTGCCGCTTTACCCAGACTTCAAGTTCTTCGCGGTGCATAAAACCATTTTGACCGACTATGGCAAAATGATTAACTGATAGTAAATGACGGGTGGACACAAGCGAAAATTCTACAGAGCCGATACGGCTTATAGAATGGTTTTATCAAGAAAGTGCCAAGTGCTGTATTTATGGATAGAATCAAGACATGAATTCTGACTTTGTCAAAGGAGAGTGCAGCATGAGCGTAGAATACACGTGGGCATCACCAGAGACCGGCGTCGTGAGCCTGGCCAGCCCCTGTGCCGTCGGCGACACGACGGAGCGGGTAGTACGCGTGCTCGAGCGAGCCGGCATGACGATCTTCGCGCGCATCGATCAGCAGGTCGCAGCACAGGCGGTAGGGTTGACGATGCGACCCATGATGCTCGTGCTGTTCGGCAACCCGAAGGGAGGCACGCCGTTGATGCAAGCGTATCCGACGTTGGCAATCGACCTCCCGCTCAAGGCACTGGTGTGGGAAGACGCTGATGGACGGGTGTGGGTTACAACGAACAGCCCAGAGTATCTGCAGAGGCGACACGGCCTTGCGGAGACGCCCTTTGCGGGGGTGCTTGGGCTCCTGGCACAGGCGCTGGAGTCGAGCAAGACGGGGGCGTGAGATGCAATTTGTGCCGTTTAGAGGATACGTTCTCATATCCTCTTGGTGAAAACTGCTAAGGGTTGATTTTCAACATGAATTATTGTCTCGAAAAGACAGTCTTTCACGCGAAGACGTGAAGACGCGAAGAAGTCCCAATGAGACATGAATTACTGTTCCGAAAAGACTTGATGGGTTGCGCTTCGCTGCACCCATCCTACACGTCTTTTCATGGTTTCTGGGTGTCCCAAAGGGACATGAACAACTGCTTCGAAAAGGCCGCACACAAGGGGCTAGACTTGGGCTTAACTCAATACTGTTGACTTAAGAACAAACCGAATCAGATGTGGGGCGGGCTGCAAAACCCACCCCACAAAACATTGAACCTCCTTTATTCAACAGCGTCGACCGTCGTCCCCCTTAGCTTTCCGGTGGCACTCGCCACCGTTATTGTTGATTACTTCTTCGGGGTTGGCTTACTCGCGGCCGGCTTACTAGTGCTTTTACTTACCGCCGGTGCAGGCACACTATGAGGTTGTGTATATTTTTTCGCTACCGCCGGCTTAAACTCTGAAGTGTTGTGCCCAACCATGCTCGGCTTTGTCCCGGAACTACCCTGCACGGGTTGGGCAACGTTCTTACCACGGCCATCCATTGCAGCCCCGGCAGGGTTTCCCTGCACGTTGCGCATGTCCTGGCCGACCTTGCTGTTGTTTACCTTGGTGTTACCGGTTTGAGCCGATGAAGTTGCATAAAACCCGAAAACCCAAAGCATAAGCGCCAAAGAAATCGTAATTAACTTGAAGCATCTCATCTTTCCAGCCTCCCTGGCATCTGAAAGTTGTTAAACAGTCCGGACTGCGTTCTTACCCTTTACAGACAATCTTCGATCAAAAAGGTTACCGCTTTTTCGGGGAAGACGGAAATAATCGTGGAACCCGATTCCGTTCATTCGCCATTTTGCACGGCGATCAGAGCCTGTCAAGCCTGAAGACTCGGTCTGTGATCCGTGGCAGCCCCTTTTGAACAGGAGCGGGTGCTCTCCGGCATGAGACCGGACTTCTTCTGACGGTGAACGTTAATACCATCGGTAGCTCACCCGGGATGCTTTAAGATATTTTTTCTATTAGCGGACTTATCAGCACGAAAAGCCATTTCGATCAAAACATGCCGTGAATAGATGGCCGTGAAGCGTAGGGAAAATTTTTGACACGAAGAGGGAGCGTAGCGGGGCCGCAGCCGCTGGACGTCGAGATCCTCGCTCTGGCGACCCCCGGCCGGCAATTGAGGGATTGACTGAAACCTTATTCTTCAACTCTTTAATTCCTTAATTCCTCAATTCTTAAATTCTTAAATTCTTAAATTCGTCCCGTTTGCCACCGCCTCATGACGTGGCAGGTCTTCTCCGGTACAGGAACAGGAGGCTTAAAAGACCGATGACAAAGGCTCCCAGAGGCCATGTCACCGGATGAAGTTTCATTGCACCCTGGACGGTGCCGATAAGTCCGAAGGCAAAAAAGATGAGGGCGGCCCCTATCTTGATCAGGCGCTCGGGAAGCCGTGATCCAAGAACTTTTCCCACCAGGATGGCGATCCCGTCGGAAGCGACCATGCCCAGCGTCGATCCTATCCAGACCGGGAGAAATGAACAGGTGCTGCCCAGACAAACGGTGGCGAGCATCGTCTTGTCTCCAATTTCGGCACAGAAAAACATGAAAAATACGATGAAAAAGGGAGACTTCAGTTTGCCGATACTGCATGTACCGTCATCGAGTGAATCGCCGCGCAATGTCCATAGACCGAAGCCGATGAAGGCGAGTCCCGAAATAAACCGAATCCAGTCGGCGGGCAGCAGTCCACCGGCCAGGTTGCCCAAAGCGGTCGAAAAGACGTGAATCACCAGAGTTGCAGCGAAAATTCCAGCCAGAACTACGCGTGCGCAGTAGCGTGTCGCGAGCATAAGGGTGACTAACTGAGTTTTGTCCCCCATCTCGGCGATGAAGATCATGAAAAAAGCGAGCCAAAAATCGTGAATCAGGACACATCCTCCAATCCAGGGCAGAAAGAGCAAACAGCCAAAAAAAAAGACCTATACATCCCAAAACAGGATGTAAAGGTCTCGCTAAGCCTTATTCGCCTGTAGAGCCAGACCGGTCAGGTCAGCATGTTGACTCTACACTTTGTAGCTACTCCCCCTTACGTATGTAAGTGTAGCACAAACCTTGCTCGCGGTTCAAACTCTTTTGACCGCAATATTCCAAAAACCCAATTTCTGCTTCCACGATTCGCGAATCGAGAATAAAGAATTCGCATCCTGCCGAGTTCCAATCCTCAATTTTCTCATGGATACAGGAACACATATCGGCCACTAGCGGCGATTGGCCGGCAAGACTGGAACTACATCCTTCTTCTTGCCGAAATGCAGAACTGTACCGTTACTCTGCCGGTTCAACTTAGAATCCATTGCAACGCTTCGGGATGCCCCATGAAACCTTCCACTTCACGACAAATGGGCTTGAAAACGGGGGCTGGTGCGCTTTGATTGGCAGAAGATCGAAATCGTCCATTTCCCCTGCTGGAAGAACTGGTGGAGTAAACGTTCAGGGAATGCATCTTCCTAATGATGGCCCTTCTGGCAGATTTGATTACGAAGGCCCGGCAAGTTACGCATAAATGGGGGTCCCGTGGTTGCGCGAATATTGGGTTTCCCCCAAATAAGCTAGAGAAACCTCAATTCAACAAGCAGCAGCTATGCAATCTATACACCGTGACCGGTCGGCTTGGTGATAGGCATCCCACAAGTCGAGAGCGTTCTGGAGGTTCAGCCACATTTGTGGGTTTGTGTTTGTAAACTTGCCGAGGCGCAAAGCCATATCAGCACTTACGCTTCGCTTTCCATTGACTAGCTCATTTATGGTCCTGCGATGGACTTTAAGCCTCTCTGCCAATTGTTGTTGGGTAAGGCCAAACTCTACCAAGATGTCTTCCCTGATAAATTCACCCGGGTGTATGGGTCTACGTTTCGGGAGCATCTTAAACTTCCTTTCGTCAATGATAGTCCTGTTGGTGTTGGTGGATGCTGGAGCTGCCCCTTTCCTACGGGATAATGCGCAGTCCTCATGGCCGATGCGGAGGAATTTTCGCCCCGCAAAAACCGCTTAGCCAGAAAGTGCTTTAGCCGTTTTTCTGATTTCCTTTTTGTCCACCTTGCCCACACTGGTCCTTGGAATGGATTCGACTACGACGATTCTGTCGGGAACGGCCCACTTCGACATGACACCCCGGTCGACAAAACCCTGGAAAAAGACTTTTAAGTCCTCTTCCGAAACTTTTCCCTTTTGCTCTTCTTTTATTGCCACAAAGGCGTAAGGCCGCTCACCCCAAGTTTCATCGGGCACTCCGATGACCGCCGCTTCGCTCACCGCCGGGTGCTGGGTCAGGATATCCTCGATTTGCAGCGAAGAGATCCATTCTCCCCCGGTCTTTATCACGTCCTTCATCCGGTCGGTCAGTTGGAGATAACCCTCGGAGTCGACGAAGCCGGCATCGCCGGTGTGCAGATAGCCTCCGGACCAGAGGTTTTCGGACTTATCGGGCTCCTTTAAATAGCCCTGTGCAAGCCACGGAGACCTAACCACGACCTCTCCGACACTGGCGCCGTCATGTGGAAGTTTGCACCCCTCGAAATCGTTTATTCGAAGATCGACGAAAGGAATGGGTAGCCCGGACCGGCAGCGAATGTCCATTTGTTCTTCCTCGTTCCATTGCATCATGTGGGGCTTCAGGTGAGCAATTGTAAGTACCGGACAGGTCTCCGACATCCCATACCCGGAATAAATATTTATGCCCCTTTGCATGGCCGCGTTGCATAGTCCCCTGGAGAGGGCGGAACCGCCTATTATAATACTCATTCGGGAGAGGTCCACGGCGGCGGCCCCCGGGCAGCCGAGCACCATCTGCAAAACGGTCGGAACGCAGTGGGAAAAGGTTACACCTTCCTTTACGATGAGCCCCAGGATCGTTTCGGGTATGTAGCGTCCCGGATAGACTTGTTTCAGGCCGAGCAAAGTAGCATGGTAAGGAAACCCCCACGCGTGGACGTGAAACATGGGGGTAAGGGGCATATAGACATCCTTCGTAGACACGAACCCCTGGCTGGCCAGACCCGCGGAAGCCGCCGTCGCAAGAGTGTGGAGCACCAGTTGGCGGTGGCTGAAGCAGACACCCTTGGGCGCGCCCGTAGTTCCCGTGGTGTAAAATGTGGTCGCCTGGGAATTTTCGTTGAAATCCGGAAAATCATAGTCACCCGGGCTTTTCTCCAAAAGCGCCTCGTATTCTCCGGCTGATTCGAAACTCGTTTCCGGCGCAGGACCGTGGTCGGTCAGAACTATAATACTCTTTACCGTTTTCATCGCGCCCCGCAGTTTTTCCACGAGTGGCAGAAAATCAGAGTGAACGAGGAGCATGTCGTCTTCAGCATGGTTTATGGTGTAGAGGACCTGCTCGGGAGAAAGCCGAACGTTCACCGTATGGAGGATAGCGCCCATCATGGGGACCGCGTAGAAGCATTCCAGGTACCTGTGGCTGTCCCAGTCCAGCACGCCTACGGTGTCGCCGGCCTTTAGACCCAGGTTTTCCAGGACGTTTGCCAGTTGCCCGATTCTCTTATGAAGCGTCACATAGCCGTAGCGTTTTACATCCTTGTAGACAATTTCCTGCCCGGAAGCGCATGAAAGAGGAGTGTGCAGAATATGCTTTATTAGAAGCGGGTACTGGTAAGCTGACGGGGTCGGATCGATCAGTTTCGTAGCCAAGCCGTTACTCCTTTTCAAGACTTCCGTTTTCCTTGTGCGGCAGGAAGCCGCTCTATGAACCGAAAAAGACCTTCTGGAGCGTCTTCGCGGCCACGCCCGTCAGGTCGAGGTACATTGTGAGCCCTCCCATGAAAAAGGGCCAACCCGCTCCCGTGATCATCGCGAGATCGATCTCCTTTGCCCCCGCGACGATCTTTTCCTTCAAAATGAGGTCCGTCTCCCGAGCCAGGTTGCCAAGGGCAATCTCACGAATCTCCTCCGCGTGGAAGGTCCTGTTTTGCTCCTTTACCCAGAGCCGTTCCACCGCTTCATCAACCACCCTGCTCCTGCTGCCTTGAGCATAGATTCGCGGTTGCCCGGCTTCGATGAGCCGCCTGAAATTCGGACTCAACGGAAACCGCTCGGCCCCGAAAGCACGACACAATGTCTCGTTTACGTGAAAGGCGACCGGCAGGCCTACCATGTCAAGCAAATCGAACGGCGCCATAGGCAATCCCAATTCAAGTATGGCGTCATCCACCTGTTGGAAGCCTGCGCCTTGGTCGACCATGGCGATGCAGTCGCAAAGATTTCGCAAAAGAACGCGATTGACCAAAAACCCCGGAGAATCCTTCACCAAAAGGCCTGTCTTCGACAGCTTTTTCGCCAGATCGAAGGCTGTGGCCAGTGCGAGGTCGCCCGTTTTCCCGGCCTTTATGATTTCAACCAGGGGCATGACCGCAACAGGATTGAAAAAGTGAAATCCGACGAAGCGCTCCGGATTTTTCAGGTCCGAGGCCATCTCGGTCACGCTCAGCGATGAAGTATTGGTGGCGAGAATGGCGTCCGCCGATATTACGGACTCCGCTTCGGCAAAGACCTTTTTCTTGACCGCCATCTCTTCGAAG